>ERZ1035025.951-NODE-951-length-16389-cov-3.963818_pt1 | contig 16389 bp, 14 predicted proteins | sample MGYA00520619_ERZ1035025 | MGnify/ENA primary metagenome ERZ1035025 (study PRJEB33766, sample SAMN09781742) | gut metagenome | biome: gut microbiome | host: Homo sapiens | place: Madagascar | study: EMG produced TPA metagenomics assembly of the PRJNA485056 data set...
ACGCGAGGCTTCTCTCGCGGGCCGGCTTCGCGACGCCCCGAAGGGCCCTGCCCTTCCGGCGTCCGGCCCGAGGCCCGATTCGATCGAGTCTATTGAGGGAACCTTAAGCGCTGATTTCGGGCCGTCCGGACGAACCGCTCTACAATGTTCCGCATTGGCCGCCGCACTCCCGGTCATGCGCGCGAGCGCCGCGGCCTCCCTCCCGCCAACTGACAGAAAAAAGAGTTCCTCACAATGTCCGATATTCCCGTCGACTGGCTGCAGGCCACTCTGGCCGACGCCGCTGATGCCCTCTCGGAGACCCTCGCCAAGCTCGAGGACCATCCCGATGCGGAGACCGCCGAGGAGATCCTCCGGCGCGATCTCGTCAACGTCTACGCCAAGCTCAACTACGCAGTGAACTCCTCGCACCTCGGCCCCGAGGCCCTGAACGCCCTCTCCGAGGACGAGCTCATCGCCTGGCCGGCGGGGATGCCGTTCCTCACGATCGAGGAGATCGAGCGCGAGGGACTCGAAGGCCGTCCTGAGGAAGAGGACGCCTGAGCGCATGTCCGCCTCCGCGAGGAGATGCGCGAAAGGGCCGCCCGGGGAAGCTCCCGCGCGGCCCTTCTCATGCTTGGAGGGCAACTTCACTATAGGTGCAAAAAACGAACATCCAGATGGCTTTCGAAAACTCTTTATTGCGGAAAACCGTCGGTCGCCAAGGCGATTGCCACGGAACTCGGCATTTAAAATGAGAGCGGCAGGCTCGATTCTCTGCCGCAACAACTGTGTCGTCACCAGGAGTTTCGGCCATCTGCTCGAACAGGCGGAACCCGACGCCTATCTTCCCGAATGCGTTCCACGAACCAAAAAGGGCACCACGATCTGGAGCATGGAAGATCTGCCCATTTTCCCTGCTGAGTGGAAGTGCCTGCCCAAGTCCGACAAGGGCGTGAAATCGCAGCTCGCTGCAATCGGTAAGCTCATCCGCTCCTCGAAGACAATCGTCGACGCCGGCGCCCTGGATCGCGAAGGGCTGCTCCTCGTTGACGAGGTGATCGAGCACTTCAAATGCACGAAGCCCGTGGCGCGCTTCTGGGTGTCGGCGGTCGATCTTGAAGAGAGCAGCCGGAACATCGTGCGCAGGCTTGATACTGCGTAACCTACCTAGGCAATTCGTTCAACACAATGATTCCGACACAGCGGAAACCCTTCCGTGGAGGAGTAAATTATGTTGAAAATCAAGTCAATTGCCGTTTTCACGTTGCTCGCAGCGTCCATGAGTCTGAGCGCCGCGCCGGCCGACGGCACCTATCAGGAAAGCGTGATGGGCCACAACGCCAAGTTCAATCTTGAAGTGACGATCCAGAACGGCAGGATCACGAAGATCGTTGCCCCGGGCAACCTCGAATCGCCGGGCGTCGGCAAGCTCGCCATCGAAAAGATGGCCGATCGCATCATCGATAATCAGAGCATCAACGTCGACGGCATTTCCGGTGCGACGCTTACGAGCTTTGCCGTGAAGCAGGCCGTCGGCAAGGCCCTGAAGAAGGCCGGTGCCGACGACTCCTTCAAAAAGAAGGTGAAGCAGGTTTCCGCTCTGCCCGACACGATTCAGTCTGAAGTCGTGATCATCGGCGGCGGCGGTGCCGGTCTTGCAGCCGCGGTTTCCGCACTTCAGAACGGCGCCAAGGTGACGATCGTTGAAAAGCTCGGGTTCCTCGGCGGTTCTACCAACGTCTGCGGCGGTGCCTTCAATGCCTCGGACACGCGTTATCAGAAGGCCCTCGGCATTGAAGACAATCCGCAGAAGCACTTTGAGCAGACGATGAAGGGCGGCCACAACACCAACGATCCCGAACTCGTTCACTACCTGGCCGACAATGCCAAGGATGCGCTTCTCTGGCTTGAAAGCATGGGCCTCGTCGTCAATCCGAAGGTGGGCGCCGCAACGGGCGCACTTTACCAGCGCTCCCACTATCCTGATCCCGCGGGCGGCAACACTTACATCCGCACGCTTGAGAAGGCGCTTCAGCAGTATCAGGACAAGGTTCAGGTTCTGCTCGACACCAAGGCGCTCGGTCTGATTGAGGAAAACGGCCGCGTTGTCGGCGTTGAAGCTCAGAACTACGGCAGGAAGGTCCGCGTCATGGGCTCCAAGGGCGTCATCATCACCACGGGCGGGTTCGGTGCGAACATCGAGTACCGTCAGAAAGTCAACACCGGCATCTGGAAGGAAGCGAACCTCGACAAGAACATCGGGTGCTCCAACATCAGCGTTGCCGCCCAGGGCGAAGGCCTCATCATGGCAGATAAGGTCAATGCCGATCTGATCGGACTGGCGGACATTCAGGTGCATCCGAACGGCACGCCGGGCACGGGCCTGATGCTCGACATCAAGACTTCCGGCCGCAACCGTCTCTTCATCAATGAACTCGGCGACCGCTTCGTAAACGAAGGCGCCGCCCGCGACGTGCTCTCGAAGGCCGTGTTCGCTCAGCCCAACCAGACCTACTGGCTCGTGCAGAACCATCTCCGCTATCCGGACGAAAACGCCATCGACCTCCTGAGCGGCCGCAAGATGAAGGACATGCTCGAACAGGGCCGCGTCAAGAAGGCCAAGGATCTTGACGAACTCGCCAAGATGATCAACGTCGACGTGAACCGTCTGCGCGCCTCGATCGAAGAGTACAACCGTGTTGCCCGTCATGAAATCCCGCAGGACAAATTCGGCTTCAAGGCCAACCATACGGACGACCGCCCGATGACCGAAGGTCCCTGGTACTTCGCCAAGAAGGTTCCGACCATCCACCACACGATGGGCGGCATCCGTATTAACACGAAGGCCGAAGTCCTCGACAAGAACGGCAAGGTGATCCCGGGTCTTTATGCGGCGGGTGAAGTCACCGGCGGCATTCACGGTGAAAACCGTCTCGGCGGCAACGCCGTGGCCGACCTGATGGTCTTCGGCCGAACGGCGGGCCGAGTCGCTGCCAGCAAGTAATCGTTCTTTAACGCCAATCGTTTCTCCTTGGGGTTCGGGGAGGCGCCGCTTCGGCGGCGCCTCCCCGTTGAGGTCTTCGCAACTCTTGTCCGGAGCTGTAAGATTTGTGAACCAACACGGCAAGCTGTTTTCAACATCCTCTCGGGTGCGCTCTATATGCATGACGACAACCCCCATTAAAAAGCTGGTCCTGATCGGCACACTCCTGTTGGTTTCCTCTGCCGGCGCAATCCATGCCGCTGAGCCGGCCGCAAGCCCCGCGAATCAGCGCATCATCACGATCGGAAGTACCGACAACAGCCTCTCGCCGATGGAGCGTTCCGCCGTGCGGGACACGTTTCTGTACCTCTCGGCCAAACTGCCGCAGTACAAATTCGTCTACCGAAGCTACCCGGTGTCCGAACTCGAAAAAGCCGTGAAGCAGGGCGAGCTGGACCTCTTTCTTGCGAGTTCAGGCTTCTATCGCCGCGTCTATCACCGGGGCCTGCGCGACCTCGTCACCATGACGACAAAGTTCGCCGAAGACCCGAACTACGCTTCCGGATCACTTTTTCTGGTTGCCAAGGATTCCAATATCCGTACGATCGCCGACCTCAAGGGGAAAACCGCGGCCGTGAGCTGGCACGAGGGCTTTACCGGCTACTTCGTTCCGCTTCTGGCAGTGAGCGAAAGCGGGTTCGATCCGGACCGGTTTTTCGGCGGGCTCCATGTCGGCGGCTCGCCCATGAGAAGACTGCTCGAAGCCGTTGAAGCCGGAAAAGCCGACGTCGCTCTGGCGAGAGCCTGCACGCTCGAAGAGCTGATCAACGACGAGCCGGACTATGCCGCGCGATTCAGGCCGATCGGCCTCAGGGACGAAGCCGTGCCGGGATTTCACTGTCTGAGATCAACCCCTCTTCTTCCCAACTGGACGATCGTCTCCACGTCCAGCGCTCCGTGGCAGGTAAGCCGCGACGTGACGTTTGCACTCCTCTCCATGCCGCCGCTTGCCAACGGCACCTCCTGGGCCGTCGTTTCGGATTTCGCCAGAGTGGACGACCTTTACCGCACGCTTCGCCGGGGACCGTTCGAATATCTGAGGATTCGCTCCGTGAGCGACTTCTTCAATGCGTACTGGCCGGCATTTCTCGCGGCCCTTCTTCTGGTCTTCGGGCTGGCTCTGCACAGCTGGCGCACCGCCGTGCTGATCCGACGCCGCACCAAGGAGCTTCGCGATGCGATGGAAAAAGAGGAACTCGCCAGAGCGGCCGCTGAAGAAGAACGGCGTCAGAAGGAAGTGCTCGAGCGCGTGAGCGTGATCGGCGCCATGTCGAGCCTCATCACCCACGAACTCAATGCGCCGCTCAACGCCATCGGCAACAGCGTGAGAAGTCTCGAGCGTTTTTACGAGTACGATCCGCCCGCCCCCATCGTCCTGAAGGCGCTTGATCTCATCAGAAGGCAGTGCGAACACGCCGCGGCCATCGTTCAGCACGTCAGAACCTACGCCAAGCGACGTGAAATCGTCCTGATCCCGGTGGACATGAAGGCCGTCGCCGCTTCCGTTGCCGCCGATCAGCAGATGACGCACCCTGTTGTTGCGATCAAAACCGCCCTGCCCGCGAATCCGGTCACGGTTGCGGCAGACCCGCTCGAGATGGAACTCTGCGTCACGAATCTCGTCAAAAACGCCATTGACGCCGTTCAGGATCAACCGGTTCGGGAGGTCGAAGTGAGCCTGAGCCGAGATGCCGGACATGCTGTTCTGAGCGTCACCGATCACGGCACGGGAACCCGGGAAGATGCGGAAACCCTCTTCTCTAGACGCCTCAGATCATCAAAGAGCAACGGCCTCGGACTTGGACTGATGATTGTCCGAACGATTGTGGAAAGAACCTCTGGGAGTATTGACGGTGCATGTCAACCTTTCTTTCCGAGAAATTGCTCGTCTTTTGACGCTGATCAGACAGGGGCTTTGCCCCCTCCGCCTTCGGCGGATTCCCCCAAGGTTTTCCTGGACCACAAAGAGGTCCGCTGTACGTCACGGGGGATGCCGCCTACAATGCAGCCCGCACGGATAGGAGAGGTCCGACTCCGTGTGACCGCGAAGATGTTCGTATAGGCGCCGTGTGGAACCATCTGTACGGCGCCTGCCTCAAGCGTGCCCAGCCGGTATAACTTCTTCCAACTGCCCGTTTTCCGGATTCAGCCAAACAACGCCCACAGGGTCGCAATTGAGCATCTTCCCCTGAATCCAGCGCCGCAGCGCCTTTTCTCGAGCCACCTTCATCGTCTGGCGGCGGCGCTTCAGGATTTCAACATCTTCACCACGGTAGCGTTGGCCCGGCGTCACCATGCGAGTACCTCGGTGTCGATGGTGCTCGTTGTAATGCTCAACGAAGCCATCAAACCAATGCTGGGCCTGCTCAAGGCTTTCAAATCCATCCCGCGGGTACAAGTAATCGCCGCTGTACTTGAGCGTTCGAAAGAGTGGCTCGCTGTAGGGGTTGTCGTTGCTAACCCTTGGGCGGCTATGCGAAAACGTGACTCCGGACCTGCTGAGCAACGCCAGCGTCTTGCCGGCCTTCATGCTCGCGCCGTTGTCCGAATGCACGTATAGCAGTTGACCATAGTGCATAAGGCACTTCGGCGGCGCTCGGTGGTGGGGTGAGAGCCTTACCACAACGTGCATCAAACTCAGACGCACCCGAACAATCTCCACGAAACAGAGCAATAAATCATGTTATTTTTGGGTACACCCAAACGAAGCACGCATTCGGTTCTGAAGTCATGCACCTTTTAAGTCATTGGGTGATATAAATACCATGTTTGTAACATAACGGACTTTTGGCACAAATGATCGTTGGGTATATCAGAGTCAGCACTCTCGACCAGAACGCCGACCGACAGCACGTCGCTCTTAATGCGGCCCATGTAGAGAAAATCTACGAGGATCATATATCCGGGGCGAACACCGATCGCGCACAATTTCAGGCCATGATGCAGTTCCTGCGCGAGGGGGACGAACTTGTCGTTCTGAGCCTTGACCGGCTTGCTCGCAATCTGCGGGATCTGCTGGACACCGTGGAGACACTTGGCAAGCGAGGCGTTAGCGTCCGGTTCCTGAAAGAGAACCTTCTGTTCGATGCGAGATCGAATGCAGATCCCACTTCAAAGCTCATGCTTTCTATGGTCGGTGCATTTGCAGAGTTTGAGCGCTCCATGATCCGGTCGCGTCAGGCCGAGGGCATCGCACTTGCCAAGGCCCGTGGTGCGTACATGGGGCGTCCCCGCTCCGTGACTGACGAGCAGATCTCCAAGCTCAAGGCCACTCTCGCGCAAGGGGTGCCACTGACCAAGGCAACGCGCAAAGTAGGCATCAGCAGAACAACAGCGTACCGATACCTTGCAGTTGCCAAGCAGTTGGGAGCTAAGCATGAGTGAGCAACCTGAAAGCACTGAACGGGTAGAAAACTTTCAGCGGGAGCAGATTAAGCTGGTCGATTTCAATAGTTATCCGCTTGCCGATGTGTTACCTGACTTACTCAAGGATAGGACGCTCGGAAAGAACATTGTGTTTGCAACAGATGGATACGAAGACCTGATTACTGGGGGCACGGCTCGTTCAGAAATCACTGCGGAAACCCTGAGAGCAAATTCAGGACTTATTCAGCCGCGAGTTTGTAAGAGCCAGGAACAGCAAGCAGCCAGGACAAGAGAAAAGGCAGAGGTTTTCACGCCTTCGTGGCTGTGCAACCACATGAACAACCATTGCGACAAGGAGTGGTTCGGTCGAGACGGCGTGTTCAACGTAGAAACCGACCAAGGCTGGACAACCAATGAAGAAGCGGTGGTCTTCGATCCCCCCAAAGGTTGGAAAGAATACGTCAAATCCACGCGTCTTGAAATCACTTGCGGGGAGGCTCCCTATCTTGTGTCTAGGTATGATGCTGCGACTGGGGTTCTTATTCCCGTTGGAGATAGAATCGGGATACTCGACCGTAAATTGCGCGTGGTGAATGAAAACACCAAGCGGCAGGATGATTGGTTGAGATGGACGCTGAAAGCGTTTCAGAGCGTTTATGGCTATGAGTTTCAGGGGGACAGTCTGCTTCTTGCCAGAGCCAATCTCCTGCTGACCTTTACTGAGTATCTGAAAGTACGCTGGGCAAGAGATGCGACCATAGATGAGCTGAACAAAATTGCCGATGTTATTTCATGGAACTTGTGGCAGATGGATGGATTGAAGTGCTGTCCGCCCTTCTACGAGCCTTCCAAGGAAAACGAGCAGTTCTGTCTGTTCGACATATCTGAAAGCAAAGAGGAATCTGCCGATTCAATGATCTATGACTGGGAAGCAAAAGCCACCGTTCCTTACAAGAATCTCAAAAAGAGGGAAAGATGAAGTTTGATTTTGTTATTGGCAACCCTCCATATCAGGAGCAAACGATTGGTGACAACAAGGGGTTTGCTCCGCCAGTCTATGATAAGTTTATTGATGGGGCGATGGCTATTTCGGACAAGGTTGAGTTAATCCACCCAGCGAGATTTTTATTCAATGCAGGCAGCACGCCAAAGGCATGGAACGAGAAGATGCTCGATAATTCTCATTTCAAGGTCTTGCGGTACGAAGAAAACGCATCAAATATTTTTAGCAACACTGACATCAAGGGCGGTGTTGCCATATCTTATTATGATAAGTCTCAGAATTTCGGGAAGATTGGTGTGTTTACAAAACACAAGGGGCTTAATGGAATATTGAAAAAAGTTTACTCAAAAGACAAATTTACAAGTCTGACCTCAATAATTCACACACAGACAAAGTTCGACCTCGATAAGCTATACGCCGACTATCCTGATGCAAAGAATATTATCGGAAGCGGGGGCGCGGACAAGCGACTCAGAAACAACATTTTTGAGAAAATTGAATTGTTTACTGACGCGAAAACCAGTCGCACGGATGTTGCTATTCTTGGAGTGGAGAAGAACAAAAGAACAACAAAATACATCCACCAAAAGTACATAGATCAGACTCATGGAAACCTGAATGACTGGAAGGTTCTGGTCGTTCGAGTTAATGGTTCTGGAGAATTCGGAGGAGTCTTGAGCACCCCGTTCTTGTCCAAGCCCCATGAAGGGTACACGCAGACATATATTGGCATCGGCGCGTTTGAAAACGCACAGCAGGCCGAGAACGCGCTGAAATATGTCAAAACCAAGTTTTGCAGAGCCATGTTGAGCATCCTCAAGGTTACGCAGGACAACAGCAGGGATACATGGAAATATGTTCCTTTAGAAGATTTCTCTAGCAATGGCGAAATAAATTGGGGTGTTGATGTTTCTACTGTTGACAGACAGCTTTACAAAAAATACGGCTTAACAGAGGGTGAGATTTCCTTTATAGAGGCGAATGTTAAGGAGATGGAGTGATGGCTAAAATTTCTCTGAAGACATCCTCTCGCATTATTCCGATGGTCTATGCCTACTCTACGCCCCAGATTAAAGAGCACAACGGCTGGACAAAGATTGGTTACACGGAAAAACAGGACGTAGATACGCGCGTTGCACAGCAGACACACACGTCCGACACTAAAGTGAAACTTGAGTGGAAGGGCAACGCAACCTACGACGATGGATCCGGCCGAAGGTTTACCGACAAGGAGTTCCATGCCTACTTGCGCAAGGATGGCGTTGAGAACAAAAAGGGAACGGAGTGGTTCCACATCGACGGCCCGAACGGATTTTCCAAGTTTACGGCTTTCCGCATGGACGGCGGTGTGCATACCCAATACGACGTTATTCCGTACACGCTGCGCAAGGAGCAAGCTGAGGCGGTTGCTCTCACCAAGAAATATGTTGAAGCCAACGCGGAGGACGGCCAATTCCTGTGGAACGCCAAGCCCCGCTTCGGCAAGACGCTTTCCGTCTACGACCTCTGCAAGCAACTCAATTTCAAGAAGGTCTTGATCGTTACGAATCGCCCTGCAATCGCTAACTCGTGGTACGAGGACTACGAGAAGTTTATGGGCGATGCCTCCGGGTTCAAATTCGTCAGCGAAAGCCCTGCCCTTCGCGACAAGCGTCTTGTGCTGACCAGGGAGCAGTATGTCGGATGTGGCAACTTCGGACTGATTGAGTTTCTGAGCCTTCAGGATTTGAAGGGATCGCTCTATTTCGGCGGCAAGTTCGACAAGCTCAAGGAACTCACCGAAATCACTTGGGACATGCTTGTGATTGACGAGGCCCACGAGGGCGTCGATACGCTCAAGACCGATACCGCATTCGATCACATCAAGCGAAATTTCACCCTGCACCTGTCGGGAACTCCGTTCAAGGCTCTCGCGAACGACAAGTTTGCCGACAACGAGATTTACAACTGGACGTATGCCGACGAGCAGAAGGCCAAGCGTGAGTGGGCCGGTGCCCCGGACGAAAACAATCCGTATGAGAAACTGCCCTGTCTGAACCTCTTCACCTACCAGATGTCCGAAATCGTCCGTGACGAAGCCAAGCGCGGTGTCGAGATCAACGGCGAGACGGAGGAATATGCGTTCGACCTGAACGAGTTCTTCGAGACGAAGAATGGACGCTTTATCCACGACGAGAGTGTGACGAAGTTCCTTGATGCACTGACCACGCAGGAGAAGTTCCCCTTCTCCACCGATAAACTCCGAGCGGAACTCAAGCATACGTTCTGGATTCTCAACCGCGTCGATAGCGCCAAGGCGCTTGCAAAGAAACTCCAGGAGCACCCCGTTTTCTCGCAGTATGAAATCGTGCTTGCTGCCGGAGACGGGAAGCTCGACGATGCCGAGGAAACACAGCTTTCAATCACCAAGGTTAAGAAGGCGATTGCTGAGCACGACTTCACCATCACGCTGTCCGTCGGTCAGTTGACTACGGGCATCACCATCCCTGAGTGGTCTGCCGTTCTGATGCTCAGCAACATGAAGAGTCCGGCTCTGTACATGCAGGCTGCGTTCCGTTCGCAGAATCCATGGACGTATTCCGAAAACGGGGAATACTTCATGAAGGAGAACGCCTACGTGTTCGACTTCGACCCTGCCAGAACGCTGACCATCTTTGATGAGTTCGCTAACGATCTTTCAAGCGGAACGTCCGGCGGCAAGGGCAATACGGACGAGCGCAAGCAGCATGTCCGCGAACTACTGAACTTCTTCCCCGTCATTGGTGAGGACGAGAACGGCGAGATGATTCCGCTTGACGCGGAAAAGGTGCTGTCCATCCCGCGCAAAATTCGCTCTCTTGAGGTGGTGCGCCGTGGCTTCATGTCGAACTACCTTTTCCAGAACATCAGTGGGATTTTTGGCGCTCCGCAGGCTGTCATCGACATCATTTCCAAGTTCCAGCCTGTTCAGGAACCCAAGGCAAAACCAATCGACATCACGCCGACAACAAAGGATGATCTCAACCTCAATCAAAACGGCGATGTGGAGATTCCGCAGGAGCAGGTTGTAGGAACCGCTGCCGAAGTGTTCGGACCGAAGATCTATGGCGAGAAGGCTCAGGAAGAAATCAAGCAGCAGGTGGCAGAGCTGATCGACAGTGCAAGTTCAGAATCCACCAACGCGGTGCAGACCGCTTTCGACACCTTCAAGAGCCAGTTCAAGGAGAACACCGTCAAGGATATCGTCAACCTCGCAAAGGAGAAGTTCAAGAATGATGTCAAGCCGTCCGACGCAAAGAAAATCGAAAACACTCTGAAAAACCAGTTTGACCGCGTTGCCAGCGAGGTTCAGGAAAACCACAAGATCGAGGAAAACAAGGCGGCGCAGGAGCGCAAGGACGCGCTCAAGGAGCGTTTCAAGACGGGGAAAACTGAGAAGCAGATCGAAGCTGAATACGCTACCAAGAAGGAAGAGCTCAAGAAGGATCTTGCGGAGAACCTGCGGGTCGCAGTTCAGGATTTCATTGAGCAGGCTACACAAGAGGTTGTGAGGCGTGTTCAGACGAATGTGAAAGAGCGCGAAAAGCGCAGCATCGAGGACTCGATCCGCGACCATCTGCGCGGATTCTCCCGCACCATCCCCTCGTTCCTGATGGCCTACGGAGACGGCCAGATACCCGTTACGCTCGCATCTTTTGACAAGATCGTGCCCAATCCCGTGTTCACGGAGGTGACGAGCATCAGCCTCGACCAGTTCCGCTTCCTGCGGGACGGCGGTCAGTACGAGGACGAGAAAACTGGCGAGAAAAAGCAGTTCGCAGGCAACCTGTTCGATTCCGTCGTGTTCGATGATTCCGTTAAGGAGTTCCTGAGCCTTAAAAAGAAGCTTGCGGACTACTTCGACGAGAAGAACATCGAGGACATTTTCGACTACATCCCGCCTCAGAAGACGAACCTGATCTTCACGCCAAAGCGCACCGTGAAGGAAATGGTTGACATGCTTGAGAAAGAGAATCCGGGGTGCTTCGATGATCCTTCCAAGACCTTCATCGACCTGTACATGAAATCCGGTCTGTACATCACTGAGATTGTGAAGAGGCTCTACCAGAGCAAGCGTCTTCAGGAACTCTATCCGGATCCCAAGGCGCGCCTGCGGCACATTTTCGAGAAGCAGGTTTACGGACTTGCCCCGACCGAAATCATCTACAGGATTGCGCTTGCGTACATCCTGGGATTCAACGAAACCAACGACATCACCAAGCACAACTTCCGGCGGGTTGATGCGGTTCCTTACGCAAAGGAAGGGACGCTTTCTGAGTTGATGGATAAGCTTTTCGGTAAGACAGAATCTTGACGATTGTGCGTGAGGTGCGTAATGAGCAAGAAGCGAACGGTTCAACTCCTTCTGATCGACGGCACGGCCACGGGGCGGATTCAGGCCAAGCTCGACAACTGGACGGGAGTGGCCTACAAGATCCCGAAGATCCTGCTCCCAGAGAGCGGGGATCGGAAGGATCTGAAGTTCTGCGGCATCTATTTCCTGCTCGGTCGTGATGACGAGACGGACGAGCGCATTGCTTACATCGGGCAGACCAGCGAGCGCAAGAGCGGAGAATCGCTTCTGGCGCGTGTTGCGGAGCATGGCCGCAGCGGCGAAAAAGCGTTCTTCAACGAGGTCGTGTTCTTCACAACGGGAACGGACGACTTCGGTCCGACGGAGTTGTGCTTCCTGGAAAACTGCTTCTGGAACCTTGCCAAGACTGCCGGCCGCTACAGAGTCGTGAACAGCAATGAGCCGAGTAAGGGCAACGTTACCGAGGCCAAAGAAGCTGAACTGGAGAGGTTTGTTGAGAACGCAAGAATCCTTATGAGCACCTTCGGCCACAATCTTCTGGAGGAGAAGTTGGGCAAGCCATCAGGGGACGAGCCGGCAACGCGCAAGAGCATAGATCTTTTCCTCACCCGATCGGTAAAGGGAGTTGGGCTGGTTCAGGCTCAGGCCGAGTGGACCGATGAAGGGATTGTCGTTAAGCGGGGAAGCCATATGGCCACGGGAACAAGAACATGGGTTACCTCAGGTATTCGTTCCCGGAGGGACAAGGCTCTTGCTGCGGGCGATGAAATTCCCGGCGAGAGGAATCTGCGGGCGCTTGCGACAGACGAGCTCTTCTCAAGCCCGAGCTCCGCTGCGATGTTCGTGATCGGTCAATCGGCCAATGGCCGCACATCGTGGAAAACGGCTGACGGCAGAACATTCGAGGAACTGGATGCGCAACGAGAGGCTGTTGACGGCTGAGTTTTCATGGTGGGCTGGAGTGTCAGATTAACTGTGTAAACTCCTGCCCCTTTGAAAAAGGCAGAGGGGCCTAAGAAGGAGAACACAACATGGCTAAGAAGATTGAACGCAGCTCCGCTGCCGTGGCGCTTGCCAAGGCGCTTCTTGAAGACGGCAACATCATGAGCGCAGAGGATGTCAACGATGTGCTGCGCGAGGTCTGCGGCACGCTGTTTGAAGCGCTGCTGCAAGGGGACCCAAAATCTCGGGGCGGCTGACTGTAGAACAGACTGCTCCGAGATTTTGGGTTAGAAGGATGAGAACAGACAGGACATTCCCGTCAGGGCTCGCTGTCATGCGGGCTCCGGCGGTTTTGTCCATTTGAACTAGTGGTAGTTGCGGTAGTCAACGTCCCGGCAGATATCGGGGCAGTCGAGCCGAAAAACCAACCGCCACTGCGCCGTCACCTTCATTGCCCAGAATCCGTCCAGCGCGGAACCGGAGCTCATCGGATGAATGAACAGTTTCAGATCCGCCAAAGATCGGGCATTCCTTAGCAACGATAGGCACTCGCGCAGCCTAGCTGCGTGGCTGGGCAAAATGCCGCCGAGGGATCCCCGGTCGGCAAACGCTTTCAGCCCCTTGTGTCGAAAAGTGAGCTTCATGATCGCCTTCTCATAAATCCTCGCCGCCATTTCCCACGGGAAACTCCCGGGGGAAACGGCTACGAGGTGGGGGGTTACAACGTATTGAAGGCGTCCTTGGTCAGGGTGAACAAGGCGGTCTTCAGTTCCTCGACGCTGCTGATGTGAATGCTTCGCGGCAGCAGACGCTCCAGTCCCGAGTCGCATCCGATCTGAATGCCGAAGGCTTTCACGCTGGTTGCCGAGAGGTCGTCCACGACAGACCGCAGCATCGATGCGCTGATCACTCCGTCGGTGATGAGGAGCACGATCTTTGCGCTCTCCCGGCAGGCGGCAAGCGACTTCCCGGCCGTGCGCAGCGCAGGTGCAATCGGCGTCGGCCCCCAGGAGTCGATGCCTCCGATCTCCCGCACGTCAACACGCTCAAGGCGCGTGCCGTGAGGAATCACGGAGCAGGTTGCAAAGCTTCGCCGTCCGCAGGCCTCTCCCGGAAACACTGTGAGCGCCGGGTTCACATGCCGGATGCCCTGCAGAGCCGAAATGATTCCGAGACTCGCCCGCAATCCGATTTCGGCTCCGGTGCTCCCCATGCTTCCACTGAGGTCCAGCAGGATGTGCACGGCTGCACCGGTTGCCTTCTTCGGATTTGCCTTGCAGAAGACCCGCGCATTGCCAAACGACAGGCGGCAAAGCTGTCTCGTGTCAATGCGGCGTCCTCGGTCCGTGTAGCGCACGCCGGTTTCCAGCTTGGACTGCACAAGCGGCATCAGAGCGCGTCTGAGTGCCACTGCATCAGCCTTGCCGAGCAGCAACAAGCTGCGCTCCGCGTTCCGCATCGCCCTTGACGGGGCGGATGTCGGGCTGAGGTTCGGACAGGTTGCTTGCCGACGAGCATCCCCGGCACTTCAACTGCTTGAAAGCTTCGGAAAGGGCAAGGGGATTGGCTGCCTGCTTCGCGCTGGCGGCCAAAGCTGCCTTTGCGTTCTCGGCGCACTCATTGCTCTGGGGTTCCTCCGAAGAGTTCCCAGACGCAGAGTTTTGCCGGCTGCTCCCGTTCGGCTCCTTGTCCCCGTCTTTGTCTTGGGCTGTTCCTTTGGCGGGATCCTCCGGCTCCTGCTGCTTTGAGAGCAGTTGAAGCTCGGTCACGATCTCCCGGCGGATTGCCTGGACGTCGGCAAGGGAAGAAGCTTTCGCCACGTTGAGCGTTAGCTCCTCAAGCTTGCGCGCGAGGGGCTCGCCAAAGTTCTTGACGATTGCCTTGCGCAGTTTGACGACGAGCGGCGCCATGTACTCACGACCCATGAGATGATGCTCTGGGTAGCTGAGCGCATAGAGCGGAATCGCCGACTGCACGGAGTAGATCCGTTTCTTTGCCAGCTGCTCGACGGGCTCTCTGTGCGCGGCATTGAAAAGCGCCTCGGCTCCGGGATAGATCCCGTCCATGGCGCGCTCAATGCGCACGTCTTCAAGGGCGTTGTCGAGCGACTGCTCGAAGGGGCTTGCGCTCGTGTCAAGTCCTTCCACATCCGTAAACCGGACATGCCCGCACTCGTGCATGAGCAGCCCGAGAACCTCCCGCTCGGCTTTCTCGGTTTGCACCTCGATGTCGGGCAGATAGATCGTCTTGCCGTTCGTGCTCGGCACGGAGGCTCCGAACTCAACGGCCACACCGCAGCTGCGGCCAAGGGCTGCAGCCACGATGGGCAGGCTTGCCGAGAACGTCGAAGCGTTTGTTGAGACTGTTGTCATGATGGTTTTCCTTTGCAGAAAGAAAACCCCGCACCAGGACGCAGCCCCGCCCCGGGAGGGACGGAAATGCTGTCCCTCGCGGGGGTTCATTAGAAATACATGCCTTCGCCAATGTCAATGGCGGGAGGCATGGACGGAATCGCAGCGTTGGAAAAATCCTCGGCTGATTCCATGTCTCCAGAATCCTCAGGTCGGTCATGCTCGGAGGAGGACTCGGCAAGATTTACGTCGAGAGTCTGTCCGTCGCGCTCAGTCACGACAGCATCTGTCGTGTCCAAGGCGGGCGGCATTTCCTCGTCATCAACTTGCACGAGTGTTTCTTCGTCCGATTTATCCCCGACAAAGAAGGCTTCCAGAGACAGGAACGAATCAGGGATCTCCTCGCGGATTTCCTCGGCCGGTTCCTGCACGGGCTCTGCCTGTGCCGGCTCCTGCAGTTTGGCGACGGGCAGTTCCTCCGCTTCATTCGGAGCGGGAGATGCCGTGCCGTTTGGCTGTGGAGGTTCTGCCGATTCCGATGCCTGCTGTAGCCCTTCGACCGAGACCTGCTTGCGGATGATCTCCTCAAGAAGGGACTCGTCGCCGAGCGTCTTCACAAGCGTAGCGAGCTGCCAGTAGGCCTCGCCCTCGAAGTACCCTTCAGGGGGCATCTGTGCAACAACGCGGTCGATCATGTCCACGAGGGGCTGGATCGCGTTACTGAGGAAGGAGAGTCCGTTCAGCCGCTCGCGCAGCTTGAGGACGGCATTCACCGTCTTTCGGTTCGCACGGTTCTTCCCGAGGAAGGACTCCTTAAAGAAGTTCCGGGCGATCTGGGCGATGTCGGCGATTAGCTCGCCGCCAAGGCCTCCAACGCGGTTTGCCAGAGCCTGGGCTCCGGATGCCGTGACGGGCTGGAGGCGAAACGCCTCGTAGCCGGCGGAGATTTTCTCGGCCACCGCTGCAATGTCGACCTTGCCTTCAAGGATCTCGCGGGAGAACCCGGGATTCCTTGCGGCCCAGTCGGTCACGTTCGCGTCGTAGCCGGTGAGAAACGCCGTCTTTTCGTCGTTGTACATGGCAACGATTCCGTCGAGCGCGGCAAAAACTACTGCTGCCTTGCCCTCAGGAACCGCCCAGCCGGACAGAAAACGCACGTCGCAACCTTCAAGGACTGCATCCGCCTGATGCTTGATGCGTCCAAATACGCGAAGCGTCAGGGGATCGATCACGGCTTTCAGGCCAAGGCTCTTGGTGACTTCCTTGGGCCCCAAAGTCTCGCGTGGTTGCGTGTACAAAACCATGGCGACAAACTCTGCCGCCATCAATTAACTGAGTTATATTATTTTCTAGGCATGGCGGCCGCCTT
>ERZ1035025.956-NODE-956-length-16294-cov-5.982203_pt1 | contig 16294 bp, 6 predicted proteins | sample MGYA00520619_ERZ1035025 | MGnify/ENA primary metagenome ERZ1035025 (study PRJEB33766, sample SAMN09781742) | gut metagenome | biome: gut microbiome | host: Homo sapiens | place: Madagascar | study: EMG produced TPA metagenomics assembly of the PRJNA485056 data set...
ACATCTGGGAATAGGCATTGTTAAACTTCATAGGCACTCCTTCAGCATAAGTAGTCTAAGGTCAAAAAGTGTGTTACCTGCGGTTATATCCTTTGCAGCAAAGCTGCGGTCAGGTGGCAATGTAAAGAGAGCTGGCAGTAGTTCCAACTCCCCCATCGCAGATAAGTTCAAACCCGTCTGCGTTAATAAGTTAAGGTCTCCCATATTGGTCCTCGACTTCCCTAGGAGTGGGGAATCGTCCGGCGGCGGGCTTGCACCGCACCATTGGCATTTCAGCCACCCCGTCTTCGTTATGACCGGGCTGCGAGTTACAGAAGTACCTTTTGTGAAGTACCGGACGATTGAACTATTCTGTTTTCAAAGAACAGAGTTTTATAGAAAATCTTCGAAATTTAAGGCTTCCGAAAAATTGTCCCTCTAATTGGTAGCCGACGAAAAAGGCCAAAATACAACCACATCTCCGAAAGTTAACAAAAAAGTCACAATTTGCATTTGCAAATTGTGCGTCTGCTATTAAACGGAATTGTCATAATAATCATACGAGTACAAGCAAACCTTCGTGAAAGAAGATACTCCGAAGAAATCCCCCTCTATATACGAGCCCACGAAAAGGGCTATTTCGTAGCATTCAAGACCGTTCTGTAACCGAATTGTAACAAGCAGACAGAAGTGAGTTCCTAAAAGAAGCCTTCGTATCCGAACCCAGTTGGACGACCAAAATGCACCCGTGTCTCCAAAAGTCAACAAAAAAGTCACAAATAGATATATGGATTCTATCGCCTTATAAGCCAAAAATCAGATTCATTCAACAATCGTGCGCAAATGCTGCCTAACTGTGTTGAGATTTTTGAATTATCCACCGAGCTTTCAGTAAGATGAGAGAAGTGTATTAAGCACTGCCTCCTCAAAACATTTTTAATGCGTTTTTTGTCCCGCTGCCAATTTTTCACTGTGTAAGACTACCACTGGTAATCCTTTTTCTGTATAATAGGGTACGAGGAAATAGAATTAGGTGGAGACGCTTTGCTACTTATTTGTTAAAATCTTCCACAAAATATTTTCGGCAAATTTTTCGCTATCAGTAGCATCAAGTGAGTCAGAGTGTACAGACACGGTTGCTTTCAACCATCGCTGTACAGGGAGGTAAAAATGCTGGCGCAGAAAAGGGAACTGGTTCAACAGCACATCAAAACCCATACGGAGCGTTCAGAAGAAGATGTAGCGGCGGTTAATACGCTCAACAGTTTTTTGTACGCGGAAGGAAAAATCAATACAGAGTTTTCATCCAACGATAAGTGGCCGAACCATGACGGTACGCTTGAATTTGTGCCGGACCCCGATCTGGATCGCCGCCCGAAGCAATGCTTCTATGTGCAGATAAAAGGAACAAAAAACTATACCCAAAAAGACGGCGCTATAAAATATCTGCTTCCGGATCTGGCCTTTCCCGCATTTATCTGCAACGAGATAACACGTGACCCCGGCCTTCTTTTTGTGGTATTAAATCCGAAGGAACGAGGAAAAAGACGGGTGTTCTGGCGCTATATGTCCGTTCAGTTCCTTAATTCCATCGATTTTTCAAAGAACAGCTGTACGATAACATTTTCCCCTGAGAGTGAAATTCTGGACACCGATGAAAGCGTCAATTCGTTTTGCCGAGCTTTGGACCACATTGCGGATCATCATGCATATATCAACACGATGCGGACGGATGATTATACCGTCGAGAATGTCATCCGACTGATAAAAGACTGCGATGAACAGATTGAAGAGTATCTCATAAATTTTTCCCTCCAGAAGCAGACGCGGGACAAACTGTCCATGCGGCTTCTTACACGCATGAATGATTTGAGCGCGGCGGCATTGCTGCTGAACAGCCTGAAACAGACAGCGGGCGCAACAAGCATCCGTCTGGCGTGGGAACAAGCACTTCTGGACCGGAACACAAAATATCTGAGCGATTTTTATCAGGGAATGCAATTGGTGAATCTGCATATCCCAGAAGAAGGCCAGTCAGAACGGCTAATGCTCAAATACTATGATTTTCTGTGGAGCATCCGGGAGTTTTTGCAAAGAGATTACGACCTTTCCGTTCTGAAGGAATTGGAAAAATTTCCGTTGCGAATCAACACGCTGGATCAAGAATATTATGCCATGGCCGCCGCTACGGTTCAGCAGAGCGATGATGCCAAGAGTTCGTGGAGTAATGTGCGGTACTATGTGCAAAAGCAGGAACCGTTTTATGTGGAAGGAAAGCGTTACTATGAGGTGACGCTGCAATTGACCGGCATCTATGCAACCAAATACAATCGTGTTACAGTTTATACCAGAGAGCGCATCACAACGTATTATTCCGTACAGATCAAGTACATCAATACTTTTCTCACCCTGTGGGATGTGACATCGCCCATCAAGGTAGTCACCCAATGGAAAGTATCCATCGATCCGCGCTGCCTGAACCGGCTAGCGGCGATTCTGAAAATACCGGCAAAGCTGAGTTCAAACTATGGTGAATACCGCGAACTAATGGATTTTCTGACGAAAACTGGTCTTAGCCTGCTGGATCTGATTGACCTGAAGGAGATTAATTTTTCTGAACTGCTGGACAAGGTTTATGAAAAAACTAATACCCATATATTCCGGGAAATCATTACCAGACTACACGATGACTATCGGCGGGAAACCGCGAAATCGGGCGGGAATGTGATTCGCTATCTCCTGCTGCATCTGCGGGAGGAAACATTGGAGGCAGTCTACCCTGTTTACCATAACAATATCTGGGCAGCCTGTCCGGAACTTCTGCTCTCCAAAAAGTGCGCACCGTTTGACAAGAGCCCATTTATATCTAATTTGGTGGGCAGTAAAACAAACGCACCAGGCCTTACCAGCGCACTGACCCGTGCCGTCGGAAGGGAACGCTGCCACAAAGCGTGGCCTTATCTGTACCTGAAACAGCAGATTGTACGCACCGGGGAGCTGTATTTCCCGGCGGGAACTGAGGTCTTTCCGCAGAGAGTGGCGGAATATAATGAAAGTCTAGATGAATGGGAGCAAAATCAGGGATACGAGATTCGAAAAAACAAGGACGGACTGTATTATATCGACGCCTATGAAAAATCAACGCTCAGTATTCTTAAAAGACTTTTATCCGTATCGCAGTGCAAGAACAATGGTCAGGAAGCGTTCAATGCACACTTTCTGCGCGAGAATGAAGCCTCTTTTACCGATCCACTCAAGGTAAAAGCAGTGAAGAATGCCTTTGTGCAGTCGCGGCTGTTGCTAATCTATGGTGCGGCAGGAACTGGAAAAACCACCCTGATGAATTACCTTTCGGATCTGATGAGCACAAAGAATAAACTATTTCTGGCCAAAACGCATACAGCGCTGCAAAACCTGAAACGAAGGATCAACAATCCGGGCGCAGGAGCGGTGTTCAGCAGCATTGACCGCTTTGCGCGGCAGAGAGAGCAGCCGGACTATGACATCATTTTTGTGGATGAATGCAGCACCATCGATAACCGTACAATGGAGCTGTTTCTTCAAAAAATAAAGCCAGATACGTTTCTGGTGCTAGCAGGAGATATTTATCAGATCGAAGCAATCGAGTTTGGAAACTGGTTTTTTTATGCAAAGGACATCATCCAGACCGATGGTGCAATGGTTGAACTTCTGGATACTTGGCGCACAAAAGACGCAACCCTCAAGGATCTCTGGAGTGAGGTGCGGAACCGGAGAACATTCATTACCGAAAAACTTGTGATTAACGGCCCGTTCTCGGAGGACCTTGGCGAGAATGTTTTCACACAGCTGGCGGAGGACGAAGTAGTCCTCTGCTTGAACTATGATGGAAAATTTGGTCTGAATAATATGAACAATTATTTCCAGAGTGCCAATCCCAACAATCCTGCCTATATCTGGCAGGAATGGCGCTATAAGGTTGGCGATCCGGTGCTGTTCAATGAGACCCGACGGTTCCCGTCTCTGTACAACAACCTGAAAGGCCGCATCGCTGCAATCCAGAAAGATGCTGACCGGATTCTCTTTACAATGGACGTAGAGCGTTTTCTGACCGAAAACGACTGCCGGAATGAAGAAATCGAGTTTGTTCAAAGCACTCCAACAGGCACACGGATACGTTTTTCTGTTTATGCCTACGAGGATAGCAAAACGGAGGACAGCGAAGAACTGCGCAAAAAGACGGTGGTACCGTTTCAGCTTGCCTATGCCATTTCTATCCACAAGGCGCAAGGTTTGGAATATGATGCTGTAAAGATAATTATTCCTAGCAGCAATGCAGAAAAAATAACGCACGGGATTTTTTATACAGCAATCACCCGTGCAAAGAAGATTTTGAAATTATATTGGAGTTCAGAAACGATGCAAGCGGTCATAGCAGGCTTTTCAGAACAGCGAGCAACGCCAAGAAGTCTTGAATATATCAAGCAGGAACTGGGAGTCTAGTAATTTCAAACGTAAAGGTACTGTCTGGGTAAAGATTCTGTACATATTTACCCAGACAGTTTCCACTATACCACCATAAAGAAAGCTGGATTTCTCCAGCCTTCAAAACATATGTATCAACGGTTACTGCTCAAAATCTTCTCAAGCCCATCTGCAAACTTGACATCTTGCTCCTTCGTTCGCTTTGCACTCCCTTTGGGATGCTTCCCGGCACGAAGGAGTTTTTTGTTTTCGTATCGCCGCAGCATGAGCGCGTCAATGTTGTCGACTGTGTATTCCAGACCATTCTGATTCAGCACTCGTGCGCATTTAGCAAGGCACATACTCGCCAGCCCGTAGTCCTGCGTTACGACAATATCACCCGGCTTTACCCGGTTGACCAGCGCAAAGTCCACGCTGTCAGCTCCTTTATCGAACACCAGCGTCTGCGCACCTTCACGTTCAATCTGGTGAGAGGTGTCGCACAGGATGATAACCGGAACGCAGAACTGCTTTGCAATCTGTAACGTCAAATCGACCACCGGACAGCCATCTGCATCAATCAAAATGGTCATGTGTGTTCCTCCATCATCCAGCGAAACGCCTTTGCCGTGCGCATGTCAGCATCTTTGAAATGCCCGCCGCTGTTCCATTCGAGGGTGCAGTCTGCACCACGCTCTGTAAGCTGGCTATGCAGGGTGCGGATGTTATTGCCCACAGCGGCCATCACTGGATTTTTTGTGCGTTCTTCTTTATCGCCAAGGCTTAAATAGATACACTGTGCCTGAATTGGGTGCCGCTCTTCAAACTCCATCCAGCCCGGAAACCACACAGAGGGCGAGGCGGCGGCGACACCGTAGAACAAATCAGTCTGGGTGGATGCCCACAGTGCAAACAATCCCGCCAGCGAATAGCCGCCCAGAATGATTTTGATGTTTTCCGAGAGTTCAAACTGTTGCTTCGGTGTTGGCATGACCTGTTCTGTCAGAAAGCGCAGGGTGTCCGCAGCCTTGCCGCCGAAACCTTGTTTTCCCCACACAGCAGGGGCTTCCCACGGGGAAAGTGCATCGTTCCAGCTTTCCACCGGGATAGCCGCAAACAAAAAGTGGTGCGCACTCTGTGCAATAGCGGTAACCTCGCTTTCCATGCTTTGCAGCTCATGTTCACCGGTCATTTGGAGCAGTAGGTATTTTGCATGGGCATCGCCGTAAATGCGGCAAGGTCTGTTCCCGATTTGCATTGTCTGTGCGGTCACTGCGGCATCCTCCCGAAAAAACTTTGATAAGCCCAGTATAGCAACTGAAAAATCATTTTGCAATTCAAAAGGCGTTTGCATTCGCAGCAAGCAGTGCTTCGTGGTACCATTCTGGAACACCGAAGCTGTCTTGCAAGCAATGTCTTTGTATACACAAAGACCCTTGCCTTGCAAGCGCTTATTGGGCGCAGCCCAAACCCGTTGTTCTGCCTCGTGCCGATGCAGGCTTCACGTTTTTGCAAAACGCTCTTTCAGCACTCCGCAGGAGCGCGCAGCCATCACGGAAGCGTGATGTTCACAGGGGGTTGGGATTGCATCCCAACAAACAGAACACGCACGGCAAAGTTTCAATGCCGTGCGTGTTCTGGCCTTTGTGCGCACAAAGACACTGCTTGCTGGAACTTAGTGCGCTAAAAATTAGTAAAACTTTTTCTTCAGAATTGTTTTGATTTGCTCAAGATGTGTTTGCGTGAAAGTAATAGTGACATTTCCAATGGGTACTTTTACCGGGTCAGGAGTAGACGTATTAGCAGAAAGAATAGCCTGCTCAAATTTTGCGTTCCAAAAAGGATCACTGCGGAGACTTTCAAACTTCTTGCTGCATTCCAAACAGAGAGAAAGGCGCATTGCCGGCCAGTAATATTTGGGTTTGCGCTGGATGTTATTGACTTCAATCAGATAATCAGGCTTGCCTTTCAGACACATCTGACAGATACAGTAATTCTTGCCTACTGGAGTGTAACGGCGTAAGATGTTTTTCCGTGCGTAGGTTTTATCGAAGAGTTCTACGGTGCCATTTTCTTGTTGGACGCAATCGACTGTTCTTGTTCGTTCCTCCTTGACGATTTTTTGAATAGGTGAATTGTTTATTATGTCTTGCAGATTTTTTAAATTATGGATTGGTTCATTTGGAAATTCATCCATATCGATTATGTATTCCTGCTTTTGCAATCCATTAAGATGATATTTCTCCATAAGCTCATCTGAAATTAAATGTTGATCGATACATTTTTCGAGAATTTCCGGACCATGTTCAAGATAATCGTCCATAAAATCATCGATATCATATGCTGAAAGAATGCCATTAATTTTTAAATCAGAAAAACACAGTTTGCTAATGTTTTTTATTCCAGCGTCCTGTGCTAAACTTGAACATTCATCCGAACAACAATGTGCCTGTACAATTTCACCACCAAAATAATTTTCGCCATTGTCACAAAAACAAACATTATTACAAGAAATATCACCCAGCGCATTTTTTAATGGAACCAAATTATTGTGGCTGCGAAGGACATCGATTCCCCATTTCTTAAAAGCAGGATTTCTTTTTCTTTCATTGAGCAAGTAATAATAAAGTGGTTGAGGTTCATCATTGAATAAATGCTGTTTCAAATCATTCTGATACAATAACTGCTTATAATTATCATCCATTTCGTTTATTGGTGAGCCGAAAATTGTTTCAAATGCAGTCTTTGAAAGAATCTTGGTGTTCAGGACATAATACTGCGATGGAGAAGAGGTGACGGAGGAATCGGTATATATCGGTTTGTCTGATAATTTCACATATTCAGTTGTGCCAGAGATCACACCCAAAACAGGAATAATTGCATAACTTTTCAGCAAGACACGGATGGACGAAGGAATATTATTTTTTGACGATTTATATTGCTCAAATAAATAATTCCAATATTTTGAAGCAAGAGAGCTGTTTGCCTCCAACTTAATACAGTTAGTAAGAAAGCGAATAAGTTCTTCGGCAGAAGCATCTTTGCAGCCAAGTGCTTTTAGTGTTCCGATATATTTTTCTGATTTATTGGTATTGACAATCCGATTCAATGGACGAGAAGCTGTCCCATACATTTCGAGGAATTCTTGTGCAACTGTTGGATAGATGACAGGTTGCTCCTTTGGACTGGACAATGGCGATCTGGAATCAAATGTTGGAATGATTTTTGCCTCATAAAAAAACGTGGATGGAGTAGGAAGCCTTGCATTGTGTTCAGCTGAGGCAAAGAGATTGAACTGATACGACTCAAGTCGGCCGAAGACTTTGTGATCAAAAGGAAGATACCGCAGTGTACGGATTCTCATGTCTGGTGCAATTTCTTCCAACATTTTACGATACGCCAAGAAAACTTGTCCCCATACCATTGTATTCCAACTGTTTTCTTGTATGAGATCGCGAGATGTTATCAATTCAAAAGGTGCGTCAATATAAAATGGGGCATTCAAGTTCACAGTAGTAGGAAGGCCGCTATAAATGCAACCGTTCTTTTCTCCTGTTTCAGGCAAATAAATAAAAATATTTTGATGTGGATTGATAACGCGCTGGTGATTAGAACGTTCCTCTAGCAACTGTGGATTTGTAACGTTGAAAGAATAACGTACGATACGATAGGTGTATTTTATATTATTCAGAACGATCATTCGCTGGTTTTCTATATCCTGAATTTGAATGTGAACGTTTCCGATTTTGATTTCCTTTAATCTGCGCAAACAGAGACAAAGATGAAGGATATTGGATGGTGTTTGGAGTTGAGCGGAAATAGGTTTATCCAAATAAAGAATCATGGTTGTTCCAGAGGTGGCTTCGTTGTCGATTGGCCGAATGATTTTAGGAACAGTTGGTTTATCTTTTGTAAGAGAAAAATCAAATTCACCACTATGGACTTCGACTTTGGAAGCAACAGAAAACACGGACTTAAAGCCGACACCTTTTTCTCCAATGGAATTTTCGTTAGCTAATCTCTTTTTGGTTGATTCACCAATAGCTGTAATGGCACGAACATTGGATTTGCTGAAGCCCTGCTCATTATATTGAGCGGTCACAGTGTTCCCTTTGATTTCAAGATTGAATTGAGGAACGACTTCGCTAGCATAGGTACAATCATCTGCATTTTGAAGAATCTCATTTAGAAAACGTTCAGCAGAATTTGTACCTGCTTGTTTCAGCAATTCAATATAATTTGTATATTGGTCTTTTCCAAGAGCAATACGCTGAGATTCACGAAGGCTGCGGAGCAACTCCAAGAACTCCGTATTGGAAAGAGTATTGTCGGCATTGTTTAGTGTACGAGATACCTGACGATATTTTAGCTGCAAACCAAAAAGGCTTTGCTTCTGGACGCTGCTACACAGATCTGACAATGCTTCGAGAATATCTCCGGATAGAATTAAAATATTATCCGCAATAAAAAAATCTGTTAATTCCAAATCTAACACAATGCAGCGATATTGAATATTTGCAAAATATTGCTGTAGACTTGTCGGAAAGTTTTCAGGATCGAATCTCTCCCCGGAAGGATCAATTGAAAGAACATCTTTTGCATCAGAAAGAGGAAATTGAATCAGAACACCAGAAGGGGAAATGTGATTTTTCTGATCTGTACTTTTTCGCTGAAATGCTTTCAGACAGTTTTCGTGCTGAAAAACTGCCTTTATCTGTGGAACAGAAATCCAAGAACCAGAAATTTTAGAAGCAAGAGTCTGCCAAATATTGTTTTCCAGTAAATGATATTTCTCCAGATAGCAGAAAATCTGGTTTGTAGAAGAATTCAACCCGAATGCATTGAGAAACAGTTGTTCCGGGATATCTGCAATTTTCTCCATTCCAAAATCCCTTGTGAGTCCTGCCGGGTATTCAAAAATTTCTCGGGTGGAATTCAGCAAACTGTTGACCAAAAGCGGTTCGGAAACCGGTGTTTTAGATTCAAAGAAGCAAAGTTCGGTTGCCGCATGAAGACCTCCTTGAATAGACGGAAATAGTTTTTGATGTGAAAATGCTGTTCCAGACAACTCGGGTCGGTTAAGGCAATGTGCTTTTTCATTGTCTTGACAAAAGAAAGCTTCACTTTTGGCAGGGACATAGTACGCAATTTGATTTCCATATCGTGAAGCATAATCCGTATATGCTTTTGTCAAAAAAACAGAGAAAGAATGGTAGCAATGGAGAAACCACAGATTTTCATTTTGAGAATCAATATGCTCACGGGAGGCATCGAGCTTAAACGGAACATGGCAGACAAGTGGCACGCTCAGATGTACTCCGGTGGGTAGATAAGAATAAAATGCCCCTTGTTTTGTGAGCTTTGGCAATTCATCCGAGTTCGGAAAGATAATTTGCATCTTCAGTGCACGTGTTGTAAGCTCTGTTTCACTCCCGTAGCGCGAGATACACTGGTTACGGTCGAAGATGATCGGCACGGTGTAACGAACACATTGAATCGAATTGTTCAGGTTGTAACCTTTTCTTGAGGCAAGTTTGGCACCAATAACAACATTTTTTTCAATTAATCCTTCATCTTCACCTGAAATCGACCGTTTAGAAACAGAAAAGGTAAGAGAATCAAATTCGTCTGTAAAAAAGTGAAGCCGAGTAAGCTTATTCAAAAAGAGAATAGGATTATTTTGAAAAACAGAATTAGGCCGACCATACATTCGTGCAATTTTTTCATACGTTTTTCGAACGAGAGCTGGATCCACAAACAAGGTCAGTCTTGTACCCTGAATCTCCTTATATCGCTCATCATAAACGGGGACAGGAACACAGAAGTCGCTACGGTCAAGTTCAAATGAAAATTTCCCGCTTTGAATCCAAACGCGATGTGCCACACCAAAAACAGATTTGAACCCAATTCCTTTCTCACCAATTTGAGTTTTCCCATCCTGCACATTTTTAGCAGCTTCTGCAATGCCAGTAACGGCAAAAACATTAATAGGAGCAAAACCGATTTCATTATACGTTAAAATAATTTGGCCATGGCTTTCGCTGAATTTAATATCAAGTGCACAGTCAGACGAATCGATGAAATCGCAGTCATCTACATTCTGAATCAACTCAAAAATGTACCGTAAGCTATTGTCATAAACGCCATCTTCACCCGTTGACAGCATCGAAGTGATCTGCTTCATGAAATTTGTTCCGTGAAGCTGGTCATTTGCAGAAATGGAAGAACGAAAGCTGTTTAGCAGATACAAATAGTCCTTGTGATCCTCTAGTGTTTTCACCTCATTAGAGGCAGTATTTTTGAGTCCATCTCGCATGTTAAGAAGAATTGTGCTTGTAAAATCTCGATAGTCCATGTCGAGATAGGCAGTTCTGAGTTCCTGAAAGTTCATTTTTTACCTCCGCACTTCAACAACACCATTGGCGAGCAGACTGATATGAATATCGGTTTGACGCATAGCACTTTTGATTTTTTCAATTTTTGCATCCGATAATTCTTGAGCCGCATCCAATTGAGCTGCTTTCATTTTTTTGATACTCGGATCCATTGCCGCGGTGACCGCAGCTTCAATTGCGTGTTTCTGAATATTAAAGCTGCTTTGAAGGCTTTCGATTCGATAATTGGCAACAGCCTGCGCATCTTGCAGATACTTTTTCCGAGCTTCCATCCAATAGAGTACTTGCTTTTCTTCAAGAGCTTTCCAATTGTCTGAAAAATCACCGGTGGCAGATGTGTTTGAAGCCGCATTCAAAAGAATATCCGTTAATTCATTTTCGATGCTTTCATTTTCGCAGACATAGATGATTCGTACCTTGGGAGAAAGCCCAACGTATTGCCATGCGTAAACAGAGAAAGCGTGACTTCCGACCGGGAGTTCATCCGATTGATACTGGAGCGATAGATGCGAGCAATTATTTGCTGCAAAGAAGGCGGCAGCCTGTCGGACAAGTGGATGTACAGCAGAAATCAGCGTAACGGATTCATTTCTTTCAGCAGAGAGCTTTGCGGCATCGGAACTAAAAGTAATAGGAAGGTTGGGCTTCTGACCTTTCAGGAATTGATCCCAATGGCGTTTCAATGCAGATGTCAGGACGGAGAGTTTCTGACAATCTTCTCGAATTGTTATACGAGCAGCTGAAGACAGCCTCAGATTTTTAACATCTCCCTCTCCAAAAATGCAATTTCTCCCGATTTGCGCAGTCAAATAATGTTGGACAAGAGTTTGAATGCATCCGGCAGATAGCCAAGGAGATTCAGCATCCTGAATTTCTTGAGAAACCGTATAATTTGTCAAATCAAATCCGAACAGATCTCGTTGCTCATCTTCAAGTTTCGTAAGATACTGCGCCTTGCGAACTTCATTATCGGCGATAGCCTCTAATTTCTGCTTTCGCTCGGCATCTGTTAACTTGGAATCAAGAGCGATTTTTTCAATTTTGCTTCCAATCTCTCCCAGAATTTCCTCACAGTCGCCTACACTTCGCTCGAACACACCAATACGCAGTAAGCAACGAGAATAGATCTCAGAATCAACGGTTTCTTCTGTGATAAGATTACAGATGTTGACAACTTCACTTTGCTGCCCACGTCGGTCAATTCGACCAATGCGCTGCTCGATTTTCATGGGATTCCAAGGGAGATCGTAGTTGATCATCATATTGCAGAATTGGTAATCCAAGCCTTCAGATCCGACCTCGGTAAAAAGTAGGATATCCAGCGCTTCTGGATCTTCCCGCGGTAATTCAAATCGAGTCCGGAGCATTAGACGTTCTTCATCCTTAATGCTTCCGTTAATTTGGGCAACACGAAGTCCGGCTTCTGTAAGTTTGCGCTCTACATAATTCAATGTGTATCGGAAAGTGCTGAACAACAGAATTTTATTGTTTTCATCCTGTTGTTTTTCCATGACAATATCGAGCATAGAATCAAATTTTGGATCTTGTGCTGGAAGATTATCTGCCAGAGCGAGGACGTTCTGCGCGAGATTTTTAAGGGAATCTACAGTAGAGTTATCGAGGTTCAAATCTTCGACATCAACCTCTGGGTCGTCAACGAGTTGCTGGATACGATGGTTGAGAATATCTTTGATATGCGGAGCAAGACCAAACACACAGCTGCTAGCCTGTCGCTTAATCGTACTCATCATAAAGGGAACCGATGATACGTTATGCAGCATAGAAAGGGCAATCTGCTCAAAACGCAAGAGTTCCTGATAAAGTTCCCGCTGCGGTTCGGTAAAGGAAGTTGAAAGGGTATGCGTATGGCGAACGCAAAAGTCCTGAATATCCTTCCTTCGGGTTCGGTTCAGCATGGAATCGAAAGAATGTAACGATTCCACATCAGAAATAAGTTGAACGCGTTCTTCGCGAGTAAACGTGTCCTTTTCCAGTCTTTTCAGAATATCTTGATAGAGGGGGTTCTTTGAAACAACATTTTCGCCCCAGCGAGTTCCTGCAAGATCGATCAATTCAGAACTGGCGTTCTCTTGCCAATGCTTTTCGGCGGACCGAATGATTCTGGAGCATTTGGAAATATAGGCATTTGGCTCAGACATTGCATGAAACGTGGCTTTATCAATCACAACATCTGGGCGAAGAAGATTCAATAGCGCAAACAAATCATTGTCGCTGGTTTGAAGCGGAGTGGCTGTCAGCATAACGACCGCAGAAGCGTGGTCGCAAAAATATTTTACGCATTTATAAGCGAATGCCTTGTCCTTTTCCATGCTTCCATTTCGGATATGGTGTGCTTCATCCACAATCACAAGATCAAAATGAGGAGCAGGATCAAGGTCTTTTAGTCCAATATTGCTGGCAATACGCTGTTTCGTACCGTTATAGGTGCGGTCATCCAAAATAGAGTAAGGCAGAATGATCTTTCGGCTGCGTAAAGGCCACTCCCCATCTCGGTTGCAGTCATTAAGCGTTTCCCGTAGAGTTTCGCCATTCAGTGATGTGAATTCCTCATCAAAACGTTTCATTTCAGATTCCCATTTTCGCTCTGTTACAAGCGGCTTAGGGCAGATGATTAAAGCACTTTCCAGTTCATTGCGAGCCTCCAGTTCCTTAATGATAAGGCCTGCTTCAATGGTTTTACCAACACCGACACTATCGGCAATCAGGATACGAGGCTCGTCCGCTTTAATCAACTTGAGGGCAGGACGAAATTGATATGGAACAAAGTCAATCTTTGCGGAATTCAAGGAGTAAAGGTTACTTGTACTGGGGTTGTTGATTTCGTAGGCCGTCAAGCTATTGCGAAAATCTTCGATGGTATTCCAGCTGATAGCGGGAGAATCATCTAAAAGCTGAATTTGACCATCATAAAATGTATGAATTCCTCCATCTATAAAGACTTCATATTTGTGCGTGTCTCCGATAGATTCCACGGAAAATACCATTCCGATCTTAGTGGGGTCACTCGTGAGAGAAACCTTGCTCTTTTCGTGGATGCTATTTTTGACGGTGTGAGATGCTGTTAAAATATGGCTCGTATCCGAGGCAGAGAATTCGCCAGCATCAACGGTATCCATCAAGGCTGCGACTTTTTCGCACTGTTGGGAAGAAGCTCCAATAAATTGAAAAAAATCTGATATGGTCTGGAGGTCGTCTTGTATACTTGCAATGGAAGGCAATGTGCCAGCGAGGTGAGCCCATGCATTTCGGACGCGCATCATGCGTCGAACGGTTTCGCGATCTTTTGTAGGCAAATATGCAAAATCACGCATGGGATACCAGTTTTTATCGATAATACGAAGCAAGGCGGCAAGGTCAAACTGAGACAAATTAGTATAATTTCTTTCCTGAGCAAGTTGGCTCTGGTTAAAACTCAGACTAGAAAGGACGCATTCGTTCCACCATTGCTCGGATATCCGTGGGAGCATTTTGCTAAGCCATAGGCAGCATAAGTCAGTGGCAGCGTAGAGTAACTCATTGATTTGCCCGATAATTTTCATCTCGTTCATGATGTAAACAACTCCTCGAATTGCACAATATCGACTGCCTCAAAGTAATGTCGAAGGATTTTTTGTTAAAAGTATAACATCATCTTAGTTTGTATTCAACAAAAAACTGTATATTACGGACAAACTTGTTAAAATGTGCATGGCTCCTTACGGATTCTGCTTTAAATTATCTGTTCTTTCATATCCGATAAACAGTACTATAAGAAAAACCTCGTCAACGAAAGAAAAATTCTGTTGACGAGGTTTGATAGAACAAGATTAGAATAACTTATAAAACACTCGGTTCCCAGCTTTCCTTGCTGCCAGCAATCCCATCTCGTGGAACTTCATCACGAATGTCCGGATCGTGGCATAGGCAGCATTGCGGAAGTCTTTTTCCAGCTGTTTGGTGGTGAACTCCTCTGTTCCGTAGGCAGACAGAACATACTCCCAGAGCAGCCGTTCTTTCTCGGTGATCTTTCCTTCTGCAAAGGCTGTCTGGTACACCTGAAGATCAGCCTGTGGCGGTGCTGCATCCACTTGCAGACGGTTATAGACTTCGTTGCAGAAGTAGGACAGGAACGGCGTTACGTCCGTGTAGCCGGAGATAAGAGCATTCTTTTCGACACGGTCATAGGCCTTGTAGTAAGCTGCCTTGCTCTCGGCAATATACCGGGAAAATGGCGTGAACAGTGCTGCGGGATAGCCCTGCTGAACAAGATACCAAAGGTGGAGCAACCGTGCGGTGCGGCCATTGCCATCAAAGTAAGGATGGTAGTAGGCAAAGGCAAAGTGCAGGATCGCCGCTTTGTGCAGCTCGTTGATACCATCCTTGGCATTGGCGAAATCGACCAGTCGTTTCATAGCATCCGGGAGCTGCTGCGCCGGAAGTCCCTCCCGGCTCTCTTCACCGCCCACAACATAGACAACATCGTGGCGGTAGAAATGGTCAGGCAACAGACGATCTTCATCCGGCAGGTAATCGCCGGTGCTGATCTGGTAAAGCTGGTGCAGATTTTCCTCGGTGATCATATTCTGGCGGTCAGCAATGAAGTCCAAACCACGCTTCATGCCATAAATACGGGATTCTTCCTCGTTGCGAGGGGCGTAGCCGTTGAGGATATGCCGGATGCTGTTGCGCGAGGAATGGATGCTTTCGATCTGGAAGGTTGCATGAATTTCCTCGGTCATGGCCTGCAAGCCAAAGGACTGATTGCTTGCGGGAACAGAAAGAAGCTGCTTCATGCCGTTGGTGGAGATTTGAGCCAGATTGGGCAGATAGAACAGTTCATCACTGGAAAAATCATCCAAAGGCAGGGGCTTTGCGAAGTTTTGCCGAAGCAGTTTTGTAAATTCATTGACACTAGCGATGGAATACTTATACTCCATCCGATCCAGCTCAAACAGATGCTTATCCGAAAGCATTTTTGCAAATTTTGCCCCATCCATTCCTGTCACCTCGTAACTGATATATATTGATACCAATTGGTATCAATATACTGACAACCAACAAAAAAGTCAAGTAAGTAAAGCTGATTCAGACCTTACTCGATGCGCTTTCCCTTAAAATTGGCTACATTTTAAGGGAAAAGCAAGGCGATTAAGGGATTCTGCTTTGAAAAAATTTGAATGTCCCCAAAGGGCAGGTATGTACGGCGACAAACGCTGACTTAAAGTGAAGGGGAGGTGAGCTTTGCCCTAACGTTGTTATAAATGATACTAATTGGTGTCAGCTGACTTCTGATATTCAGCCATGATTTTTCTTGCTCTGCCGCGGGTGGTGTCGTCAAAAGTTTCATCTTCGCTGAAGCGCAGCCAGAAAGGATCTTCCATCAGGCAAGCATTGGTACGCTTTACGATTTCCCATGCGTTGTAGTCAGGCAGGCCCATCATCTCCAGAATCTCCTTGCAGTCCATCCGATTCCGGGG
>ERZ1035025.957-NODE-957-length-16285-cov-6.280222_pt1 | contig 16285 bp, 13 predicted proteins | sample MGYA00520619_ERZ1035025 | MGnify/ENA primary metagenome ERZ1035025 (study PRJEB33766, sample SAMN09781742) | gut metagenome | biome: gut microbiome | host: Homo sapiens | place: Madagascar | study: EMG produced TPA metagenomics assembly of the PRJNA485056 data set...
CACAACCCGCTACGGGGGAGACTTACCCGAAATCTGATTTATTCAACAAAGCCATACAATTGGACTTGCATTTTTTCATGCCAGAACAAGAGCATGGACGATGAGGCTCACGCCTTACCCCGAAAATCAAATGTGCGGGCGTGACGGTTTCATGATACACGGAGAGAGTTCAGCCCATCCAGGAGAAGCCTCTGATGGCTGTATAATTCTGGATTTACCTTATCGCAAGGTTATTGCTGCCAGTACTGATAAAATATTAGTGGTTGAGGACTAATATGTTCAAGGTAATAATCTGCCTGTTAGCTGGCATACCTGCAATTTCATATGCACAAAATGATAGTTGCGCTACGGTTGGAGCCTCAATAGAGTTGTCGTTATTTGATGCAATGAAAAGTGATTTGAATATAAATTCTTCTACTATTTTAAGAGATAAAACAAGGGTAGACGTTCTTGATGTTTCTCCTGTGTCTAAGTTTTATGCAGAGTCTCTGGCTAAGATTGATTATGAGAAGGACAAAGCCAGAAATAAGAAGGCAATGTTAGATGAAAAATCGTATTTTGATAGCTACTATGAAAATCATGCCAAGTCTATTGTGGCAAAATATACCTATATTAACAATGACAGAGGGAAAGATGTTTTTATTGCATCCGGCATTATTAATGAAAATGAGTGTTCCGTAAGATTCAATGGCTATATTATTCTATCCAGAGAATTTTGATGTATACGCCTTATCCTTCAGGTTGCCTCTGCGTTGACTGCACTCGTTCACCCGAGTCACTTACCGGAATAAATGATTCGGGATCCTCTCGCTTGCCGCCTTGATGCAACTCGAATGATTTTGTATATAAATTAAAATATTGAGCATAAACCTTATAATGACAACGTTGTTGCGTGATGATGTAAATAAAATGATGCTGCGAAATTTTATTTTTCAGGTTTAGTGATGTTTCGGATCGCCATCTATTTTTTTGTGCTGAATCGGGAAAACATTTTCAGCTTGTGGCCTTTTATTGTTGATGATTACAATGTGGAGTTCTGAACAATAATGCAAAAATTTCTCAGTCTGCTGTTTTCCCGCCGCGCGCTGGCTGTTGTCGGCGTGGCGGTACTGGCGCTGCTGGTCTGGTTTATCGGGCCGCTGGTGGCGTTTGACACCGTGCATCCGCTCGCGTCTGTGGGAAGTCGGGTAGTCACCATCGTTCTGTTACTGATGTTCCTCGCACTGTGGCTGGTTAACTGGTCGATGAGCATCATTGGCGTGACGGTTCTGTGCCTGGTCATCGGTTTTGTTTCACCCCTGCTGTCCCTCGGTGATGTTCATCCATTTGCGCCGCTGTGGCTGCGTCTGACGCTTATCGGTCTGATCCTGCTGACTTATGCGCTGTATGGCCTGTACCGGCTGTGGCGGGCGCTGCGTCTGGATGAACAACTGCTGCGCCGTTTCCTGCATCCGCGTGGGGAAGACGTACCGGTGGAGGGGGAAATTAAAGCCGACCTGCGTACCGTCAGCCATATTGTCAACCGCGCCATCCGGCAACTGAAACAACTGCGTGTGGATCTTCCTGGCTGGCGAAAAGTCCTGGAAGGAAAGCGTTTTCTGTACGAGCTGCCGTGGTTTATGGTTATCGGCAGCCCCGGCGATGGTAAAACCACCGCGCTGCTTAACACCGGGCTACAGTTTCCGCTGGCGGAACAAATGGAGCAAACCGCGCATATTCTCACCGTGCCGGGCGGCGGCACGCTGCACTGCGACTGGTGGTTTACCAACGAAGCAGTGCTTATTGACACCGCCGGGCGCTATGCTCGCCACGATGACGGTGGCGAAATCAGTGCGACCCAGCGCAACGCCGGGGAGTGGCAGGGGTTTCTGGGACTGCTGCGTAAACACCGCCCCGGCGCACCGCTCAACGGCGTGATCCTGACGCTGAACGTGGCGGATCTGACCGCGCAGTCCCCGGCGGAACGGCTGGCTGCCTGTGCAGCTCTGCGTGCGCGGCTGGCGGAACTGCGGGAGACGCTGGGCATTCGTTTTCCGGTCTATCTGGTTGTCACCAAGATGGATCTGCTGCCGGGCTTTACGGAGTATTTCCGTGGGTTGACCAGTCACCTGCGAGCCCAGGTCTGGGGCTTCACCCTGCCTTACAGCCGCAGGCGTCACGCCAGTGATCCGCAGTCGTTGCATGCGCTCTGTGGCCGGGAACTGGCAAACCTGACACAGCGGCTGGATCAGGGGCTGGATACCCGGTTGCAGGAAGAGTACGACCTTAAAAGCCGTCAGCGGCTCTACCGCTTCCCGCGTGAATTTGCCGCGCTGGGTGCGCCGCTGCTGGAAGCCATTGAACAGATTTTCCTCGATTCAAAATTTGATGCTACCCAGCTTAACAACACCCTGCGCGGCGTATTTTTCACCAGTGCCGCGCAGGCGCAGGCAGACGCGGTGGCCGATCAGACGGGCATCTGGCAGCGTTTTGTCCGGGCGATCAAAGGGAAGGCGGATTCCCCATCCCATACCCTGCCGGACGGCAACCGCAGCTATTTCCTGCACGATCTACTGACGCAGTTTATCTTCCGCGAAGCGCACCTGGTGGAGCCGAATCTTCAATGGGCCTGGCGTTATCGCCTGCTGCGTACCGGCGGGCATCTGCTGGTATTGGCGCTGGCTTTCTGGTTGTGGCAGGGAATGCAGGGTAGCCAGCAGGGTAACAGCGGTTATCTGAATGAAATCGCCAGCCGGACGACCCAACTGGATGGTGATGTCAAAGCCTATACCGGAAAACCTGCTATGCAGCCTGTTCCGGCCCTGCTGAACCAGGCGCGGGCGCTCTCTGCCTGGCCGGGGCTGGACCCGGACTCGCCGCCGCTGGCCTGGCGTTATGGTCTTTACAGCGTCCCGCCGGTGATGGAGAGTGTCGCATCCCTGTATGACCGCCTGCTGGACCAGCTACTGCTCCCTCCGCTGGTGAAACGAATGGAATACGTGCTTTCAGATGCGATTGCGCGTCAGGACAGCAAAGCCGCCTATGACGCCCTGCATGTTTATCTGCTGCTGAACCTCGATAAGGACCACGAGGACAAATACAACGCGGCGGAGATCCACGCCTGGGTGCTGAACGATCTGGACAACCGCGACAGCGTAGCGGAGTTTGGCGGTCGCGCAGCCGTGCTGGAGCATATTGACGCCCTGTTTGACGGCAGCCGCGTGGTGCATTCGCCCTGGGAAAAAGATGAGGGGCTGATCCGCCAGGCGCGGGCCTTCCTTGACGGCCATACCAGCACTGAGCGTATCTACACTCGAGCCCTGGCTTCCATGGAGAGCGAAGCACCGCAGGAGTTTTCGCTGGTTCGCGCTGTGGGCGCGGATGCGGGAACAGTTTTTGTCCGCACGGATGGCGCGCCGCTGGACAGGGGCGTGCCCGGCATCTTCACCCGCGAAGGCTACCGGGAACTGTTCGACAAACGGCTGTCGGAGTTTGTCGCCGCCGCATCAGCGGACGACGCCTGGGTGATGGGCCGGGAAAGTGCGCAAAAAAAAACGACTGATATTGTGATGAGCCAGTTGCCGGGGCAGGAACTCCCGGTTACCCGTGAGGTACGTCGTCTGTACCTGGCTGAATATGCTCGCCGATGGCAGGATTTTCTGGCAAGCATTCACAGCATCAACAGCGCCGGGGAGGACGGTAGCCCTGGACTAGCGTATGACCTTCAGGTGCTGCGTACTCTGGCCTCGCCGGATTCCCCGCTGATGCGCCTGAGTAAAGCGGTGGTGGAGCAGACCACGCTGGTGCCGCCGCTGGATGCGCAGGCCAGACAAAAGCAGATGGCCCAGCGCGCGCAGGACCGGCTCTCCGGCAATGCGGGAAAAGCGGTGCAGACGGCGAAGCTGTTGCAGGACATTCACCCGGAAGAGCGGCTGGAAAAATCACTGGTGGATGACCGTTTCGCCGCCCTGCGGGAAGTGGTTTCCGGGCAGACGGACAGCGGGCAGGGCGGCGGCGTGCCGCAATTAAATTCGCTGCTGACGATGCTCAATGAGTACTACACCCAGCTCACTATTGCCGACAGTGCGCTGGCTGCGAGCACTCTGCCGGGGCGCATTTCTGCGGCGGATAAACTGCAACTGGAGGCGGCAAAACTGCCCGCGCCGCTGAAAAATATTCTGCTGGATCTCACGCAGCAGGGAACGCGAAAAATCAACGCCGGCACCGGTGAAGTGCTGAACGCGCAGATGGAGGCGGTGATCGGTGATGAGTGCCGCGACGCCATCGACGGGCGCTACCCCTTCACCGACAGCCCGCAGGAGGTCAGCGCGGACGATTTTAACCGTATCTTTGCCAGCGGCGGCGTGCTGGATGCCTTCTGGACGAAGCAACTGGCCCCACTGGCGGATACCGCCAGCAACCCGTGGCGCTACAAACCGACCGAAGGCAACATGACCTTACAGGGTCCAGACCTGACGCCGTTTCAGGAGGCGAAACAGATCCGCAGCGTGTTTTTTAACGGCGACGGAGGGAAAAAGTTCTCATGGGCGATGCAGGTCCGCGTCGTGGATATGGACCCGGCCATCACCGAACTGGTGATTGACATTGACGGCCAGGTACTGCGTTACGCTCACGGCCCGGTCAGGCCGCTGAAAGTGAACTGGCCGGGTCCGCGCAACGGCTCAATGGCGGAAATAACCGCCAGCCCGCGCATCCGCCAGGACACCTCGACGCTGCTGACTAATGGACCGTGGGCGCTGTTTCACCTGCTGGATGCGGGAAAAGCGCAAGAAACGGCGGTACGGGGAACACAGCAGGTGGAGTACAGCTTTGACGGGCGGCGGGTGATACTGGAAATCACCGCCGGACGGGATTTTGACCCAGTGGATCGCGGACTATTACAACGCTTCGCCTGCCCGGAGCGAGCGCTGTGATACGCCGGGCGGCGGCAGTATCGTTGGCAGACTACCGGACCCATGTGACTATGCTAAAGGCTGCATTCACGGATGTCTTGACGTGGAGTTGTATGCTAAAACAGGCCGTTGCACCAGGTGAGCAAAAAGGCACCATTAATGTCACTTATATACTGAGATGGCAGGGCAACGACGCAACAAAACTATAAACTTTCTTAAACCGACGTTATAGCGACCATCCTACTACCGTGATTCTGGAAGCATGATATGCAACAATATACGCGTTTTTTTATTATTTTTTTGTTATATGCCATGTCAGGAAATGTTTTTGCTGATATCAGAAAAAACACAGGAACTATTGACCCCGATTATATTAATCTCAGTGCGCAGGAATTTTTGTCATTTTATGCTCGTGGAACGTCACAGGAAAAAGAAAATGTTCTGATGTATGTCCTTGGTGTGAGTGATACGACAGAAAGTAAAACCTGGTGTGGATATAATAAGATTAATGAAATAGAACTTTATTCATCGGTACTGACATATCTTAATCAGCAGTCGGTTAACGATATGAATATGCGAGCTTCAACTCTGATTGAACAAGCGATGGTCAGGCTGTTTCCCTGCCCGGATATGGCATCACCGGAAAAAAAATCTCCCCGGCATTCATCTGTTTCACACCTGACCTCTAGCGCGTTCGATCTGAACGGAGATGATTTTTTCCGCTTCTGGCAGTCAGATAACAGGCAGGATAGGCTTAATGCGAAAATCTATCTTTTGGGTATAGAAGATGCCACGGAAAGAAAAACATGGTGCGATTATAAAACGATTAAAACAGTTACACTGGATGAGATTATTTACTGGTATTTCAGAAAAAAAACGTCAGATAAACTGAATGAACGGGCTGCAAATATTATTATTGAGGCACTAAGTAAACACTCCTGTGATAAAGGAAATAATAAATGAAACCTTCATTTTTCACACTTAAAAAAACCATTACTCATCAGTTCAGATTGATGGTGATGTTTTGTACAGTGAAGTGGGTTATAACTATGAAGCACTGCAACAGCAAAATGCTGGTTATGTAAATACCTGTGCCACACGTATGAGTCTGGCGCTGATTAAATCAGGCGTCAGCTTTAACGGGCGACTGACGATCAAAAGTGGTGACTGGAAAGGGAAGAAAATAGAAACCGGTGCGAAATTACTGGCAGATCAGCTTTCCCGAGCTGATGTTTTTGGAAGACCAGTTATCTGGTGTGACTCAGAAAAATTTAAAACAGACACCAGTAATAAAAGAGGAGTGGTCTTTTTCTGGAAAATTACGGGTTACGGTGGCGGTCATATAGATCTTATTGAGCCTTCTACCACAGGTGCTATATGTCATTCACATTGCTATTTTAGCTGCAAGGAAATCTGGTTCTGGGAACTGAATTAACAATTTTATTGGAAGCTGATTCCTGTTCTCTTTGTTGGGGGGATGCCTGAGCGATTTTATTATAAATGCTCTGATTCCTGTGGAAGAAAATTAATCCTGATATCTGACTTTATTATTGAAATGAAGAATTATGTTCTGTATTACCGGGAATTGCTGAAAAACTTCACCTGTCCGGTAAGGACGTTGTGATGCGCCGGGCAGAGATATCGGCCCCGGCGATGTTCGGCAGACTGCCGGACCAGCGGGACTATGTGCGCTGGCGAGTGAGCGCGAACGAAGGGCAGGTGTGGCAGGCGTGGCTGAACCAGCAAACGTGGCTGGGACAGGGACGGCATATTGTTCTGCCGGAAGGAACGGATGCTGCGAAGACCGGAGTAAATGACGGTTGGATGCACCTGTCACCGAGCGAGAAAACGGCACTACCGGAGCACCACCCATTGCCGTGGAGTTTTGTGCTGTCGCCGGGATTTCTCCCCATTGGCGGGCGCGATGAGTGGCTGACCGGGGTGCTGACCGCCTCGCGTGACAGTACGGGCAGGCCGTGGCCACTGGTGATTTACCAGCGTGTCGGGCGGGAATGGCTGGAAGAGAGCCTGGATGACACACAGGGCTGGCTGTACTGGCTGGCGCAGTTGACGGCAGCTCATGTCTCACCACAGACAGAACGCTGCGGTCGACTGGCGGAGCAGACAGACCAGCTCTGGGCGATGTGGCGACCGGGGCCGCGCTGGGCGCAGTGGCTACGCTGCTTACGACGTGTACCGCAGCGTAGCCGGGAACTCACCGGCCTGCCGGACGTGCCGGTAGTGGAACTGCCCGGTGTGCGCCACCTGCCGTGGCCGGGCTGGCCGGACAAAATGCTGACGCAGGCGCAGCAGGGGCAGGGCTGGTTGTGGCAGCAGAACAGCGAGGGGCGGTATGTGGATGCGCTGCGGTTGGAAAAAAATAATCTACCCACGAATGCTGAGAATAGCTATACAAAAATATGACGATAAACGTGTAGATGGGGAAACAAATATCCCCATGAACTTCAAGTTGACTGCTATCTGTTGACTTCAGGCTACCCTTGGTCCCGTCTGCGTTGGTGGGTAAGCAAGCATCTTCAGGTTTATTGGATATATAGCAATATAAGGAGGTGAACATGGGTGACTCTCATGATGAAGCTATTCAGCAGGCATACGATGCTTATGACGACTTAATGCTGGATAAACGATATATCAGGGACAATGATGCCTGGGGAGATTTAAGAATTGACCGTGAAAATGGTGCAATCTCATTGTTGCTGAGATGGAAATATAATTGGATAAAAAGATGGGATGCAAAAACTGACTGGACAGATTTGGAGAAAAATGCCTTTCATGGGAAAGTTATTTTTGTCATTAATCAAACATGGAATAATAAGATTTTTTTATCCGTTTCTGGGAAGTCTGAGTTTGCCAGTAAGTTTAATGGTAAGGATTTATCTTTCTCAATAGAAATAATTCAGACTGATCGTCATGGGTATTGGGATGTGGTGGTGTTTAAAATTGATAATGATGATCCAAATAGTTTTCGACAGAGTTCCATTGTCTGGAATAGTCGATACGTTGAACTTGACTCTAAAGATATAGTTGCAGCAGCTAAATGTCTTGGCTCATCAAAAGTTTGCCATGAGCAAATAGGGCTGTCTCACGAGCTTGGGCATATTATTGGATATCTTGCTGATGAATACTATAGTGATGATGCAGATAAAGCAACTACACCATTCTCCGGGGACGCCAGTGCGTTAATGAATATTGGTATGGAACTGCGCTCTCGTTATATGAGAAATGTCATTGAGCGGTTAAATAGAATGGTTCCGGGTTCTAATTTTTTTGTGAAAAGCGTAAAAAAATGAAACTAATATACGCTGTGATAATTTTTTTGATAGTGGGTGGGGCGAAAAATAGCATGTCTGATATTCCTGGGCATGCTTATCTGAATGCGAGTGGTGTGTATAATGGAGTTGAAGAGAATGTTCTATTAAATAACTATGGTCAGCCAGCGTATGAATTTATAAAGCCTCGTTATAAATTTGTCGGTGAGTATTATATAGAAATTGAAAACACCTATCGCTCAACGAATACTGAATTCAGAAATATTCCCATCAAAGAAATGTTTTGGCATTTGCGGGGGGATTTAAATCTGACATGTTTTTTTCATTATAAAGATGGACAGTGGCGGGTTATTTCTTATTTTTTCTGGCAGCCGGGCGCTAAATTCTAATCCGATATTAAAGGAATAAATATCATGAGTTTTGTATCTACGGGTAACAAACCAGCTGGAAACGGTGGACCCGTCATCACCACACCACCAATAGCTGGCGAAAGTGGCAGTATGAGCACAGGTTCAGCCGTAACCGATGTATCTGGTGCCGCCGAGGAGATGGCAGAACAGGCAGCGGCGGACCTGTTTGGTGCGTTGCCGGAACCGTCAGGTCTGGTTAAAGCCGCAGTAGCTGCTGCGCAGGCTGCCGCTGCAGCAGCAGGGATCTCGGATATGGCTGGTGCAGTTCAGGATGCGGCGGCGTCGCTTGCTGCCGGGGGTCCGGGGGCGCATAACGTCACAGTAAGTGGTAGTGCGGTGCCGCCGCAGCTGCTTTTGTTTGCAGGCATGAATGGTTCGGAAGGGCTTGGAAACCTGTTTTCCTACACAGTACAGCTTAAAACCCCGGATACCCTGAACCTCGGATATGTCTCCCCCGCCGCAAACCTGCCGCTCAAGCCGATGGTGGGCAAAGACCTGTGCGTCAACATTGAACTGGACGGTGGCGGAAAACGGTATATCAGCGGGCTGGTGACGGCGGCGAGGGTGGTCGGCCATGAGGGCCGTTCGGTAACGTATGAATTACGCATTGAGCCATGGCTGAAGCTGCTGACCCATACCAGCGACTACAAAGCATTCCAGAATAAAACCGTGGTGGATATTCTCGATGAAGTACTGGATGAATATTCCTTTCCGGTGGAAAAGCGGCTGGTGGAAAATTATCCGCCCCGCACCTGGCAGGTGCAGTACGGTGAAACGGATTTTGATTTCATCCAGCGCCTGATGCAGGAGTGGGGAATTTACTGGTGGTTTGAGCACAGCGAGAACAGCCATATGCTGGTGCTGGCGGATGCCATCAATGGTCATAAAGCGTGCCCTGACTCGCCACTGGTGGAGTGGCACCAGGAAGGGCTGAAACTGGACAAGGAATTTATCCACACCATTACGGCCAGTGAGAGGCTACGTACTGGAAAGTGGGTGATGGACGATTTTGATTTTATGAAGCCTCGTTCGCTGCTTAAAAGTACCGTGGCTAGTCCGCGTGATACCGGTCATGCTGAATACGAGCATTATGAATGGCCTGGTGATTACTTCACTACGGGCGAAGGTGAGATGCTGACGCGCATTCGTATGGAAGCGCAGCGCAGCCCCGGCAGCCGGGTTGGCGGGGCGGGGAATATCCGCACCCTCATGACGGGTTACACTTTTACGCTGATGAATCATCCAACGGCAGAAATCAATCAGGAATACCTGCTGGTACAGACCACGCTATTTTTACGGGATAACGCGCAGCACAGCGGCCAGGATCAGCATTTTACCTATGTCACCACGTTTGAACTGCATCCCACCTGCGAAGTCTACCGCCCGCAGCGAACGCTGAGCAAACCCCACACTAAAGGCCCGCAGAGCGCCATCGTCACCGGCCCGGCGGGGCAGGAAATCTGGACGGATAAATATGGCCGGGTGAAGGTGCAGTTTGGCTGGGATCGCTACGGAAAGAATGACGAAAACAGCTCCTGCTGGATCCGAGTGAGCTACCCGTGGGCAGGGAAAGGATTCGGCATGATCCAGATCCCGCGTATTGGTCAGGAAGTGCTGGTGGATTTCAAAAACGGCGACCCGGATTTACCCATCATCGTGGGGCGCACCTATAACCAGGACACCATGCCGCCCTGGGGGCTGCCGGGCATGGCGTCGCAGAGTGGGATATTCAGCCACTCATTGCAGGGAGGGCCGACTAACGGAAACATGCTGCGCTTCGATGACAAAACGGGTGCGGAAGAGGTGAAGTTCCATGCGGAAAAAGACCTGAATACCACGGTAAAAAACAATGAAACCCACACGATCATGGTCGATCGCACAAAAACCATTGTCAAAAATGAAACCATCAGCGTGGGAGAAGATCGCAATGCCACCATCACAAAAAATGATGGTCTTTCCGTCAAACTAGCTCAAACCATCAATGTCGGGACGACCTATCGTCTGGATGTTGGCGATCAATTAACTCTTCGCTGCGGCAATGCAGCGCTTGTATTACACAAGGATGGCTCGATTGAGTTTTGTGGAAAACAACTTTTACTTCACACCAGCGATGTTATGCAACTCATTGGCAGTGGCATTGATATGAATCCAGATGGCGGCACAGCCATGACTGCGGATGATATTGCCCCGTTACCTACCCCGGACGTTTCTGAATAAAAAAATATAAAAGGAATTTTTCTATGACCAGCCTTTACCGTATTCAGGAGGGCTGCTTTGCCCTGCCTGAAACTTTTCTTGATCGCACCGTCAATATCTTCGTCCCATCGGGCAATGAGAGGGCAACTCCCAGTCTGAATATTTCCCGCGATACGCTCAGGGCAGATGAAAATCTGACCACCTATATTGACCGCCAGATAGCCTTGATGAAAAAAAACCTGAGCCAGCACCGGGTACTTTCGCGGGGAACGGCACTGGCAGGAATTGGCGAAGATGCCATCACAGGTGAGCAGATTCTCGCCACCCACCGTTCTGGAAAAACAGAAGTGTACCAGCGTCAGGCCGGGTTTATCACCGGGCCAGCAAAGGTACTGGTGTTGACGCTGACCACTCAGCGCCCTTTTGATGAGCACTCCGACCAGCTATGGACTGCCTGGTTGACCAGTTTTCAGCCTGCTAAAAGTTAAAACAACATGGAGGTGTTGTCATGTATGAAGCCGCACGGGTGGATGACCCTATCTACCACACCAGCGCTCTCGCCGGGTTTTTGATTGGGGCTATCATTGGCATTGCCATTATTGCCGTTGCCGCCTTTGCCTTTTTTACCTGTGGTTTTTTTGCCGGTCTGGTGCTGGGTTTTCTTGCTGACCAGATAGCGTCCGGAGTCCTTCAACTGGGGGAAGCCATCGGGCGCTCGATACACTCCACCGCGGGAAAAATTCTGACCGGCTCTCCCAATGTCAGCACCAACAGCCGACCTGCTGCCCGCGCCGTACTGAGTACGGTGATATGCGAAGACCACTCTCCGGAAATCCGTATCGCCCAGGGTTCCTGCAATATCTACATCAACAGCCAGCCCGCCGCCCGTAAGGATGACCACACCGAATGTGATGCAGTGATTGAGGACGGTTCTCCCAATGTCTTTCTCGGCGGCGGTACGCAGACGGTACTGGAAATCAGCCCGGAAATCCCTGACTGGCTGCGTCAGGTGGTGGATGTGCTGTTTGTGGTTGCCGGAATGGTTGGCGGACTTGCCGGAGCCGCACGCCAGGCGGCAAAGCTGGGGACAAAATTCGGCACCAAATGTGCGGCCAAATTTATTGGTGGCGAAATAACCGGGATGGCCGTTTCCGAGGTCGCTATGGGGTTGTTCAGCAACCCAGTGGATGTCACCACCGGGCAAAAAATCCTGCTGCCGGAGACGGATTTCACCCTGCCGGGACGGCTGCCCGTCACCTGTTCACGCTTCTATGCCAGCCACCTGGAAACTGAAGGATTACTGGGCAGAGGATGGCGGCTGAACTGGGAGATAAACCTGCGTGAGGATGAAACATTTATCACCTTCATCGGTGTACAGGGACGGGAACTGAGTTATCCGAAAGCAATGCTGACGCCGGGCCACCAGATATTCGATCCGGAAGAGCAATTTTATCTGAGCCGCCTGCATGACGGGCGCTATGTGCTGCATTACACCGACCGCAGCTACTACGTGTTTGATGAGTTTGATGACCACGGCGTCGCACCGTTACTTTTTATGGAAACACCGTACCGGCAGCGAATTGCTTTCGGGCGTGAGAACGGCAGGCTGGTGCGGGTAGCCTCCAGCAGCGGACACCATCTGTTATTGCACCGCACGATGACGCCAGCGGGGGAACGCCTGTCGCATATTGAACTTGTGAAGGGCGGGCGTCCCGGCAACCTGGTGGAATATCGTTACGACGATAACGGGCAACTGACCAGCGTGGTGAACGGGGCAGGTATGACGGTACGCCAGTTTGCCTGGGAAAATGGCCTGATGACAGAGCACCGCAACGCGACGGGCTTTACCTGTACCTACCGCTGGGAAGAGATTGAAGGTTTCCCCCGCGTGGTGGAACACACGACCAGCGACGGCGAGCATTACCGCTTTCAGTACGATTTTGCGGGCGGGCAGACGGTGGTAACCGGCAGGCCGGAGCATAAGTGGCATTGGTGGTTTGATGAAGACACGTATGTGACTGCTCACCGGACGCCGGGCGGCGGACTGTACCGCTTCACCTACAACGAAAACCATTTTCCGGTAGCGGTGGAACTCCCCGGCGAACGCAGGGTAACGCTGGAATACGACACCCTGAGCCGGGTGGTGAAAGAGACGGACGCGGCAGGGCGGGTGACACATACACAGTGGAACGGCAGTTTTGATGAAATCACGCGCCGGGCGCTGGATGACGACCACGTATGGAAGGCGGATTACAACGAACACGGCCAGGTGATACGGGAGACGGACCCGGAAGGGCGCGTCACGCGCTACGGGTATGATGAACAGGGGCTGGCGGTCAGCCGCACGGATGCGCGGGGCGGCGAGGCTGCGCTGGTGCACGATGCGCGCGGCCAGCTGAGGCGTTACACCGACTGTTCAGGGCGCGCCACGGACTATGAATACGATGAGGGCGGCAACCTGACGGCGGTGACGGACGCGGAAGGGAAAACGGTACGTATCCGCTATAACCGTCTGGGGCTGCCGGAGACGGTAAATCATCCCGGTAAACAGCAGGACCGTTACACCTGGAACGCGCTGGGGTTACTGAGCAGCCACCGTCGCATCACGGGTAGTGTGCAGTCCTGGCAGTATACGCCGCGCGGGCTGCTGGCGCTCCACGTAGATGAAGAGAAACGGGAGACGCGTTGGCATTATACCGCGGAGGGATGGATTGCCAGTCTGAGCAACGGCAACGGCGCGCTTTACCGGTTCAGTCACGATGCGGACGGACGGCTGACGGGAGAACAGCGCCCGGACGGTCTGATACGGATGTTTGTGCTGAATGCGGGCGGGTTCCCGGTCATCATCCAGACGCAGGATACAGAAGGCGGGGTGCGTAATGAGCGGCAGGAGCGTGATGCGCTGGGCCGCCTGCTGCGCAGTGACACGCAGCACAGTACACGGACCTTCTGCTACAACCGTCTTGACCAGATAACGGAAGTGACGCTCACCCCGACGAAAGAAGGGGAACGGCTGCACCACATGCAGGCGGACACGGTGCGCTTTGCGTATGACCGCAGCGGCTGGCTGACGGCAGAGCACAGCGTGCACGGCAGCATAAAATATCAGCGTGACGGCCTGGGCAATCCCACCGACATCACGTTACCGGACGGGCAGCATCTCAGTCACCTGTACTACGGCAGCGGGCATCTGTTCCAGACAGCGCTGGACGGTATCACGGTCAGCGAATATGAGCGTGACAGTCTGCACCGTCAGGTGATACGCACGCAGGGAGCGCTGACGACGTTCAGCGGCTACAACGCCGACAACCGGTTAAGCTGGCAGCGCAGCCTGCCAGGTGGCAGCCAGAATCCACAGCAGACAGCCACACCCCCGTCACACAGCGACAGCGTGACAGCGCGGGACTATATCTGGAATGCAGACGGTGAAGTCGGCGGCATCAATGACAAACTGCGCGGTTGCCTGGTGTTCAGCTATGACCGCAGCGGCTGGCTGACCAGCCGCACGGGTCAGATGTACGACCATGACCATTATTATTACGACAAAGCGGGCAACCTGCTGACGGATGAATATCAGGGAGCGGTGCCGGATAACCGCCTGCCGGGCTACGGGCGTGACCGTTACCGCTATAACGAATGGGGCGAAGTGACAGAGCGCAGAGACCAGCAACTGGAGTGGAACGCGCAGGGCCAGTTAACGCGGGTCATCAGCAGCAACAGCGAGACGCGGTATCAGTATGATGCGCTGGGCAGGCGTATCAGCAAGGCGACATATGGCCGCCATACGGACCGGGGAGAACGAAGCCGGACGACGTTTGTGTGGGAAGGGTTCCGGCTGTTGCAGGAGACAACGTGGCAGGGAAAGCGGACATACCTGTACGACGCGGAACAGCCGTACACGCCAGTGGCGGCCATCACGGGGCGCGGAGAGAGTCAAAAAATCTGGTATTACCACACGGACCTGACGGGCACGGTGCAGGAGGTGACCGCGGCGGACGGGACGCTGGTGTGGGCAGGCTACCAGGCGGGATTTGGCGAAAACCGGGGCGACATCAGCAACAGCGGGGCGTACTTTGAACAGCCGCTGCGACTGCCGGGGCAGTATTATGATGAAGAGACGGGGCTGCACTATAATCTGTTCAGATATTATGCGCCGGAGTGCGGGAGGTTCGTCAGCCAGGATCCGATTTCGATCCGTGGCGGGCTGAATCTTTACAGGTATGCACCTAATCCTTTAAGTTGGTTTGATCCTCTTGGTTTAAGTAAAACTCAAGATATGGTTAATGATGCCCATAGCCAGTTGGATGTGGGTTCTCAATCAAGAAAAACAACAGCAATAGGCGTCGATTCTGATGGGAATTATCATATAGCATCAAATAATGATACAGTGCCAAGATCTCAACGTGTTTGGGCAGAAAATAATGGTGTTAATGTTGTGAACGGTGTTGGTCATGCAGAGGAAACCATAATGAATAATGTATCTAATATTGAACATATAGATGCTTCCAGGCCGGTTTGCATTGATTGTGAAAATATGATGAAAAGCAAAGGAGTGACAACAGACACCTCAATGTCTGGTAAAAAAAGTAGAAATCGTATGGGGTCAGGAGATTGCTAATGGTTAGTATATTAAATGAATATGGGGAAGATTTCTTAAAAAAGGTGGTTGATTTCTCTCCAGAAAAAAAGTTAATGCTTGGGTTAATCTATATTAACAGACAAAAGAATCTTGTTTTGTTATTTGATAAGATTTATCACACTAAACTACATGATTTTTTTTGTGATTATATACAGTATGGGATTGATATTATAGTTGAAGGTAAGTCTATTATTATTGATACAAATGAGATATATTCTATAATACCTGATGCAGATGATTATTCAGAAAAAGAATGCTCTTATGTTCAAAATGCTTTATTGTCTCTGTATTATTTGTTCGAGTTTTACATAACGAAAGAGATTGATTTTTTTCAGCAATCATTAGACATGGTGTTGGAAAATGTAGATGTGATTTCTTATGGCAAAGATAAGGTATATGATGAGAGAAAAGTTTTCTCGCATGAAGTTCAGGTTTTAACGGATATTTCTGATAAAGTGAATTTATATTGGGGGAATTTGCATGATTTAGTTTGGAATGAAGATGAATTATCTCCATTATGATTTCTATTAGTAGGGAAATGTTATTACATACTTTTGAGTTGTCTTGACCAGATAGCGGAGGTCACGCTCACCCCTACGGAGGTAGGCGGATACGTTGTGTTTTGGATATGACCGCAGCGGCTTGCTGACCAGCCGCACGGGTCAGATGTACGACCATGACCATTATTATTACGACAAAGCGGGCAACCTGCTGACGGACGAGTATCAGGGAGCGGTGATCAGGGAAAGATCACGTAACGCTGCTCAGGGAAAGATCATCAGAAGTACACTTTTTGTACTAAGTAATTCGCATTTTATGTTTAAAAATTGAGATATTCCTCATTACCTGAAGCTGTTT
>ERZ1035025.959-NODE-959-length-16237-cov-5.486096_pt1 | contig 16237 bp, 10 predicted proteins | sample MGYA00520619_ERZ1035025 | MGnify/ENA primary metagenome ERZ1035025 (study PRJEB33766, sample SAMN09781742) | gut metagenome | biome: gut microbiome | host: Homo sapiens | place: Madagascar | study: EMG produced TPA metagenomics assembly of the PRJNA485056 data set...
GTGCAGCGACCTTGTTCAAAAAGCCCATGCGGTGCCAGATAAAGCCGATGCGCTCGAGCAGAATGCGCGAGCCGGCGCGCGGAGCCTTGGGGCGCATGAGCGAGGCAGGGGTCTCGGCCATCTCGTGGCGGCAGGCGATAATCGTGGCTCCCACCACGCCCACGGCAAACAGCGCCACCGAGACGATTGAGGACACGATGTCGTACGAAAGCAACATCTGGGGCAGCGAGTACATGTCGTCGAACACCGTAAACAAGAACAGCGGCAGACCCACAAATCCGATGATATTGCCGAGCACGCCACCGATCAGACACGCCCACAGCGAGTAGTCCACATATTTGGACAGGATACGCCCGCGTGAATAGCCGAGCGCCTTGTACAGGCCAATAAGCGTGCGCTCCTCCTCGACCATGCGGGTGGCGGTGGTGAGGCTGATAAGCACGGCGACGATAAAGAAGATGAACGGGAACACCGTGGCGATGGCCTCGATCGAAGAACTATCGCTCTCGACGCTCGAGTAGCTTGCGATATTGCCGCGGTCCTGGATGTACCAGGTGCATTCGCCCAGGTCAGAGAGCTCGCCGCGGGCATCGGCAAACTGTTGGTCGGCGGCGGCGCGACGCTGGTCCAGGTCGGCTTGCGCCTGTGCACGCTCCTCGCTGCCCTCGGCCATGCGGTTGATGTTGTCCTGCTCGATCCCAAAGACCATATTCGCCTGGCGCTCGGCCGCATCCAAGCTTGCCGGCGTGTCGACCGTCAGCTCCTGGGCGCGCGCCTTCTCGCGCTCGTCGCGAATCTTATCAATATTGGCTTTGACCTCATCAATCTTTGTCGTATAGGCATCGGAATAGGAGTTGAGGTCCTTAGCCCCCTCGACGACCACGTGGATCGCGGAATAGGACGACGACGTCGCGGCATCCTCACTCACGTAGAACTTGTAGTCCGCTGCCGAAGAAGCACGGAAGGCATTGACAGTCGAGTCGGAACTCACGTCGGTGGGATCGAGGACCTCAGCCGTGATGGTGTAGTCCCCATCGGCAAACTGGTCCCTGGCGCTTTGATTCGACGAGCTCGCATCGTTGGCGGCAAAGCTCACCGTATCGCCGATCTTTTTGCCCGATGCCTTCAAAAAGCGCGAAGTCACCGCCACCTCACCCGAAGTCTCGGGCAAGTCGCCGCGCACCAACACCGGCTGGTCAATATTCTCTTTAGAGAGGCTCTGCACGACCACGCGCTCGCGCGCCGTGCCCACGGCGGTGTAGGCGGTCTCGGTATAGATGCCCTCGGCCGTCTCGACGCCCTCGACCTCTTGGATCGCAGCAAGGTCATCATCGGTCAGACCATAGGTCGACTGCACGTTGATGTCATAGACATTCTGCTGGTCAAAGTAAGCGTCGACCGAATCGCACAGGTCCTCGCAACCCGCCTTGAGGCCGCACATCACGCTCACGCCGAGCGCCGTGATGACCACGATGGACAAGAAGCGCTTGAGGCTGCCGCGAATTGTGCGGTAGATGCCGCGGCGAAACACCATCGGCACCATATCGTTTGAGCTTTGGGCGGTACGGTAGGTCGTAAAATCCTGCTCGCGCTCCGTGCTCTGCGCGTCGCGGCGTTGGCTGTTCTGGCGATTCTGATCCATGGGCGCTACCACTCGATTGTCTCGATAGGCACGGGGTTTTGCTGGACCGTCTCGCTTTCCACGCGACCACTCTTAAAGCGGATCAGACGATCGGCCATAGGTGCGAGCGCGGAGTTATGCGTGATGATGATGACGGTAATGCCCTGTTTGCGACAGGTGTCCTGCAGCAGCTGCAGGATCTGCTTGCCGGTTTTGTAGTCGAGCGCGCCCGTGGGCTCGTCACACAGGAGCAGCTTGGGGTTCTTGGCCAGCGCGCGGGCGATGGACACGCGCTGCTGCTCGCCGCCCGAAAGCTGCGCGGGAAAGTTGGCGAGGCGCTCGCCCAGGCCAACCTGGCGAAGCGTTTGCTCAGCATCGAGCGAATCGGGGCAAATCTGCGCCGCGAGCTCGACGTTTTCGAGTGCTGTCAGGTTGGGAACCAGATTGTAAAACTGAAAGACAAAGCCCACGTCGGCGCGGCGGTATTCCACAAGCTGTGCCTCGTTGGCGGCGCTCACGTCGCGCCCGTCCACCGTCACAGTGCCGGAGGTCGCCGTGTCCATGCCGCCCAAGATGTTGAGCGCCGTGGTTTTACCGGCGCCCGAAGCGCCCAGGATAATGGCAAGCTCGCCGCGCTCAACGGTAAAACTCGCGCCATCGAGCGCGTGAATACGGGCATCGCCCTCGCCGTATGCTTTGATGACGTCTTTGAATTCGATATAGGCCATCGATCGGTTCCCATCTGGTCGGATAACTCTTTAGTATTACCCATTTCGCACCGACCAAAAAGGGACAGGTTTATTTTGGCAGGTTTTATATGGGGAAACGGCGGGTGTTGGTAGAGCGACGAGGCGACAGAGGAGCCATCCACGGAGTCAAGCCACCCGTCAAACGCAGAGGATTTATCTCGACCGTCAGCCAAGTTATTCGAACAGCTGTTCGTTTCTATGATATGATGCTACCATCCAAACAAGCTCATCCGCAGAAAGGCGGCCGCCGTGACATACGACTTCAAGAAGGAATGCAAGGAGCTCTATAGGCCCGCAGGCAAGCCGAGCATCGTAACCGTCCCGCCCATGAGCTACGTCGCCGTACGCGGAAAGGGCAACCCAAACACCGCGGGCGGCGAGTACCAAAGCGCCCTTCCGCTGCTTTACGGCATCGCCTATACCATCAAAATGTCGAAGAAAGGTTCAAGAAACATCGAAGGCTATTTTGACTTTGTGGTGCCGCCGCTCGAGGGGTTCTGGTGGCAAGACTCCCCCAGCAGCGACATCGACTATGTGCGCAAGGATGACTTCAACTTCATCTCGTGCATCCGCCTGCCCGATTTTGTCACCCAGGCCGACTTTGACTGGGCCGTCGCGGAAGCTACCGCCAAAAAGAAACTGGACTTTTCAGCGGTTGAGCTGCTTAAGGTTGACGAAGGCCTATGCGTACAGTGCATGCACACCGGACCTTACGACAACGAACCGGCGACCGTGGACGCCATGCATGAATTTGCGGCAGAGCAGGGCTATGCCCTCGACTTTTCCAATGCCCGCCTGCATCACGAGATCTACCTCTCCGACCCACGCAAATGCGCACCGGAGAAGCTCAAAACGGTGATCCGCCATCCCATTAAGCGCACCGAATAGCGTGGGACGCCGTGCTGCATATCAGGTTTAAGGCTAGCTGACCAGCAGCTGACCAGCAGTTTTCAAGACCATCCGGCAGTTTTCTTGACATGAGTCGTTGCATCTTATAAGCTGGTTTTGCTAAAGCTGGAAAGCCTCTCAACGATGCGCAACTCCAGCTCTTTTTATATCAAGAGGACAAAATGAAATATCAGAAGTCGTGGAAATCCATCAGCGAACAGGTAACGCTACTGATAGAAAACAAGGGCCTTGAGTGCGCCAACCAAAGCGAGCTCGAGCGCGCTTTGGTCGAAATCGGCTACTACAGACTGTCCGCCTACTGGTTTCCCTACAAAATCAAAAGCAAGTCCGGGAACACCATCTTTCGTGAGGGCACAACATTCGAAACCATCATCCGCGCGTATGAATTTGACCGAGGCCTCCGACAGTTAATGTTTGACGCGGTCGGTAGAATTGAGATTTATCTCAGAAGCAGGATTGCCTATCTTGCATCTGAGGAATCCGGACCTTTCTGTTACCCTGACGCAGCCGTAGCGAGGCTCAAACGGGAGTTCTCCACAGCAAAGAAAAACGAGCAGTACATTAAGCACTTCGTGGCTAAATACGGTGACGAACAGGAGCTGCCGCCCTACTGGATGATGGTGGAATGCATCACAATGGGAACGATTGAGCTGCTTTATTCTGAAATGTCACCACAAACGAAAGCGACAATTGCAAACGAGTTTGGCGTGAAAGTTCCCATCCTCAAGAATTGGATTTCCGTACTCCGCGTCTCCAGAAATGCTTGTTGTCATCACTCTAGGGTATGGAATAGGACATGGGGCGTAAAACCCATGATCCCCAAAGCTTGGAAAGAATTTCACGGCTCTAACGACAAGACCTTTGCCGTCTTATCCGTTCTTTACTACATGCTAGAGGGCATTGATGAATCGGCGCGATGGCGGTACAGCCTTGAAGAGTTAATCGCAAAGTTCAATGACATTCCACTAGACAAGATCGGCTTTTGCGAAAACTGGCGCGAGACGGATCCGTGGATGTAGCTCATCGGGTAATTTCGGCTTGATAGTTCATCCGGAAGGCGCGCCCCTTGTTCAACTTCAGAGTGAGATGCAGCTCCAGCAGGTGGCATCATCCGGAAGCCAATAAAAAGGCCGAATAAATCGTTTCCGTTTGCCTAACAAAATGACCGCTCGGCCAACACACCCGACCCATGTCCTCACGCGATGATACTGTTCTCTAGAGTTCTTATTAGAGAGGGGTGCTCCATGGAGATCACCATCAACCGCGAAATTGGGAAGCTCGGACTTCCCAGGCATCTTGTGCTTGGTATGGATCCAGGTATTGCAAGCTGCGGATTCGCACTTATCGACACAGCCAATCATGAAATCCTGGATTTGGGCGTCAGATTGTTTGACTCACCAACTCATCCTAAAACGGGCCAAAGTCTTGCGGTTATTCGCAGGGGCTTCCGCTCTACCCGTCGAAACATCGACCGTACCCAGGCCCGCTTGAAGCACTGTCTCCAAGTCCTCAAGGCTTATGGCCTCATCCCCCAAGACGCCACCAAAGAGTATTTCCACACCACAAAAGGCGACAAGCAGCCGCTCAAGCTTCGCGTTGATGGTCTTGAGCGCCTGCTCAACGATCGCGAGTGGGCGTTGGTCCTTTACTCCCTCTGCAAACGTCGTGGATACATCCCCCACGGAGAAGGCAATCAGGATAAATCGAGCGAGGGTGGCAAGGTTCTTTCCGCCTTGGCAGCTAACAAAGAGGCAATTGCGGGGACATCGTGCCGCACCGTTGGCGAATGGCTCGCTCAGCAGCCTCAAAGTCGCAATCGCGACGGCAATTATGACAAGTGCGTAACGCATGCCCAGCTTATCGAAGAAACTCATATCCTATTTACTGCTCAACGCTCCTTTGGCTCCAAATACGCTTCGCCGGAATTTGAGGCCGCATATATCGAGGTTTGCGATTGGGAGCGTTCGCGCAAAGACTTCGACCGTCGCACGTACGACCTCGTTGGCCACTGCTCATACTTCCCAACAGAAAAACGAGCCGCACGCTGCACGCTCACGAGCGAACTCGTTGCAGCCTATGGCGCACTCGGCAATATCACCATCATCCACGAAGACGGGACCTCTCGCGCCTTGAGCGCAACGGAGCGCGATGAGTGCATTGCAATCCTGTTCTCGTGCGAACCCATTCGAGGCAACAAAGATTGTGCCGTTAAGTTCGGCGCCCTCCGAAAAGCACTCGACCTTAGTTCTGGCGATTACTTCAAAGGGGTTCCAGCTGCCGACGAAAAAACGCGCGAGGCGTACAAGCCCAAGGGATGGCGCGTGCTCCGCAATACCCTCAATGCAGCCAATCCCATTCTCTTGCAGCGTTTGCGCGACGACCGCGATCTCGCCGACGCTGTCATGGAAGCGGTAGCATATTCCTCGGCTCTCCCCGTACTGCAAGAGCGGCTTCAGGAGTTGCCGCTCTCAGAAGCGGAGATCGAAGCGCTTTGCAAGCTTCCCTATTCATCCAAAGCTCTTAACGGCTATGGCAACCGTTCCAAAAAGGCACTCGACATGCTCCTCGACTGCCTCGAGGAGCCCGAGGTCCTTAACCTTACGCAGGCCGAAAATGACTGCGGTCTGCTGGGGCTGCGCATCGCTGGCGCCCAGCTCGAGCGTTCCAATCGTCTGATGCCCTATGAGCTCTGGGTTGAACGTACCGGCCGGACCAACAACAATCCCGTCGTCATTCGCTCCATGTCGCAAATGCGAAAAGTGGTCAATGCCATCTGCCGCAAGTGGGGCGTGCCAAACGAAATCCACGTTGAGCTTGATCGAGAGCTTAGGTTGCCTCAGCGTGCGAAAGATGAGATTGCCAAGGCCAATAAGAAAAACGAGAAGAATCGCGAACGCATCGCCGGACAAATCGCTGAGCTGCGCGGCTGCACAACAGAAGAGGTCACGGGCAAACAGATAGAGAAGTACCGCCTGTGGGAGGAGCAGGAGTGCTTCGATCTTTATACGGGCGCTAAAATCGAAGTTGATCGCCTCATTAGCGACGACACTTACACGCAGATTGACCATATCCTGCCGTTCTCTCGCACGGGAGAAAACTCGCGCAACAACAAGGTCTTGGTCCTCGCAAAAAGCAATCAGGACAAGCGCGGGCAGACGCCTTACGAATGGATGTCCCACGACGGCGCGCCTTCATGGGATGCTTTTGAGCGTCGCGTTCAGGAAAACCAGAAACTCAGCCGTCGCAAAAAGAACTTCCTGCTGGAAAAAGACCTTGATGCTAAAGAGGGCGAGTTCTTAGCCCGCAGCTTCACCGACACCGCCTATATGTCACGAGAAGTATGCGCCTACCTCGCCGACTGCCTGCTGTTCCCCGATGACGGCGCAAAGGCGCATGTTGTTCCCACCACTGGCAGAGCGACCGCATGGCTGCGTCGCAGGTGGGGGCTTAACTTTGGCTCGAATGGTGAGAAAGACCGCTCGGACGATCGTCACCATGCCACCGATGCCTGCGTGATTGCAGCATGCAGCCGAAGCCTTGTGATTAAAACTGCTCGCATCAACCAGGAAACGCACTGGAGCATCACCAGGGGCATGAACGAGACTCAGCGTCACGATGCCATTATGAAGGCGCTCGAAAGTGTTATGCCCTGGGAGACCTTTGCGAACGAAGTACGTGCAGCGCACGATTTTGTCGTACCCACCCGCTTTGTTCCGCGTAAGGGAAAGGGCGAGCTGTTCGAGCAGACGGTTTATCGCTATGCCGGTGTCAATGCGCAGGGCAAAGACCTAGCTCGCAAAGTGGGCTCCGACAAAGACATTGTCATGGGCAACGCTGTTGTATCGGCAGACGAGAAGTCGGTCGTCAAGGTGAGCGAGATGTTGTGCCTGAGGCTCTGGCATGACCCGGAGGCCAAGAAGGGGCAGGGCGCTTGGTACGCAGACCCCGTCTATAAGGCGGATATTCCCGCACTTAAGGATGGGACGTATGTGCCTAGAATTGCAAGGGCAGCAATAGGAAGAAAGGCGTGGAAACTCGTTCCGAAAAGCGCAATGACAAAGCCGCCCCTGGAAATATACCTTGGCGATCTAGTGCAAATCGGCAATTTTATTGGGCGGTTTAGTGGCTACAACATCGCAAATGGAAGTTGGTCATTTATCGACAGGCTTACTAAGGAAGCCCTAAGCTGCCCCAGTGTTGCCAAGCTGAACAACAATCTGTTCCCAACAATTATTCGTGAGTCCATAATAATGCGCAAATAGCCCATATGCCCCGTTCAGAGTGAGCTCTGAACGGGGCATTCTTCTTTCTGGGAACACTACCCGTAAACCAACGGCTGAATACCTTAATTGAACTTTCGAGCTTATCTTGTACGGTTATCGCATCTTTGAGCATGCGCCCTTCCCCAAGGTGGTGATACGCTGGCGTATATCTAGAGGACACGAGCCAGCAAGTCTTGAGCGCACGCCCTTCCCCAAGGTGATACGCTCAGCCGTGGACGGGATACGCAGCCCCGCTAGTCTTGAGCACGCGCCCTTCCCCAAGGTGATACGCTCCGCTGGACACAAATGTGCTGTACGACCAGGTCTTGAGCACGCGCCCTTCCCCAAGGTGATACGCTTCGGGTCGAGCTTGCAGCCGGAGTCTTCGCAGTCTTGAGCACGCGCCCTTCCCCAAGGTGATACGCTCGACACCTCGTGCACGCCTACTGGCGAGTCGTCTTGAGCACGCGCCCTTCCCCAAGGTGATACGCTCCTCCGCGAAATCGACCGCGAGCTGCCGAAGTCTTGAGCACGCGCCCTTCCCCAAGGTGATACGCTTGAGCTCGACACCATCACCCGCATCAGACCGTCTTGAGCACGCGCCCTTCCCCAAGGTGATACGCTAAAGTCATTGAGGAATATCTTGAATTGATTGTCTTGAGCACGCGCCCTTCCCCAAGGTGATACGCTTCGTCGCCAAGATACGGAGCCTGCATGAGGGTCTTGAGCACGCGCCCTTCCCCAAGGTGATACGCTGCGCCCCATACGATGCCCCCGACAGAAAGGGTCTTGAGCACGCGCCCTTCCCCAAGGTGATACGCTCCGCATGGTCTGCCTTCGATGCGGCTTTGAGTCTTGAGCACGCGCCCTTCCCCAAGGTGATACGCTCATCCGGGTCACCAAGGGTGTCAATCTCCAGTCTTGAGCACGCGCCCTTCCCCAAGGTGATACGCTTCCGAAACCGGCTGTTTCCGATACGCCTGGGGTCTTGAGCACGCGCCCTTCCCCAAGGTGATACGCTGACGTGGGCCATGGTGACAACTCCAGTCCAGTCTTGAGCACGCGCCCTTCCCCAAGGTGATACGCTTTGCGCATGGAGGGTATACCGATGCGGTCGGTCTTGAGCACGCGCCCTTCCCCAAGGTGATACGCTGCAGGATAACGGGGGCCAACGCCAACGCTAGTCTTGAGCACGCGCCCTTCCCCAAGGTGATACGCTTTTTTGCTCTTTGACCTGCCGTTTTGCTCAGTCTTGAGCACGCGCCCTTCCCCAAGGTGATACGCTCACATAGTTCTACACATGACCACTCGGCTAGTCTTGAGCACGCGCCCTTCCCCAAGGTGATACGCTATCTAATAACCCGTCATCTGTGTCGGCATGGTCTTAAGCACGCGCCCTTCCCCAAGGTGATACGCTCGCGATGAAGCGCACGATCCAGCTCATCACGTCTTGAGCACGCGCCCTTCCCCAAGGTGATACGCTTTCGCCATTCAGCTTGTTGCGCAGACTTCTGTCTTGAGCACGCGCCCTTCCCCAAGGTGATACGCTGAGGCTGAAGGAAATGAAAAAGGACGATCAGTCTTGAGCACGCGCCCTTCCCCAAGGTGATACGCTCGCTCCGCTCAACATCGAGTACGCCTATGAGTCTTGAGCACGCGCCCTTCCCCAAGGTGATACGCTGCATCATGGTCATAGTCCCAATTGGTGCTGGTCTTGAGCACGCGCCCTTCCCCAAGGTGATACGCTCTTTATGCCGCGCCCTGCTACCGCTACTTCGTCTTGAGCACGCGCCCTTCCCCAAGGTGATACGCTCCGGCGTGCCCACAGTATGCGTTTGTTGTCGTCTTGAGCACGCGCCCTTCCCCAAGGTGATACGCTACCTCGGTCGCGAACTCCCCGGGATTGGCCGTCTTGAGCACGCGCCCTTCCCCAAGGTGATACGCTACTTATCGGCGGGAACCCAGATAAACGGAGGTCTTGAGCACGCGCCCTTCCCCAAGGTGATACGCTAAACGCTAAAAAGGCTCAGGATGACGTAGAGTCTTGAGCACGCGCCCTTCCCCAAGGTGATACGCTCGCCGCCCACTCGTTGCGGCGAACCTCGCGGTCTTGAGCACGCGCCCTTCCCCAAGGTGATACGCTCAGCGCCTCTGGCGAGTATTCGCGCACGGTGTCTTGAGCACGCGCCCTTCCCCAAGGTGATACGCTAGCGCGCTCATTGTTCACCAGCTGTACCAAGTCTTGAGCACGCGCCCTTCCCCAAGGTGATACGCTCAACGTCTAACCCAGCATCTACTAGTCCGTGTCTTGAGCACGCGCCCTTCCCCAAGGTGATACGCTTGGAGAACTAATGTATCTTATGGACTATGAGTCTTGAGCACGCGCCCTTCCCCAAGGTGATACGCTAACTTCAGCGCGCTCATTGAGCTGTACCAAGTCTTGAGCACGCGCCCTTCCCCAAGGTGATACGCTTGCGCGCAAGGTTCTCAGGCGTGTGCTTCTGTCTTGAGCACGCGCCCTTCCCCAAGGTGATACGCTCTGGACTACGCGCAGGCCGAAGCCGTCGTAGTCTTGAGCACGCGCCCTTCCCCAAGGTGATACGCTAGGACGCAACACAAACGGCACTCATTGCCTGTCTTGAGCACGCGCCCTTCCCCAAGGTGATACGCTCATTTCTTAGCTGCTTGCAAATGCAGTAGAGTCTTGAGCACGCGCCCTTCCCCAAGGTGATACGCTCTGTCTGCCGCCACCATTACCATAAGAGTCGTCTTGAGCACGCGCCCTTCCCCAAGGTGATACGCTTATTGTTATGGAAGCATCCTCCTATAAGGTGTCTTGAGCACGCGCCCTTCCCCAAGGTGATACGCTCGCTGATCCTACTGAGGGCATCACGTGTCCGTCTTGAGCACGCGCCCTTCCCCAAGGTGATACGCTTAGGACGCAACACAAACGGCACTCACGCCTGTCTTGAGCACGCGCCCTTCCCCAAGGTGATACGCTCAGCCAGGCGCACAAAAGAAAAGCTCACTGGTCTTGAGCACGCGCCCTTCCCCAAGGTGATACGCTGCCCGCAGATTCCGCAGCGCTCGGCGGTCAGTCTTGAGCACGCGCCCTTCCCCAAGGTGATACGCTCGGGACCGCCGACGTGCGGCTCAACCCATCGTCTTGAGCACGCGCCCTTCCCCAAGGTGATACGCTCACGAGCAGATTTTAGCCGACTAAAGTCTAGTCTTGAGCACGCGCCCTTCCCCAAGGTGATACGCTCAATCGCGTTGTCATGCTCGTCGGCCCACTGTCTTGAGCACGCGCCCTTCCCCAAGGTGATACGCTCGAAAGCGCTTTCAACGCTTATCTCGGCACGTCTTGAGCACGCGCCCTTCCCCAAGGTGATACGCTAAAGGTGATTTATAAAGATGCACTCTCTAAGTCTTGAGCACGCGCCCTTCCCCAAGGTGATACGCTAACGGATGTAGCGTTTATGTGTCTGACGAAGTCTTGAGCACGCGCCCTTCCCCAAGGTGATACGCTATCCCTTTCACAAAGTATGGACGAACTGAGGTCTTGAGCACGCGCCCTTCCCCAAGGTGATACGCTATGTGCGCACAGAAAAGCCCCTTTAACAGGGGCTTTTCTGTTTCAATCCTCAAAAAAGAAGACTGATTCGACCTCAGATCTACAGCTGCGATTCATTTTTTCGAGACAAAAAACGTCGGCACGTCGCGCTTCACGCAAGAAAAGAGCCGTATTCGGCACAGCAATTTATGTACTTTTCTTCACAATCGAATCAATCCTTAGGCGAAAAAACGCTCAAAAGGACCCGCCTAAATGCTATTCATAGCTACCGTTTACGGAATACTGGCTGACACTCGCCCAAAAAAGTTCGCCCCGCCCAATCCGAAGATTGAACGGGGGTAACTTTACGGGTAAGCCACTTAAGTGGCTCCCCTTGTCTGGAGCCGCGCCCTTCCCCAAGGTGAGCTGCTTTCGACTTAGTTGTATTGTAGCGCTAATGCGGGGAAGGTCGTCGACAAAATGGCCCAACGGACAATACTTATCCAGAGCAAGGCCCATCTCTGCATCAAAAACGGCCTGTTGATGATCAATGTGGACGACCGTAGCTCCACCATCCCCCTCGAAGACATTTGGGTCGTAATCGTTGAATCCCATCAAACCACAATGACAGTTGCCTGTATGTCGCAACTCAACGATGCGGGAATAGGCGTCATGATCTGCGGACGCGACCACATGCCCAACGGCCTTATGCTCCCCATGGGCGCCCATTCACGCCACGCGCGCATCGTCGAAGACCAACTCGCCATGAGCCTTCCGTTTAAAAAGCAGCTTTGGAAACGCATCGTCCAGGCAAAAATACTCAATCAAGCAGCGGTTCTCACAGAGATGGGGCTACCCACAGACCCTCTCCCCTCCTATGCCAAAACCGTTCTTTCGGGTGACACGGACAATCGTGAGGGTGCAGCCGCCTCCGCATACTTTAAAGCCCTTATTACCGAGGGAACTAGACGCAACAGCATGCAGAGCTCCGCCCTCGACTATGGTTACAGCGTCCTGCGCGCAGGTATCGGAAGAGCAGCTGTTGGTGGCGGATGGCTCGTGTCCCAGGGGCTTCACCATCACAGCGTTTACAATGCGTTCAATCTTGTTGACGACCTTATCGAACCGTTCCGCCCCCTCGTCGATCTGATTGTCATGAGCTATGGCGTTGCAGAACCTTTAGGACAGCGCGACAAAGCATTGCTGGCTCGCGTGTTTGAGCACGTCATGACCATCGACGGGAAACGTTGCGGCTGTCAGCAGTGCATAGAGACAACACTCTTTTCACTCAGAACCGCCGTTCTCGAGAAGGATCCCAAGAGGCTGCTGTTACCCGAGCTAAAAGGGCTCGAGATGGTAACCGTTGAATAGGGAGGAGCCATGAGGGTTATGAGGTTATTGGTGCTGTTTGATCTTCCAACGGGAAGCAAGGCAGAGCGCAGGCAGTATAGCGACTTTCGAAAGTTTCTGATTAACGACGGCTATCACATGGAGCAGTTTTCGGTATATTCGCGCCTGCTAGTGACTCGCGAATCCGCCGCGGCGCATATCGCTCGCCTTAAGCTGAATCTTCCAAGCGCGGGGGAGGTCACCGTTATCGAAATGACCGAGAAGCAATACGAAGACCGAATGGTCCTTCTGAGCGAGCACAAGGAGCAGCCTGTTGAGCAGGGTGCGCAGTTAACGCTTGTGTTTTGACGTTGTCGCTCCAAACGCCGCAGCCGTTCTCGCCCGTCTCAAAAGGCAAGTTGACCCAAGCCTCGACCACCGCTATGATGCCGCTGCGGAATGAATGTCTCCGCTGGGTGCGTCAATCAAGTTGCCACCACCCTAAACCGCCTTGTTGCTGATGACTTCTGCTGTTACGTGATATCCCTTGGGCATCACGCCGCGGCAGGAGTCTTTTTTGTTTTGGAGGAGAAGTGTCAGATGGAGCAGCGTCTATGAGGGTAAAACGCCTGGTCAACACCTATAGCAGCCTCGTGCTCATGGGTGCCGTCGGAATCCCTATTGGCATTATCGTTGGCGCCATTTGCGCTCTCTTTGGTCGCGTGCTCCTGGCGATCGGCGCCTTCCGCGATGAGCGCATTACGCTGCTCCTTCCCTTCCTCGCCCTCATGGGCTTGGCCATCGTATTTGCCTACCGCACTTGGGGCAAGGGCACCGACCGCGGCATGAGCCTGGTGTTCGACGTAGGCCACGGACGCGAGGACGCCATCTCCCCGCGTCTCGTGCCGCTCGTTATGCTGAGCACGTGGGGGACGCACCTCTTTGGCGGCAGCGCGGGACGCGAGGGCGTGGCCGTGCAGATCGGTGCAACCGTCTCGCATTGGATCGGCCGGCGTCTACCTTTCCGAGACCCCGGCAACACGTTTTTGCTTATCGGCATGGCCGCCGGCTTTGCCGGACTCTTCCGAACGCCCCTCGCCGCCGCGATCTTTGCGATCGAAGTACTGGTCGCAGGACGCATGGAATACCGCGCGCTGTTTCCCGCGCTTACGGCCTCGCTCGCCGCAAGCATAACCTCCGGCGCCCTGGGGCTCGAGAAGTTCGAGGTCGCCGTTACCGCCTCGTATGCGCTCGACCTCCCCGGTCTTGGACGGCTGGCGCTGTTGGGCATCGCGTTTGGCATGGTAGGCGGCGCTTTTGCCTGGTGTCTCGCTCACGCCAAGACCCTTGCAGCGCGGATGTGCCCCAACCCTTATACGCGCATCGCGGTTATGGGCCTCATGCTGTCGGCGATCCTGTTTGCGCTATGGCAGGGGCGATACTGCGGACTTGGCACCAACTTGATATCGACAGCGTTGAACGGCGACGGCAAGGCCGCCATCATGCCTTGGGACTGGGCGCTCAAATTCGCACTCACCATTGCCACGCTTGCCGCAGGATATCAGGGTGGCGAGGTGACGCCGCTGTTCTCCATCGGAGCCAGCCTGGGCGTCGTACTCGCCAGTGTTCTCGGCATGCCCGTTGAGCTTTGCGCCGCACTGGGCTACGCCTCTGTCTTTGGCAGCGCCACCAACACGCTGCTTGCACCCATTCTCATTGGCTGCGAGGTGTTTGGATTTGGCAACTTGCCGCTGTTCTTTATCGTCTGCGTCGTTGCCTACCTGTTCAACATGGACAAATCAATCTACGCGCTGCAAAAACGGGCGTAACGGTCAGGTTTACCGATATATCGACGCTCGGCCTCGGTCACGCGGAAAGCGCGTCCCATTCTGAAGCGATATTCCGGGACACAGTTTCCGCTTGACCCCTCAAAGGGAAAGCGCATCCCGTTCCGATGACTCAAACTGGGATGCAGTTTCCCGATAGCTTCCTAGAGGAAAACGCATCCCATTCTGAGGCCAGATTCCGGGACGCAGTTTCCGCTTGATCCCTCAAAGGGAAAGCACGTCCCAATCCACAGCCTCACGCCGGAGCGCGCCATCCGCCCGCAGCCCGACTAGTCAGCATTTCCCCAGATAAAACCTGCCAAAATAAACCTGTCCCTTTTTGGTAGGTTTTAGAGGCGGACGATGAAAGCGATCTGATGTTCATGGCCGGATACGGTGGCGGATCCGCCATGGGCTTCGGCGATGGCGCGCACGACGGACAGCCCCACGCCCGAGCCACCTGTCTTGGAGCTGCGCGACACGTCCGCACGATAGAAGCGGTCGAACAATCGGTCCAGGTCGTCCTCGGGCAGCTCATCAACAGCATTCGATACGACAAGCTCAGCCGAGCCTTTGCCCGCACCGCGCGAAACGGCACGCAGGCTCAGCTCGATCACGCTGTCCTCGCTTGCGTAGCGTGTGGCGTTGTCCAGCAGCAGCTCAACCACCTGCGCCACCGCTGCAGCGTCGGCATGGGCCCGCACGCTGCTCGCAATCGACGTCGACAGACGCTTGCCACGCGAAACCGCCACCGATTCAAACGGCGCCGCAGCCTTGTCCACGGCTTCCGAAAGATCAATCGCCGCCATGGTAAAGCCGGCCGAGCCCTCGTCCATACGCGCCAAAAACACCAAGCGCTCCGTCAGCGCCGTCAGTCGCGCAACCTGCTCATGAATGCTCTGCGTCCACTCACTCTCGCCGCTCTCAATCTCCTGCACCTCGTTGGCGGCGTCAATTACAGCGAGCGGCGTCTTGATCTCGTGGCTCGCATCGGTGATGAATCGCTTCTGCTTGCTGTAGCTCTCGACCATCGGTCGAATCACCGTGCCCGACGCCACCGTCACAATCGCCAGCACCGCCAACCAGCCAATACAACTGATTGCCACGCTCGCGCTCAAAAATGAATGAAAACTCGCGAGCTCGCGCGAACAGTCCACGAACACATAGGTGGTCTCCTCGCCTTGAACTGTAGTCGTATAGCGGTAGTTACCAGAAAACCCAGAGGTCAGGCCCTTGGAATCCAGTTCCGTGGCAATACGGGCGGCACGCTTGGCGCCCACCGCGGCAATGCGAGCGGTATTGACATCGACCACCTGCCCATCGACAAGCGTCACCGTAAAGTAGCGCGTGTCGAAGGGAGACTCCGCCGTCATGCCCTCAAAATGCCCCGCGCGAGCGCCCGCTCGATCGCCATCCGCAACCATGCCGGTGTTCGCATCCCCGCCACTGCCGGGATCGGTCTTGGGCTCGTCTTCCCAATCGATGCCGTCCTTGCCCGCCAGGATATAGTCAAGACGCGCGTCGGCCGTTTTGCAAACATGCGAGTAGTTGACGATGTTGATGCCAGCGATGATGAGCGCGAGCACCGCCGTGACGGCACCCATGGCCACCAGGATAAACTTGCGGCGCAGACGACGCCCCATTGCACTGGCAGCATCGGCACGCGCCGGGTCGTTCGCGTCCGCGCCAAAGCCGCATTTCGACTTCACGCGCTGCCACCACGTGCTCACGCTCACGCCTATTCACCCTCCTCGACAACCTCGAGCGAATAACCCTGGTTTCGCGATGCGCGAATGGCCACGTTGGCACCAAGCGTCGTCAGCTTTTTGCGCAGGTACGAAATGTAGACCCACACCACGTTGGCGCCCTCAGGCGCGTCCTCGCCCCAGACTTCGAGCATCAGGCGCTCCGTGGGCATGCGCGTACCGGCGTTGCGCATAAAGAGTTCCATAAGCTGAAACTCGCGATTGGCCAGGTGCTCCTCGCCC
>ERZ1035025.962-NODE-962-length-16191-cov-7.345563_pt1 | contig 16191 bp, 15 predicted proteins | sample MGYA00520619_ERZ1035025 | MGnify/ENA primary metagenome ERZ1035025 (study PRJEB33766, sample SAMN09781742) | gut metagenome | biome: gut microbiome | host: Homo sapiens | place: Madagascar | study: EMG produced TPA metagenomics assembly of the PRJNA485056 data set...
AAAACTTTTGGATGAGAGAATTGCCTTGCAACTAGAAGAACTAGACTTTGAAATTCGGGAAGAAGGCAATGAAAGCTGTGCCTTACACCTATACCACTCCGAAATGGGACTACAATCCGCAGACCCGCCGCCGTGAAAAGATCGGCATGGAAGAACGTACCGTAGAAGCAGCCTCTATGTTCGATGTGAATAAGGCTATTATGCGGTGCTTGGTGAAGAACCTTGCGATGTTTGGCCTTGGCCTCTATGTCTATGCCGGAGAGGATTTGCCGGAAGACGCTGCACCCCAGCCGGAGGCGGAACTGCAAAAACAGCCGAAGCCGAGATCCGCCACCTCGAAGCAGGAACAGCTGCCTGTGCCCTGCATCTGCGCCCGGTGCAATCAGCTCATCAAGAGGGTTAAGCTGAAAGATGGCTCCATCATGCAGGCGGCAGAGTTTGCAGCCACCCATGAGGGAATGTGCGCAGACTGCTACAAAGCCACCAGATTGAACGTAGCATAAGGCAAATGCTTGTAAATTTCACATCTGTATGCTACTATTATAATGAAAGAGAAAAGAAGGTGATGGCATGGCACAAAAGGATGTTCAAGAACTGGATTTTGAAAAGAAACATGCAGAAGACCTACAACGACTTCATAATCTTCGTTTGCTGGACGATGATTTCATGAGCAAAGTCTTTGAAGAGAAGGGCTGCACCGAGTTTTTGCTTCAGATTATTTTGAATCGAAAAGACCTGCATGTACAAGCAGTACATGGGCAACATGAGATCAAAAATCTACAGGGAAGATCCGTAAGGCTGGATATTTTAGCAACTGATGCTGCGAACCGTGCCTATAATATTGAGATTCAGAGAAACGACCGTGGCGCAGGTGTTAAACGTGCTCGCTATAATAGTGGTCTGATGGATGCAAATATTACGGAGCCGGGGGAACATTATGACCATCTGAATGAAACCTATGTGATTTTCATTACGGAAAATGATGTTCTAAAAGCAGGTTTGCCAATCTATCATGTTGACCGGACAATTCAAGAAACCGGCACGCTATTTGGCGATGAATCGCATATCATCTATATAAATTCTCAAATCAAGGATGAAACTGAGCTTGGAAAACTGATGCATGATTTTTCATGCACGAATGCAGATGATATGTATTATAATATCTTGGCCGATCGTGTGCGATACTTCAAAGAAGATCAGAAAGGAGTAGCATCCATGTGCAAGGCAATGGAAGACATGAGAAAAGAAACTGCAACGGAAACCCTTTTGATTTCTGTCAAAAATCTGATGAAAAACATGAATCTTACGGCGGAGCAGGCTATGACTGCTCTTGGTATATCGGATCAAGATAAGACACAGCTGTTAAAGCAACTTTAATTCTATGCTTATCCTCAGGAGGCCCACGCAATATGTGTGATGTGCTTGATAAAGTGGAAAGCCGTGGTATCGAAAAAGGTAAGATCGAGGGCAAAATCGAGGGTAAGATTGAAGGCAAGATTGAAGGTAAAGCCGAGGGCGAGAACAATCTGGCTCTTTTGATGAGCAAGCTGTTTGCCCAAAATCGCGTTGATGGTGCCAAGAGGGCTTCTGAGGACAAGGTGTACCGTACCCAGTTGATGAAAGAATTCGGCATCAGCTGAACAGCAGAATCGTATAATACAGCAGGGAGAGTGTCTATTGGATGCTCTCCTTTTCTTTTTGCAGGGCGGTTCGTTTGGATCGCGCTGCTTTTTATTTGGAGGAAGAACCATTGAAAGAAGCAAAAATCAAAGTCCTTGCGCTCCTGCCATTGGAGCCACCCAAAGTAGTCGAGCTGGAAAATACCCTTGAAGCTATGCAGAAATTTGTGGGCGGCAATATCGAATGCCTGCCCCTGTGTGACCTCAATTCGGAGTTCACCTTGGTTTGCAACGATGAAGGCAAGCTGTTGGAGCTGCCGCCGAATCGGATGCTTTGGGACGGCGCAGATTATCTGGCTGGCTCTGGTTTCATTGCTGGAACGGACTTTGATGGCAACATGATCTCACTGACAGCAGAAGAAATCGCTTACTATACCGAAAAATATCGGGCGTTTTTGATTGCGCTTTAGTGCCTGCCAAGAAAAGAACATGACGGAATCTGAAAAGGAACGGTCATGTTCTTTTTTGATGCGATTTTGCAGGATGGACAGAAAAGCTGTCCATGAAAATTTTTATAATGGGGCAAATAAGAGATGCAGGAGGAAGAAAAATGAAGAAGTTGTTAACTGTTTTGCTGGGAATGGCCTTTGCCATGAATCTGCTGCTGTTGCTCAGTATCGTTGGAGAGTGTGGCTCACCAAGGCGGGCATTCTATACGATTACAGATGGTATGATGAACGGCATTTATCGGTTCCGGAACAAATGGAATACCAGAACACTTGTACTATGATTTTTGAGAGATGGACAGACAGCCTGTCCATCTTTTTTTGTATACTGGAGTTGTGCAAAAGAGACAAAATTTTTTTTGTAATTCTGTAAAACGACAAAAATCACACAAAGAATTGCGACTGCTGTTGCACTGTGTTACAATGAGCAGAGAAGGAGAATGAACTGTGCGTAATAGTAGATTGGACCGTATACTCTATATCCAACAGGTGCTGGTACAGGGCGGTGTGCTGAACAAACAGCAGACCGCCGACCATTTCGGAGTCAGCGAAAAGACCATCCAGCGAGACCTTGATACCCTGCGCAATCACTTTGCAGACAGCGAGCCGCGCCGGGAAATCTTATACAACTCCGCAAAGGGTGGCTATCTGCTGGATGATACGCTTTCGCGCTTTCTTACCAGCAGCGAAATTCTGGCCGTGTGCAAAATTCTGCTGGAAAGCCGCTCCATGGTCAAGGAAGAGATGTTCCCGATTCTCGACAAGCTCATTCTGGCCTGCACGCCGCTTGACCGGCTGAATCAGGTGAAAAATCTCATCAGCAACGAACGCTTTCACTATGTCGAGCCGCAGCATGGCCGGAAATTTATTGAAAATTTGTGGGAGATCGGTACGGCAGTAGAAAATCACAATGTTATGGAAATTACCTACTGCCGCACCCACGACGGCGAGACCCGTGTGCGTACCATTGAGCCAGTGGGTATCCTGTTCAGCGAGTACTACTTCTATCTGGCGGCGTTCATTGAGGGCATCGATAAGGATAAACACTTCCAGAACCCGCAGGACAACTCCCCGACAATTTACCGCATCGACCGCATCCAGAACTATAAGACCCTCGACCGACACTTTGCCCAGCGCTATACCGACCGCTTTCAGGAGGGCGAGATGCGCAAGCGCATCCAGTTCATGTACGGCGGCGAGTTGCAGACCATCCGGTTCGAGTACACCGGGCCGAGTTTGGAGTCCGTGCTGGATCGCCTGCCGACCGCAAAGGTCCTGCAGGTAACGGAAAAGGGATGGCTGCTGGAAGCAGAGGTATTCGGGACGGGCATTGAAATGTGGGTGAGAAGTCAGGGAGACTATGTAAAGGTCATAAGACCATAAGGAGCAGGAACATATGAGTGAGCAGAACGAGACGGCAAAAAAAGAGACATCTGTCCGGCAGACGGGGCTGAATGTCATCCGGAAACTGTCGGAACAGAAAGAACTTCAGGAGCTGCTGGACATTCAGGAGCAGCTCCGGTACTTTGAAAAGCGGTTTCAGGACGAAGAATTCAGGATCGCGGTCGTGGGCGAGTTCAGCTCGGGCAAATCGACCTTTATCAACGCACTGATCGGTCAGGATGTGCTTCAGCACGCGCTGAAAGAGACGACCGCAACGCTGACGCGGCTGGTGAACGTGGCAGAGGACGACCCGCGGAACGGCAAAGGCTGTGTGACACTGCGGAGCGGAAAACGCATTGAACTGAACGATTGGAACGAGCTGCGGGATTACACCACGACTACCAGTAGCAAGCTGGATGTGGCGGCAGAAGTTGAGCAGACAGAGCTTTATCTGCCCATGTTCCGGACCAGCCATCCGGTGGTCGTCGTGGATACACCGGGCCTGAACGGTCTGGCGGACGGACATCGGGAAAAGACCGAGGCGCTCATCCAGCAGGCGCATGCCTGCATCTATCTGATCCAGCGCCGTGGACTGTCGGAAAGCGACCTGCACACCTTGCAGATGCTGGTAAGGATCCAGAAGAATTTCATCTTTGTCCAGAACTTTATCGATACGCTCAAGACGGACGAGGGTGAGACGCTGGAAAAGAAACTGGAAGAGCAGCAGGCCATCCTGCAGGAAAAAGTGTTTGCACAGGCGGAGGATGCGCAGTATTCGCTCTGCGGTGTGTCCGCATGGCAGGCGCTGGTGGGACGGGATCACGGGATACGGACATTGTATGCAGACGATACAGAGCTGATTCCGGAGCAGCAGCGCGCAGAAATGTACAAAGCCTCCAACTTTCAGCAGTTCCTGCAGCTTCTGCAGGAGTTGATACGGGAGGATCGACTGGCGCAGGTGCAGTACGGCGGTACAGCTCAGGCGATGATCGGCTGGCTGGATCGCCTGAGCCGTCGGATGGATCTTCAGATCGGCCAGCGCAATAAAGCGTATGAACTCAGCCTGGACGGACGGATGGCAAAACGCCTTGAAGAGCGGATCCGGAAGGTGCAGGAGGGGCGGCAGCGGGCAGAAGATCAGATGAAGAACTTCGTCACAGCGCTTCACAGCCAGCTCAGAAAGGATGAAAAAGAAGCGCTGAAAGAACGTTTTGCGGCGCTGTGCAGGGAGATGGTCGAGAAGATCCAGAACTACGGAAACAACATGGACTGCATTGCTGCGGCACAGGGGATCGGTCTGTGGCAGAAAGATCTGTCGGGAAATCTGAGCGCAAGGCTGTACGAGGTATTCCGGCAGGAGCAGGAGGCGCTTTTCTGCAGGGAAGACAATAACGATCAGCTCCTGCGGGACAGGATCAACGAGTACCGCGACCCGGAGGCAGAAGAGCTGAAACTGGAACTGGACCACCGGGCGTTCGGTGTGGACCGGCTGGATCTGGACCCCTTCAATGCAAAAGACAAACTGAAGGAAGATGAGGAAAGGATCCGGGAAGATGAGGACACGCTGCAAAACCTTACGCGGGAGATCAGCCGGACATCAACGGAATCGGTGCGGAAGCAGACCGATGCACGACTGGCGGAGATCTCGTATCGGAACAAACAGGAGATCACAGAGTACAAAAGACAGCAGCTGGGGCCTTGTCCTGAGCCGGAGGAGATCCGTGAAACAAAGCTGGTGTACCGGGGCGGCCTTCTGGGATGGATGCTCCCGCCGAAGAAGGTGGAGAGCGTCACGCTGGACGATTCTGCCAGAAAAGTGTGGGATGAAAAACGCGCGGACTGGGAGCGGTGCAGCCGGGAAGAAGAGGAACTGGAACAAAAGGCGAGGGCGCTCTGGTCCGAAGCGACCCGCCTGCAGATGAAACTGCAGAATGATAAGGAAGCCCGCCAGCGTCGGGAAAAAAGGCTTGCCGAACGAAAAGAAAAGCTGAAAGCAGACCGCGCGCTGCTGGAAAAAGAAAAAACAGCTGCAGCGGATGCCTATCTGCATGGTTCGCAGAAAAAGCTCATCGAGCAGGTCGAAGAGTATTTGTCCCAGACGGATGATGGATATCCGTGGTACACCATGTGGTGCGCCCTGGAAGAGCAGATCGGAAAAACAGAAGAAGAATATATGCGGGTCGCCCTGCGGCAGCTCGATAAAGCTATCTGTGATAAAGTGGAGTGGCTGGAAGCGGCCAGAAACGGGAAGCACTCGGAACTGAAACAGCAGACAGAGACTCTGGAAAAGTACAACGGGCTCCTCGGAGAGCTGAAACGTGAAATGGAGGAACAGATCGCATGAACAACTACAGAGAAGCGGACAGCAAAAGACAGGAAGAGGTCATCGGGTTCCTGACGCAGAGCGCACAGCAGCTCCGGAAGCAGGGAAATGAGAAGGAAGCGGAGGGCCTGCAGAGGCTCTGCGACAATGTGCGGAAGAACCTGTTCAGCATCGTGGTCGTGGGCGAATTCAGTGCGGGCAAGTCGACCTTCCTGAACGCGATGATGCACAAAAAGATCCTGCCCTCGTTCACCGATGAGACGACGGCAACGGTCAACTTCCTGCGGGACATCTCCTGCGCACCGGACGGGAAAGCCGGTGTGGTCTACTACCGTGAGCCGGAAGGAAAAACGATGGAGCTGGAGGATCTGGAACCCGAAACGATCGAGAAGGTCGTCAGCGTCCGCGGCGATCAGGACGGCATGAAGGTCGCAGAAACCATCGACCATGTGGACCTGTTCCTCGACTCGGACTTCCTGAAAGACGGTGTGATGCTGGTGGACAGCCCGGGTCTGAACGGCATCGCGGAGCATCACAGAGAGATCACCGAAGAGCAGATCCGCAAATCGCACGCCTGCATTTTCCTGTTCAGCGCAGACCATCCCGGCTCCGGAACGGACTTCGAGTTCCTACGGGAGCTGAAGAGCCGGAACACGAATGTGCTCTTTGTCCTGAACAAGATCGATGTGATCAAGCAGAGCGAGAAGGAGACCCCGGAGAGCGTTGTGGCCCATCTGACCGAAAGATACCGCGAACAGTTCCCGGACGACCGTGAGATCCCGCACATCTGGCCGCTGTCGGCCTATATGGCGCTTACGGCGCGGGACGAGCTGCTTGGCCGGGACCTGACCGATGAGCAGCGCAGCGCATTGGAACAGCGTTCCCGCATCGGCGCATTTGAGGACCGGCTCTGGAAATACCTGACGCAGGGCGAGCGGCGGCACGAACAGCTCAGCGCGCCGATGGACAAGGCGCTGAAGACCCTCAGCGCGGACACGAACCGTCTGGAAGAAATCATCCGCCTGCTGGAGCAGCAGACCGGCAGCGAAGAGCTTGAGAAAAGGCAGAATGACCTGCAGGTGGCGGTGGATGCGCTGCAGAAAGAACGCGAGCGTGCTTCCAGTACGCTGAAGAAAAAAATGCGGACAGCCCGCGACCATGTGATGGAAAGCGCGCAGGTCAGATGCGATGGACTGAACAAGAAGGTACAACAGAAACTGGCCGAGCAGGAAACGCTGGAAGAGATCCGGGCCTACAGCAGAAAGCTGGGAGACAGACTTCAGAAAAACTACCTCAGCATCGCTGAGGAACTGAACGGAGAACTGCAGGAGGATCTGGTCCATATCGTGGACGAGGAGTACCAGGACTATGCGGGGAAGCTGGAGGAACGCCTTGACGGGAACGAGAGCACGGCGGGCGTCCACATCGAAGCAAAGAACTTCAGCGTCACGGATCTTTCTACCGGGCTAGATAGGGAACTGGAAAAATTTGAGGAGCGGCGCGAGAAGCTGGACGCTCATATCCGTAAGCTGAAGGAAGAGCATGATCTTGCTGAAGAAAAAGGCGCGGAGGCAAGAAAAAATGAGCGTGAGCTGGAAAACCGCACGAAAGAACTGGAAAATCTGCAGAAAAGCCGGGACACGCTCTATGAAACCTTCGTGGCCCCCGGGATCCGATATGACAAGGTCGTGACCAACGAGAAAGAAGCACGCGGCGGCATCCTGGGCGCGGTCACATGGCTGCTTGTGGGCAGCAGGACCGTGCAGAACCAGCAGATCGTGGAGCATCGGGAAGAGCATGATAAGGCCATTAAAGAGCGGGATGCCAGAGTGAAGGCGAAGGACGAAGAGATCGACAGAGCCAGACAGTCTGTGGAGCAGGCAAAGCAGGGCCTGACGGACACGAGCGAACAGCTGACCGTGCGTGCAAAGCGGCTTGAACTGGAGACGGCGTCCGCCAGCAGAGAATACGATGCACTGGTCCAGAACATGGAGAAAAAGATGAATCGTGCACAGGAGAAAAAGATGAAGAGCCTCCGGTCGGAGATCGTGGAAGAGGTGGAAGCCAAATCGGAGGAGATCATCGGCAAGATCCGGACCTATCTGCGGGAGCAGGAAAGCGGCTACACCAGAATGGTGCAGGATATCGTGACGGTGAATATAAACACGGAGCTGGAAAAGAGTCGGCAGGCACTGGAGACGGTGCAGCAGGCCATGGACGGCGAGGCAAAAGCGCGCGATGAACAGCTGAAGGCTGCAAAAGAAAATCTGGCTGCGACAAGAGAGCTGCTGAACAAGGGCGTGGCTCTTTTCGGCGAGCTGGACGCCAGCCTGAGCGACCATATCGAGAAGGAGAAATTATGATGCGGAAGGTCGATTTTGATCCGCTGCTTCAGGCGGTGGAACAGCTGAACTGGCAGGAGGAAGTCGGCGAGATCCGGGAGATGCAGCGGACGACCGAGGAGAACAACTTTTTTGTTGCCTTCGTGGGGTGCTACTCGGCCGGAAAATCCTGCCTGATCAATAACCTTCTCGGGCGTGAACTGCTGCCGCACGGCACGACGGAAACGACCACGATCCTGACCTACATCCGCTATGCCGAAGAGGAAAAGGCCGTCCTGCACAGGACGGACGGAAGCGCGCAGGACATCCCGCTGGAAGAGGTCAGCGGTGTGGACCAGCGCCGGGAAATCTGGAACACGGAAGAGCTGGACTATCTGGAGGTGTTCCTGAACAGCGAACTGCTGCAGAGCGGCATGATCCTGATGGATACGCCGGGCATCAACACGGTAATCCAGCGCCACGAACAGCTCCTGAAAAAGACGCTGGCCGTCGCAGCCCGGGTCGTGTATGTGATGGGCGGCCCGCCGAGCCGTGTGGATCTTGATCTGCTGGATGAGATGCGGCGGCGCGGCCTGAAGCCGGCCTGCGTGCGCACCCATTTTGACCGGGTGAACCGGCAGGAAGAAGACGCGGAACAGGTCATGCACACCGACCGCACACGGCTGGCGGAGCATGGCGTGGAGCAGGAAAGCTGCTATTTTATCTCCAACCTGAAAGAATCGGACTATTATGAAAACATCGTCCCGCTGCAGGCCATGCTGGCCGAGTGCGGTTCCCATGCACAGGAGCAGCTGCAGGAGTCCGTCCGGGCGCGGCTGTGCGTGCTGGCCGGCCGCTGCGAGAAGGAGCTGGAACAGCAGCTGGAAGCCCTGAAGCAGCTGGAACAGCAGAATCAGGCTGCCGTACAGAAAAAGTGCGAGGAGCTTCGCGCGCAGATCGATGCACTGGAACAGAGCGTCGGATCGCGTGAGGAAGAAATACAGAACAAGTTGGATCAGGCCCGGCGGAAGCTGGACGGCGCCGTGGCGCGGAAGATGGAGTCGGACCTTGAGGACTCTGCCGACCGGATCGCGGACAGCAGCGCCGACCGGAACGACACCATTGCACTGATGCGTGCCGAGGCCAGAAAACAGCTGGAATCGCTCAACTGGCAGATCAGCGAGATCGGCACCGATGTGCTCCAGCAGACGAATGAGGAACTGACGAATACGCTGCAGACGCTGTCGCTTGAGATGACGCCTGAGCTGACCACAGACGACTTTACCGAACTGCAGAAACAGCAGGATGACGAGACCGAAGAGCTGCGTCAGACCCTTGTCCGGCTGAAGCAGAACCGTCAGCAGTTGGAACAGGAACTGGAAGGCATGGACCTTGACCGGATAAAACAGGAACTGGACGATGCCGAGCAGAGGATGCGTGCAGCCAGAAGCAATCTGGACGGGCAGGAAATGTATATCCCGGAGCTGGTGGCAAAACGGCCGGACGGGATGCAGCCCTCCGAGATCGCAGCCGACATCGGAAAACTGGCAGACCTTGCGCTGTTCCTTCTGCCGGGAGACGTGCTCGTTGATGGCGCAAAGGCCGTGGCAGGATCCGGTGCCATGAAGAAAGTGATCTCTGGAACGCTGAAGGGGAAGGACTCGCTCGGGAAGCTGATGAGAAATGCCGGCAGAATGGCGAAAGGCGTCGATGATAAGCGGGATATGCTGTATCTTATCCGGGGCCTGCAGGAGTCCGTCGTACAGAAAAAGCGTGCAAAACAGATCGCGCAGGAGGCCGAGGTGATCGCCTCCGCGACCGGCAAGGTCCTGACGACCGGAGCAAAGGGAGTGAAAGGGATGCAGGACTATAAAGAATTGCAGGGCTACTCCGAAGAGGACACGCCGAATTTTCTGGATCTTGCGACCGTAGAATACTGGGCGAGAAAGTTCGGCCGTCTGTTCGATAAGCCTCCGCAGTGGGAAGAAAACCAGGAAAAGGCCGCTTTGTGGAATGCCGAGCGGACACATCTGGAGAATGAGCTGCGGGACAAACAGATGAAGGCCTACGAAATGAGAAGAGAATACCATGCGTTTGCCTCCTACGAAGAAGAGCTGAAGGCAAAGAAGGAGGCCATGATCGTGCAGGAGGATGAACTGCAGCGGGAATGGGAAAAGCGCAAAAGCCAGTTGGAAGCCGAAGCAAAACGGGAAAAGCTGGAACAGTGGCACAGGGATTGTGCGGACTGGTATCTCGAAAAGGTGCGCCCGGAGCTGCAGGCCGTCCTTGCGCAGGCACGGAACGATCTGCCGGAACGCATCCTCACCTATCAGAGAAAGCAGCTTGACGATGTGCGGCAGCGTCTTCAGGCAAAAAAGAAAGAGTACGATGCGCTGCTGAATGCCCCGGCGGCAGAAAACAGAAAGAAACTGGATGATACGGCGGGACTGTTGAACCGTCTGAAGGAGCAGTATGGCAGCATCTGAGATCAATAAGGTCAGGATCCCGGATGTCGTCCTGACGGGAGATCTGTCGCGCTACGATTTTCTCCGCTGGCTTTTGCCGGAAGGCAGCCTGCCGGACTGGAAGGACGCAATGGTCTGGGTGCAGTACGGAGAACGGGATGGCTTCGTCCGGGAAGGAACAGAATGGGAGGCCTCCTCCTGCTGGACGATCCCCCGGATGAACCTGATCGTACTGCCGGAGGAAGCGGATCTTGAGCAGCTGCAGGTGAAAGACGAAACGGTATTCCTTATTTTTGAGGGCGACCATTTCGGAAAAGGAGCGACGGAGGATAAAATCGGTTCTCTGGAGGACCTGCACCCGGAAACGTCAAAGCGCATTGTTCTGATGGACGGCGGCCAGCGCCGCGCCAGCACGGACATCGAACAGGAATCGGATGCCCATGCTGCAGAGGAACAGTGCGCCGAGTATCTCCGCCGCGGGTGGGAAGCGGTCTGCATCCGGCCATCGGAGGCAGACCGAAGCCGGCAGGTCCTCGAAGTGCTGAACTGGCAGGAGCCGGTGGAAAGACGCTGGAAACGCATCATGCGCGCAAAACGGGAGGATATGAGCGCGGAACTTGACCTCCTGAAAGACGACGAGCCGTTTTCCGTCCCGGGAAATGCGCTGCACCGGATCACCCGCTTTGAAACGCAGCGGTTCGCGCAGCAGAAGTCGATCTGGAAAGCTTACTGCCTGACGGCGGAAAAGATCCTGTTTGACCAGAGCAGTGAAAGCTTGCTTTCGTGGGCGGCAGAAGAATACACCGATACGCTTGAGATCGTTCTTGACCGGAAGCTGTTCAACGAGAAAAAGATCCGCGATTCCCTGGAAGCGGAGCTGCGTGAAGCGTTCCGGCAGAAAATGAAGGACGCCGGGATGGAGCAGATCTGCCTGAACGAAGTCACAGAGCCGGAGTACAGCCGCGAGGTGAATGCCCATCAGCTGAACCATAAATTCGTGGAACGGCTGACGGCGTATCTGAAGGATGCGAAAGAACGGATCCGGAACAGGCTCTGGAAGGAATACGAAAAACTGGGAGGAATACTGAAATGAAGCTGACCTATAAACTGGCTGCGGCCGTTTTCTGCATGGCAGCGGGAATGAGCGCTGCGGCTGCGCTGCCGGGTACGACGGGACTGATCGCTGGGATGGTGCTGATCTTTCTGAGCACACTCGTGCTCGCGTCGGGCGCGGCGCAGGGCGCACAGTGCTTCCGGGAAATGCGCCGGGAAGAACAGGAACAACTGCTGCAGAAACTTGCGGAGATGCAGGAAGCGGCAAAACAGCTGGATGCGGATCTGAACCGATACCGGAAAGAGGCGCAGACGGCTCACGCACAGACCGGCGAAGCACAGTGCAGACTCATGGACAAGCTGGAACAGCTGGCGGAGACGGTGGATACACTGGAAAAAACTGCGAGCTCCGGTGCAGCATACGCCGAAAGACAGGGCGAGGAGCAGAAAGAGCAGCTGGCGCAGCTGGAAGAGGCCGTTGCAGCGGCTGCGGAACAACTGTCCACTGACCAGAAAAACGGGCTGAAGGATGTCAGAAACGGCATTGATGGCTTGAAAGATAAGGTCCAGGACGTGCTGGATGACCTCAATGAGAACATGGAGAAGCTGCCGGATACGCTGCAGGATCAGAGCGACAGCCAGATGGAGGAACTTGAAAAACTGCTGGAGGATGTTGTAGGGACCGGGCTGAAGGAGATGGAAACTCAGGTCGACGGACTGCGCAGGGATCAGGTGGAACAGCTCCGTCAGACTGCGGCAGCGGTCGAGACGTTCCGTGCGGCGGCAAGTGCGCTGGGAGACGACCTTGAAAGCTTCCATGCAAAGACTGAGACGACACTGGATGATGCCAACAAGGCCGCGCAGGCGCAGCTGCAGGCTCTGCAGACCTTCCTTAAGAAAGAAAATGAAAGCAACCGCAGCTCCACGGAGCATATCATGCAGACCTACGCTGCATTGACGGAACAGGATCTCCGGCTGCTCAGCTCGCTGGGGATCAAGGACGGCAAATGATGGGGACCGCAGACTTTATGATAGGACCTGCTTCAGGGCAGGTGCAACAGCTGCAGGCGTGCGCCCGCGCTGTAAAAGCACAGTGGTTCAGCGAGGACACCGTTACGCTGATCTTTCTGGCCGGAACCCCGGAACAGAAGCTGCAGCTGCGCCGTGCAGATGCACTGTACCAGAATATCGAGCTTTCGCTGCGCTTCAATCAGGCGCACCGTGCGGCGCGGTATCTTGCAGCGTACTGCACCCTTTGCCGACAGCTCTTTTCGCCGGCAGTGCTGGATGCCGCCCGGGAAAAGCTCGCAGAATAAGGAGAAAATGCCTTGGAAAAACAGAATGTGTGTGCAGTCGGCGTCCGGACAGGAGACAGGGATGACCTGCTGTACAGCAAATGCGACAAATACGATTATCTCACGGCTGTGGGCTGCGGCGCGGTCGCGGGACTTGTGGACATCTTTCTGGTCGGCTCTTCGCTGGACCTGAAGAACGGCAGCGGCAGTGTGCTGGGCAAGTGGACGGACGATCAGGTCGATAAGGCCGTCATGCGCTTCGCGGATCTCTGCGGCTGGGATAAGACCGGCAGGGATCGCACGATCGCCAGCGCCATCGGATATCTGGAACAGGGAAGAGACCGCACCCCGGAGGGCAAAAGACCCTTCCATGGCTTTCGAGTGAACTATGACCAGAACAGTTCCGGAAAAGTGAATGGTGCGTTCCGGCATATGTCTCCCCAGAACCACCACATGATGTCGCTGAGCCATGCGCCGGACCTGATCGGACTCTTTTTCTCGGTGCTGAACCAGTTCACGCAGACAGCAAGCTTTGCGGCAGACGGAGCCATCGTTACCATACCGACGCCGGACGGCGTTGAACTGCTGGGAAAGGATGTCCCTTCCAAGCTGTTCTGCGCGGTGGCGAACTGGTTCGGCCATATCATGTCGGATGTTGCGGGCAGCTCCGGCACACGCGGAAAAGACGATGGCAGACGCGGCAGCGGCGTAGTCATTCCCTTCTACGAACTGCTGGGTCTTTGCAACTTCCAGGTGGGAAAGGACCGGAACACCCTGGCGACGCTGGCCAGAAAGGTGTACGAAGCGGGCTATGATGCCCGCTGGGGCCTTACGATGTCCATCCCGGTGGTGCTGTGTGATCTGACCATCCGGCTGGTATGGGCTGTCCGGCGGTGCTTTGGCGAGCATAAGCCACTGCAGCAGTGCATCCCGACCGATCGGAACGGGGACCTCCGGGTCATGCTCATTCTGGGAGATGCGACCCTCTGCCTGCTGGACGGCGGCGATGCGCTGATCCGTTCGGGCGGCGATGCGGTGAATTTCTTCGCACGGATGAATCTGATCGCATGGTACCGGCTGGTAAGGCTGGTGTTCCGGGAAGCGTGCATCCGCCTGCGGATCGATCTGCGGTTCGACCCGATGCTGGAGCGGACCGTACAGGGCTACCGGCAGGTGAACGCCGAACTGGAACGCTATCTGATCGAACTGAAACAGGTCGACGTGGAACGCTTTGAGCGGGAAACGAAAAAATATGAGGACTTTGCAGACAGGCTGAAGCAGGCCGGCAGCGAAGAGGAACTCAATGCCATTCTGAAAGAGGAATATCAGAGGAATGCGATGGAGCTTCCTTACAAGGACAGTTTTGACAGCTTCATGAGTGACCCGGATGCGGTCCTGGTGTTTGATTGAACGAGAAAGAAAGGGAGGCAGAACGATGTCGGTAACGATTGCTGTGGGCGCAGTGGTCGGTGCGATTGGCCTTGGGGCAGCTCACCATGGCGCAGAAAAAGCCCAAAAAGCAAATGAGACGATCAAGGAGATCCGGCAGCAGCACGAAGAGATCCTGCAGAGGATGGAACGGGAAAATGCGTCCTTTACGCGGGATATGGACAGTCTGGGCCGGAAAGAGCTGGAAATCATGAACAGCTTTGAGAAGTTCTCGGACACATTTGAAAAGATCAAGAACCGGCCGGAATTCAAAAATCCGGGGACCGGAAAGATCGATTTGCCCGTTTACAATGCGGAAGAACTGAAACAGGTCTGGGTCGGCGCAAATGTTCTGCTGGGTGCGCTGAGCGGTGCAGCAGCAGGCACAGCCGGCGGCTTTGCAGCGTCCGGTGCTGCAGCTGCGGCTGTCATCTCCTTTGGAACGGCATCGACAGGAACAGCGATCTCGACCCTGACCGGTGCAGCACTGACGAACGCAACGCTGGCCGCGCTGGGCGGCGGTACTCTTACGGCAGGCGGCGGAGGAATCGCCGTCGGTACGATGGTGCTTGGCGCTACGACCCTTGGTGTGGGCCTGCTCATTGGCGGAGTGATCTTCAATTTTACGGGCAGCAAACTCTCGGAAAAAGCCGAAGAAGCCCGCAGACAGGTCGAAAAGGAAAAGGAGCAGGCTGCACAGATCCATGACTACATCAGAAAGCTGCAGCCAATGGCAAACCGCTACAAACGCAGTCTGGATGCGGTGGCAAAGATCTATTATGACCACATGAGCAAACTCACACAACTGGTGGAGATCCGTCACTGCACCGAATGGAAGCGTTTTACCCCGAGCGAAAAACAGATGGTGGAGAACACGGTCCTGCTGGTGGATCTGCTCTATGAGATGTGCAAGGTGAAACTGGTGGTAAAATCAGAGGGAGAAAATGCACTGAACACCGTCAATACGGAAGAAGCGGAGAAGATGATGGAGCGTGCGCGCTCAACTGCGGAGCGGATGCGCACAGCCTGATGGACAGCCGAAGAAAGGGTCCGTCTGACCGGGATAAGCCGGAAGATATCAGAATGAACATCACTTAAAAGTCCACTGCACTTTCAGGTTATTACAATCTGGGTCGATTGCACATACAATACAAGTATCACTTCAAAATACGGAGGGTACTTGTACTATGGTGGACTATGCCGACATCGGAAAACGCATCCGTGCCTGCCGTCTGGCAAAGGGCATGACGCAGGAACAGCTGGCCAATGAGGTCGGCGTGGTGGTCACGCATATCAGCCATATCGAAACAGGCAACTCCGTGCCCAGCCTGAAAACGCTCATCGATATCATCAATGCGCTGGATTGCTCGGCGGACGAGTTGTTGTGCATCGAGATCAAAAAGGCAAAGCCGGTGTTTGACAGCTGGATGACCGAACAGCTTGCAGATTGCTCTGCCGATGAGGCAAAGATCATCAAGGAAACGGTGGTTAGCCTGAAAAAATCGCTCCGGAAGGTGTATGGAAAGTCCTCTAAATACAGATATGACTAAAACTTCAAAAACTGAATGCCAGTTGGTAGGCATTGAGTGCTTGAAAAAGCACCCATAAAGTAAACGAGCCGCCCCGGTTTCCATAGCAGGAAGCCAGGGCGGTTTTTCTATGTAAGGCTATATAGAAAAATCCCAATGGAAGTTTGCCGGATGGACAATATTGGTGTCCAATCAACGCTTTATAATAAAAGCAGCAAAATGATTCATTGGAATCATTCCGAACGGAAAAGGTTACGCATCCATTGAGA
>ERZ1035025.964-NODE-964-length-16184-cov-5.247876_pt1 | contig 16184 bp, 15 predicted proteins | sample MGYA00520619_ERZ1035025 | MGnify/ENA primary metagenome ERZ1035025 (study PRJEB33766, sample SAMN09781742) | gut metagenome | biome: gut microbiome | host: Homo sapiens | place: Madagascar | study: EMG produced TPA metagenomics assembly of the PRJNA485056 data set...
CATGTAGGTGCCGCCGTGGTCGACGATGATGAGGTTGCCGTATCCGCGCAGCCAGTCCGAGAAGACGACTCGGCCGGCCGCGCAGGCGGCGACCTCCGTGCCCTCGGGGACACGGAAGAGCATGCCCTGCCAGACGGCCGATCCGGAGCGGGCGCTACCGAAGGTCGCCGCGACGCGGCCCTTCACGGGGCGCACGAGCCGGCCCTTCAGCTGCGCGAAGTTCCCGGCCGGCGCGGGCGGAACGGGCTTGCTTGCGGCGGAGCTCCGGCTCTTCGCGGCCTCCTCGGCCTTGCGGGCGGCCTCGCGCTTTCGCGCGGCCTCCTCGGCGGCGCGCTCCTTCGCAAGCCGGCTGTCGATCTGCGCGACGAGCGTCTCGAGGCGCGCCTGGTCCTTGAGGAGCTTGTCGATTGCGGCCTGCCGCGTGGCGATGTCGCGCGAGAGGCGCGTGACCGCGGCCTGCCGGTCGCGCTTCTCGGTCATGAGCTGCGCGCGGCTCGACTCCTCCTCGCGGGCGATGCGCACGAGCTCGGCGCGCCGCGCGCGCGTCTCCCTGGCGACCGTCTCGATGCGCGAGCGCTCCTTGCCGAGCGATTCGGCGGCGCGCTCCTGCGCGAGCGAGAGGTATCTGAGTTCGGCGGCCGTTCGAGAGAGCTCGTTGGGGTTGCCCCCCTCGAGGATGAGCTGCCAGGCGCTTCTCTGCGAATGCGCGTACCGGGCCCGGGCGATCCGGGCGAGAAGCCGCTCGGCCTCGTCGAGCCCCTTGCCGACCGTGCGGCCGTCCGAGCGCAGCTCGGCGAGCCTCGCCTCCGTGCGGGTGCGCTCGGTGGCGAGGCTTCGCAGGCGCCGGTTCGCGTCCGAGATGGCCTGGTCGGCCTTCTTGAGCGCCTCCGTGGCGGCGTCGCTCTCGGCCTCGCGCGCCGAGAGCGCCTTGCGCATGTCCGAGAGGCGCTTTTCCACGCTCGCCTTCTGGTTCTCGGCGCGGGCCTTCTGCCGGGCGGTCGCGTCCGATCCCGCGGCCTGCGCGAGGGGCGCGGCTGCGGTGAGAAGCGCTGCGGCGAGCGAGAGAAGAAGAGGGGCGAGTCGGAGCAAGGCGGCGGGCGAAGACGGGAGCGGGTGGCGCGGGGATCGGCCCGATCGGGCCGCCCCTTATAATTCCACTTTTGCGGCAATATCGCCACAACCGTCCAACATCATTGAAATGTCCCAGTTTCTCGTTCAGAACACGCTCCTCATCGTGATCGCGCTCATCGCCGCCGGCTCGCTTGCGATGCCCTACATCAACAGCCGCCGCTTCGGGCCGATGGTCACCGCCGAGCAGGCCGTGCAGCTCATCAACAAGCAGAACGCCCTCATCGTCGACGTCCGCGCCGAGTCGGATTTCCGCAAGGTGCGCATCGCGCGCTCGGTCAACATCCCCGCGAGCGTCATCCAGACGCGCCTCTCCGAGCTCCAGAAGGACCGCGTGATCCTGCTCGTCGACAACTCCGGCAGCATGTCGGCCACAGTCGCCAAGCTCCTGCGCGGCGTGGGCTTCACCAAGTGCTTCATCCTCGACGGCGGCCTCGTCGGCTGGACCCGCGAGAAGATGCCGCTTGAATACTGAGGATTCGTCCCCATATAAAAGGAAGGAGGCGGACCGCCCGCGGCGCCTCCCCGAACAACCGTGATGCGCCGCCCAGGCGGCGCCGCCAACCCCCCAAGGTGAAACAAATGGCCGAAAACGAAAACGAGCAGAACCAGGACGCCCAGCAGCCCGCCGAGCAGCCCGCCCAGGAGGCGCAGCCGGTCTTCCAGCTCCAGCGTTGCTACCTCAAGGACGTCTCCCTCGAGATGCCTCATGCGCCCGAGATCATGCTCTCGCCCTCGGAGGAGGCTCCGCAGGTGGACATCCAGTTCGAGGTGAGCCAGCATCTCATCCAGACGGGCCTTTATGACATCACCGTCCGCGGCACGATCACCGTCAAGGCCGCCGACAAGACGATCATCCTCGTCGAGGGCCGCCAGTCCGGCCTCTTCTCGATCAGCGGCATCCCGGCCGCCCCCCTGCAGCACGTCACGAACGTGCTCTGCCCGTCGATGGTCTATCCGTACCTGCGCGCCAACCTTGCCGACCTGATGACCCGCGCCAACGTTCCGCCGGTCCATCTTCCCGAGGTCAACTTCGAGGCGCTCTACCAGCAGCGTCTTGCCCAGGCCCAGGCCGAAGCCCAGAAGAACCAGGCCGCCGCGAACTGACGCTCGCGCGAGCCGATCCTGCGGTTCAGCCGCAGGGGGCGAAAGGCCGGAGGAGGGACCGCCCGAGGCGAGCTCTCCGCCGGCCTTTTTCGCGTCCGGCCACCTCGTTGTGGGTGCTCCGCATCGTTCCGAAGAACTAGGGGGAACCGCGGAGGCATCCCTTAAAATGAATGCAAAGACAACAGGGCGCTCCTCCTTCCGGAGGGACGTCCGGACGACAGGATTCAAGCCATGATTCGCATTCTTCTCATCGACGACCACACACTCTTTCGAAGCGGCGTGAAGGCGCTGCTCCAGCGGCAGGCGGACTTCGAGGTGGTCGGTGAGGCGAGCGACGGCCTTGAGGGCGTCAAGCTCATCGAGCAGGTCGAGGCGGACGTGGTCCTTCTGGACATGGACATGCCGAGCATGAACGGCAGGGAGGCGCTCGAGCAGATTCGCGAGACGCATCCGGACCTCGTCGTGCTGATGCTCACCGTGAGCGAGGACTGCGAGACCCTCGGCGAATGCCTCAAGCTCGGCGCCCGCGGGTACCTTCTGAAGAAGATCGACCAGGAGTTCCTTCTGCGCTCGATCCGCTCGGCCTACAACGGCGACAGCGTGATCTCCCCGCAGATGATGACGAAGTTCGTCAACCGCCTCGCCGATCCCGACAGCGCGGCCAAGCGCGGCGCCGCGCAGCAGGGCCAGGACTCGGTCGTGCTCACGCGGCGCGAGCGCGAGACGCTCGGCTGGCTCGCCCGGGGCGTGTCCAACAAGGAGATCGCCCGCGCGCTCAATCTCGCCGAGTCCACGGTCAAGGTGCACGTGCAGAGCATCCTCAGAAAGCTCAACCTCTCCTCGCGCGTGCAGGCCGCGATCTACGCGATCGAGCACAAGATCGACAAGGAGATCTGACCGGAACATCCGGCCGGAGGCTTGTCGAAAGGGCGTCCCGCGGGACGCCCTTCGTTTTTCGGGCGTCAGGCGCCGCCCGCGTAGCCGTTCTGCCGCCAGGCCTCGAAGACCGTCACGGCGACGGCGTTGGAGAGGTTGAGCGACCGGTTGTCCGGCCGCATCGGCAGGCGGATGCGCCGCCCTTCGGGGAACTCCGACCGGATCGCCTCGGGCAGGCCGCAGCTCTCCGCGCCGAAGACGAACCAGTCGCCCGGGCGGAAGAGCATCGTCGAGAAGACCGAGGAGCCCTTCGTCGTCATTGCGAACATGCGGGTGCGGTCGGGCGACTCGCTTTCGAGGAACGCCTCCCAGGAGTCGTGGACGCGGATGGTCGCGTACTCGTGATAGTCGAGCCCCGCGCGCTTCATGTGCTTGTCCTCGAGGGAGAAGCCGAGCGGGCGGATGAGGTGGAGCGCTGCGCCGGTGTTGGCGCAGAGCCGGATGACGTTGCCCGTGTTGGGCGGAATCTCCGGATGGACGAGAACGACGTTGAACATGGCTGGGTGCGGAATGGAATCGGATCAGAACGGGTCCTGCCCGGCGAGCGCCTCGCGCATCCTGCGGATGGCGAGCTTCTCGATCTGGCGGACGCGCTCGGCGGAGACGCCGAACTCGGCGGCGAGCGCCTGGAGCGTGACGGGCTTGGCGTTGCCCTCGTCGTCGACGTGCAGGTAGCGCGCCTCGATGACGCGGCGGCTTCTCGGGTCCAGCTCGGCGAGGGCCTTCATCAGCCCCTCGCCCTCGAGTTTCCGGCGGTCCTCCTCCTCGAGCTGCTCCTCGGGCTCGTCGCTCTTGCGCGAGAGCCAGTCCGAGGGGGAGAACCCCTCGTCGTCGTCCGCGTCGACGGGGGCGTCGATGGAGGTCTCCTGGCCGTACATGCGCTCCTCCATGTCCATGACCTCGCGGGGCTTGACGTCCAGCGTGAGCGCGATGCGCTCGGCGTCCCGGCAGCTGAGCGCGGCCTGGCTGTCCTCCTTGAGCTGGCGGAGGTTGAAGAAGAGCTTGCGCTGGTTCTTCGTCGTGGCGAGCTTGACGATGCGCCAGTTGCGGATGATGTACTCCTGGATCTCCGAGCGGATCCAGTGCTGCGCGAAGGTCATCAGGCGGGCGCCGCGCTCCGGGTCGTAGCGGCGGATCGCCTTCATGAGGCCGATGTTCCCCTCCTGGATGAGGTCCGCGTAGGGCAGTCCGTACCCGAGGAAGCGCCGGGCGATGGAGATGACGAGGCGCAGGTGCGAGAGCACGAGCTTCTGGGCGGCTTCGACGTCGTCGTGATCGCGCAGGCGCAGGGCGAGCGAGCGCTCCTCATCCGCCGAGAGCATGGGGGCGCGCTCGGCGGCGCGCAGGAACGCCTCGAGGCTGCCCGCGCCGCTTGCCGGAACGGGCAGGCCCGCGGGCTTGTAGGGAACAAGCCCGGTCGTGCGGCGCACCTCCGGGAGGTGCTCCGTGCGCGCGCCGTCCTCCCCGAGGTCCTCCTCGGACGGATCGGAAGGAATTTCCGGAAGGGCTTCGTCGTCAGGGAAAACATCTTCGGCGTCAAGAACCTCAGGTTCTTCTGCCGGCGAGGCGGGTGTTCTGGACATGGAGTCGGCGCAGGTTTCTTGGGAGTCGTCTTCGGGCGCGGTGACGATAGCACTTCCGCGGCGGACAAACGGAACGAAATTGTCAGGAAGTTCAGCGCCGGATCTGCTGCCGGACGGTGCGCCAGACGGAGAACGCCGCGAAGGCGGCGATGAGGCTTCCCGCGAACGCGGCCGCGCCCACGAAGGCCGCGCAGAGCTCCGCCGAGGGCAGGCAGAGCGTCACGGCGCCGCCGTAGAGGCTCGCCGCCGCGGTGAGCGAAGGCTGCAGGACGAGGATCCCGAGCCGCGCGATGCCGAGGGCCGCGGCCGAGGCGAGCCCCATCAGGACGAGGCCGCGCCAGGCGTAGGGGCGGACGGCGAAGGCGGGCGAGGCGCCGAGGAGGTAGAGCGTGCTCATCTCCGAGCGGGCCGCGAGCGTCGTCATGCGGATGGCCGTCTCAAGGACGAGAAGGACGAGGAGCGTCGCGGCCGCGCCGAGGCAGGCGAGGCCCGTTTCGGCGGCGTGCGAGACGGCGCGGAGCTTTTCGTGCCAGCTCGCCTCGTAGGGGACGAAGTCCGCCGCCGGAAGCGCTTCGATCGCCTTTGCCGTTGAGGCGACGTCCTCCGGGGCGGTGTCGGGCGAGAGCGTCACGACGAGAATGTCGGGAAGCGGATTGGCGCCGCTCGCTTCGGTCGGCAGGCCGAGGCGGGTGTTGAGCTCCTTCAGGGCGTCGTCCCGGGCGATGAGCCGCGTGCCGGCGACCCAGGGCATCTTGCGCACGGACGCCTCGAGCGCGGCGGGCTTGGCGTCGTCCTTCATGAAGACGGTGAGCTCGACCGAGTCCGGGAGCTCCCGGAGCGGCTCGGCGAGCCCCTGCAGGACGATCGCGATGAAAAGCGGTATGGAGAGCGCGAGCGCGGCGAGCAGGAGCGCGAAGGCGTTGCGCGAGAAGTCGCGCACGAGCCCCCGGAGCATCTCCTCGAAGGCCCAGCGGCGTGGGGTGAAGATGCTCATGCGGGGGCCCTCGCAAGGGTTTCGGCGGCCGTCGACCCGGGGGCGGAGAGAAGGATCTCGCGCGCCTCGGCGCACGGAAGCGCCTCGTGGCTTGTCGCGATGACGGTGACGCCCGCCCGGACGAAGGCCGAGAGGAGCGCAAGGAGCGACCGTGCGTTCGCGTCGTCGAGGTGCGCCACGGGCTCGTCGGCGAGGATGACGACGGGGCGGTTGACGACGGCCCGGGCGAGGAGCGCGAGCTGGCGCTCGCCCGCCGAAAGGCGCGCGGGTCGCGCGGGCGAGAGCTGCGCGATGCCGCACTTTTCGAGCGCGAGGGAGGCGCGCCTGCGCGCCTCCGCGTAGGACTCGCACGCCGCCAGGGCCGGGAGCGAAACGTTCTCGTGCACCGATCGGTCCTCGAGGAGCCGCGCGTCTTGCATCATGAGGCCCATGGAGCGCCTGAGCCAGCGACGCTCCGTCTCGTTGAAGGCGTCGACGCGGTCGCCTGCGACGATGACCTCGCCCGCCGTGGGCGAAACGAGGCCTGCGAGGAGCTTGAGCACCGTGCTCTTGCCGCTGCCCGTGGGGCCGCGGAGCACGACGAGCTCGCCGCGTCCGACGCTGAGCGAGACGCGGTCGACCGCGGCGGCGCCGTCAAAGACGACGCTCGCCTGCCGCAGCTCGAGGAGCGGGGCCCCGTCCATCGGTCCTCAGAACTTCTCGACGAGGACGTGCTCGCCGATCTTCGCCCAGTCCTCGCCTTCGACGCGAAGCAGATAGGCGGTGAGCGGATGGGCGTTGAGCCAGACCTCGTCGAAGCGCAGCCTCAGGCCGCCGTCCTCGGTGCGCGAAACGTCCATCACGGGGAGCGTGACGTCGTGGCGGGCGTGTCCGAAGATCACCGCGAGGCGCAGCGAGAGCACGGCTTCGCGCGAGACGAGCTCGGGCATCAGGCCGTCGAGCTTTCTGAGCGAGCCGCGCTGCGAGAGCACGAGCGCGGCCATCGTGTCCTGGTCCTTGCGGCTGAAGCCCGGCATGTCGGCGTTGCTGACGATGTAGTGGCTGTGGCGGTGGTAGCGCGAGGAGGAGATGATCATGCCCGCCTCGTGCACGAGCGCGGACCAGCGGATGTAGCGCATGTCCTCGGCCGAGGCCTCGGGGCGCAGCGTGCGGTAGATGCTCTCGGTGAGCGAGGCGACGCGGGCGGCCTGCTCGCGGTCAAGGCGGGAGGCGTTGATGAGCGCCTCGATCGAGACGTCGCGCGTGTCGCGGTTCGAAACGCGGCCGAGCAGGTCGTAGAGGAGCCCCACGCGCAGCGCCCCCTGGGCGGGGCGCATGGATTCGACGCCGAGCACGCGGAAGACGGCCGAAAGCACGGCGAGGCCGCCGGCGATCACTTCGCGGCGGTCCTCCTTGAGTCCGGGAAAGTCGATCGCGCGGATGTCCTTCGCGTCGAGGAGCATCTTGCGAAGCTTTTCGAGGTGCTCGGGGCGCACTTCGCCGTCGGACCAGCCCGCGGCGCGGCAGATGTCGCTCACCGCGCCGAAGGTGCCCGCCGAGCCGTAGGCCTCGTCGTAGTTGCCCGCACCGAAGGCGGCGATGCTCTCCTCGAGCTCGGCCGCGCAGGCGGTCGTCGCGCGCTCGAGGGACTTCGCGGAGATGCGGCCGTCCTGGAAGAAGCGGATGGAGGTGTTGACGCATCCGATGCGGAAGCTCTCGTAGCGGCGGGCCTCGAGACCCTCGCCGATGATCACCTCGGTGCTTGCGCCGCCGATGTCGACGACGAGGCGGCGCTTCTCCGAGGGCGGCAGCGTCTGCGCGCAGCCCTTGAAGACGAGGCGGGCCTCCTCATGCCCAGAGAGGATGTCGATCGGATAGCCGAGCGTTGCCTCGGCCTTGGCGAGGAACTCCCCGGCGTTCGTCGCGACGCGCAGCGCCTGCGTGCCGACGGCGCGCACGCGCTCGGCGGGCAGCCCCGCGAGGCGTTCGTTGAAGCGGGCGAGCGCGGCGAGCGCGCGGGCCTGGATCTCCGGCGTGAGCGCGCCGTTCTTGTCAAAGCCTCCGGCGAGACGAACCGTCTCCTTCCAGTAGCTCTGGGTGACGATTCGGTCGCCCTCAAGACGGCCGATCTCAACGCGGAAGCTGTTGCTGCCGAGGTCAACGGCGCCAAGTAGCATGATGGGTCCCTTTGTTTTCGGAGTGAACGGGGGGAATGCGTCAGTCGGCGTTCCGATCGAGCCCCACGAGGGCGCTCGCGAACTCCTTCGCGCGGAAGGGCTGGAGATCCTCGAGCTGCTCGCCCACGCCGACGTAGTAGATGGGCAGGGGCCGGTCGCCGCGCATCGCTGTGATGGCCGCGAGAACGCCGCCCTTGGCGGTGCCGTCGAGCTTGGTGATGATCAGGCCCGTGAGGTGGGCGTACATGTCGAAGGCCTGCACCTGGGCGATCGCGTTCTGGCCGTTGGTGCCGTCGACGACGAGGATGACCTCGTGCGGGGCGCCTTCCATCGCCTTCTCCTGGGAGCGGCGGATGCGGCCGAGCTCCTCCATGAGGTTGAGCTGCGTGGGCAGGCGGCCGGCGGTGTCCGCGATGACGACGTCCGCGCCTCGGGCGCGGCCGGCGCAGACGGCGTCGAAGACGACGGCGGCGGGGTCGCCCCCCGTCTGCGAGATCACTTCGACGCGGTTGCGCTCGCCCCAGACGGCGAGCTGCTCGCGGGCCGCGGCGCGGAACGTGTCGCCTGCGGCGAGCAGAACGCTCCGGCTCTCGTCGGAGAGGCGCTTGGCGAGCTTGCCGATGGAGGTGGTCTTGCCCGCGCCGTTGACGCCGCACATCATGATCACGCAGGGCTTGGCTCGGGTGACGTCAAGCTCACCCTCGGCGGGCGCAAGGAGGGCGGCGAGCTCGTCGCGCAGGGCGCGGCGGACCTCGTCCTGGGTCTTCAGTCCCTGACGCTTAATGTCGCTGCGCAGGCGCTCTATGATACGGCCCGAAACCTCCACGCCGACGTCGGCGGAGATCAGAGCATATTCAAGCTCCTCAAGGAAATCCTCGTCGACGATGCCGCCCGAGAAGATTCCGACGATGTTGTCGCGCGTACGCGAGAGACCGCTTTTCAGGCGGGAGAACCATCCCTCAGAAGAACCAAAGCCCATACCAGCGTAGAAGTGATGAAAATGCAGAAAAAGGAGCGCGGGCGCTCGAATTGCGTAAGTTTAACAACCTCGCCCCGCGCACGAGCGGGCGAGGTTCGCATCGTGGGCGGACGCTGGCGCCGCACGCCGCTCGCCGTCGGGGACCTCAGCGGACTGAGGCCCACGCCCGAGCGCATCCGCGAGACGGTCTACGACTGGCTCGGGCATCTCTTCGGAAGCTTCGAGGGGCGCCGCGCACTGGACCTCTTCGCAGGCTCGGGCGCCCTCGGTCTCGAGGGCGTTTCGCGCGGCATGGCGCATGCGGACCTGGTTGAGCTCGACCGGCGCCAGGCTGCGCGCCTCAATGAGTCGGTGAGCCGGCTCGGGGCGGCCGAGGCGGTCTCAGTTCATGCGTGCGACGGCATCGCCTTTCTCGACCGGGCGGGCGGAGCGTACGACCTCATCCTCATCGATCCGCCCTTCGCCCTGGGGCTGCAGGACAAGGCGCTCGAGCGCGCCCTCGGCCGCCTCGCCCCGGACGGCGTCGTCTACGTCGAGCGCTCCGGCGAGAGGACCTCGGACGAGCTCCTCGCCCGGCTCGGCCTCGTGAGGCTGCGCGCGGGATCGGCGGGGCAGGTTTGCTGCGAGCTGCTCGCCCGCGCGAAGAGCGCGCTTGCGCCGCTCGCGCGCGAGGAGCGGCTTACGCGCCGCGAGACGCGCGTCGCCGCGGCGCAGGCCCGGCGGGCCGCCCGCGAGGCGGATGGAGCCGATGAGGCGAGGGGGGAGCAGGCATGACGGTCGCCGTGTATCCGGGGACGTTTGATCCCTTCACGAACGGGCATCAGGACATCGTGCGCCGCGCCGCGCGGATCTTCGACCGCGTCCACGTGGCCGTTGCGAAGAACCTCGGCAAGTCTCCCCTGCTCACGCTTGAGGAGCGCCTCGAGTGCGCGCGGATCGTCTGCGCGGATTTTCCCAACGTCACGGTGAGCCCCGTCGCGGGGCTTCTCAAGGACTTCGTTCTCGCCCATGACATCCGCGTCATCGTGCGCGGCGCGCGCGCCGTGAGCGACTTCGAGTACGAGTTTCAGATGGCGGGCATGAACCGTCAGCTCATGCCTGAGGTGGAGACGGTGTTTCTCACCCCCTCGGACCAGCAGCAGTTCGTGAGCGGCACCTTCGTGCGCGAGATCGCCCGGCTCGGAGGCGAGGAGGCCGCGCGCTTCGTCGACCCGAGGATTTGGCCGATCCTCAGGGCGGCGGCGAAGCGCTGACCTGATCAGACGGCCGGCTGAGCGGGCTCGGCGGGCTTGTCTTCGCTCTGCCAGGGCATCTTCGGGAGCTCGATCTCGGGGAGCTCAAGGCCCTGCCAGAAGTCGCGGATCGCGCGCTCGACCCTGCGCCCGAGCGCGTCAAGCGTCATGGGCTCGCCCGAGCGGGCGGCCTCGACGACCTCAAGCGCCTCCTTCCAGGCGACCTGCCAGGCGGGCGCGAGGGAGGCGTCCGTGCGGACTTCGGCCGCGAGCGGAATCTCCGGGAGCTTCTCCCGGGCGGGAAGGCGCAGCGTCGTCTTGATCGCAAGCGCGCCCGCGGCGAGTCCGCCCTCGAAGTCCGCCGTCCAGAGCGGCGCGCCGCCCTCCGCCGGACCCGTCGCGCGGCCGCGCGCGATCACGAGCCGTCCGCCGCGCAGCTCCGTTCGGAAGCCGAGCTCCGCGAAGGGCGTCGAGGCGTCGGGCTTGCGCACCTCGGGCGGAATTGCGGCGGGCATGTCTTCGACAAGAATCCGGAAGGCCGCGGGGACGTCGAGCCCCGAGAAGGCGCCGTCGCGGATGACGAAGCTCCCCTCGGCTTGGGAGAGCGGCGCCTCGCCCACCTCCGGGCGCAGGCTGCCGGCGAGCTCGATCGCGCCGTCGGCGCGGCCCGTGAGCGCGGCGGGGCGGCCGAGCCCTGCGAACCATTCGCCCGCCGACGCGCCGCGGACGCGGACGCTTGCGCGCCAGGCGCCCTCGGGCGAGAGGTGCGCGGTGAAGTTCGCGTCTCCGCGCAGCCACGCGGCGCGCCCCTCGGCGAGGGTGAGCGCGCCGTCTCGAAGCTGCGCCCGGGCCGAGAGTCCGCTGAGGCCGAGCGCGGGGCCGAGGGAGTCGACAGAGACGTCGCCCTCGAAGGCGACGCGCCCGAGCAGCGCGTCGGGCAGGCGGATGGAGGCGGCAAGCGCCGGGTCGAGGGCGCCCAGGCGCACTTCGCCCGAAAGCCGCAGGGGCGCGTCGCCCTCGACGGCATCGTCGGAGCGCAGCTTCGCCGCGAGGGAGGCGCCGGCGAAGGATCCCGAGAGCTCAACGTCCGCGTCGCCGAGCGAGGAGAGCATGATCCGGCCGGTGAGGCGGTCCGCTGCGGAGGCCGCGGAGACGCCGGGCCGCTCGAGCCGCGTAGAGAGCTCGATCGCGGAGAGCGAGACTGCGCCCGGCTCGAAGATCCAGCTCGTCCTGGCGGAGCCCTCGGCCGAGAGTTCGCCCGCGGCCACGGGCGTGCGCGCGGTGAAGCCGATGCGGTCGGATTCGAGTCCGGTGCGGGTGAGGCGCGCGCTCTCGGCGCAGAAGGACCAGGAGCCGCCCTTGGCGAAGGTCGCGGAAAGCCGCGCTCCGGCAAGGCTCCAGCCCCCGGCCGAGGGCGCGACGGAGGCGGTGGCGCCTTCGGCATGGAGGCTCCGGCCCGACCAGAGGCCGTCGAGCGACGCGGAGGCGGACTCGATCGAGAGGCGCTCCGGCAAGGGCCCCGCGCCCGGCAGGAACCGGAAGAGGCCGGCGAGCGTCAGCGCGCCCGAGGCCGGATCGGCCTTGAGATTCGCCGCGAGCCGAACCGTTCCGCCCGTTTCGTCAAGATTCTCAAGGCGCGCCTCGAGCGCTTCGAGCGAGACCGCCGCGTCGCCGAGAACGCCCGGCTCAAGCGCAAGCGAGCCGTTCCTGAGGTCGACGAGGGAGATGTTCCAGAAGGCCTTCGAGGAGGTGGCTCCGCCCGCGGCCTCGGCGGCCGAGGCCGCGCTCACGGAGAGTTCGAGGCCGTCGATGAGGACCTCGTCCACCCGCGGGGAGTTCGCGAAGATCGCCCAGGGCTTCATGCGGATCACCGCGGCGGCGAACTCTCCGCGAGCTTCGCCCGTCGCTGCGGACTTGAGCGCGCCGCGGGGAACCGTGATCTCGAGCTCGGGGAGGCGCTTGAGAGCGAGCTCGCCCGAAAGCTCCGCGCGCAGTCCGAGGTGCGTCTCGAGCGCCGAGGCGAGGCGCGCCGAGACGCGCTCGGGCGTGATCCAGAAGGAGAGCGCGGCGACGAGCGCGAGGCAGAGCGTTGCGAGAAAGAGCAGGACAGCGAGGACCGTTCTGATGTGGCGCATGGCGATGCATCCGGAGGGAGGAGAAAGTCGCCGACAGTCTGCCACAGGGACTCCGAGCCGGGCGCGGCCAGGGAGCGGCCGGAGACATTCGGAAAAACAAGAACGGCCGGCGGAGGGCGCTCCGTCGGCCGAAAGGGGAGGCGTCAGCCCGGGCCGGTCAGGCCCTCAAGGCGATCAATCCTGTTGCCGAATGAGCCAGTCGAAGGCGCCGAGCGCCGCGACGGCGCCGCCGCCCAGGGCGATCACGACCTGCTTGTAGGGCGAGCTCGTGCAGTCGCCGCCCGCGAAGACGCCCGGCGCGGAGGTGGCGCCATGGGCGTCCGTGATCACCTCGCCCCGGTCGTTGAGGTCCGCGACGCCGCGCAGGAAGTCCGTGTTGGGCACGAGGCCGATCTGGACGAAGCACCCGGAGGCCGGGACCGTGCTCCTCTCGCCCGTCGTCTTGTCGCGGAACGCGACGCCCGTGAGCGCATTGCCGTCGCCCTCGATCTCCTCGATCACGGCGTTGGTGACGATGCGGGCGTTGGAGGTCGACTCGAGGCGCTTCACGAGCACCTCGTCGGCGGTGAGGCGCGGTCCGCGCTGCAGGAGCGTGACGGAGCGGCAGAGCGCGGCGAGGTCGATGGCTGCCTCGACGCCGGAGTTGCCGCCGCCCGCGACGACGACGTCCTTGCCCTTGAAGAGGGGACCGTCGCAGTGCGGGCAGTAGGCGACGCCGCGGCTGCGGTACTCGCGCTCGCCGGGCACGCCGAGCTCGCGCCAGCGCGCGCCCGAGCAGACGACGACGGCGCGCGCCTCAAGGCGCCCGCCTCCGGAGAGCGTGGTGGTCCAGAGCCCGCCTTCGCCCCGCGTGAGGGCCGTGACGCGCTCGAGCGCGGTCACGTCGACGCCGTAGTGATTGACGTGCTCCATGAAGCGGCCGCCGAGGGCGACGCCGTCAGTGAGCAGGATCGACGTGAAGTTCTCAATCGAGCTCGTTTCGTTCACCTGGCCGCCCGGACGCTCGCAGACGAGCCCCGTGCGCAGGCCCTTGCGCGCGGCGTAGATCGCGGCGGTCGCGCCCGCGGGGCCCGCGCCGACGACGAGGACGTCAAAGGGCTTCTTCGCCGAGATGCGCTCGGCCTGGGCCTTGACGAACCCCTCGTCGAGCTTCGCGACGATCTCGCCGAGCTCGTGGCGGCCCGACATGAAGGGCTCGCCGTTGAGGTACACCGTCGGGACGGCCATGACGCGCCGGGCCTTCACTTCGTCGGGGAAGAGCGCGCCGTCGATCACGTCCACGGTGACGTTCGGGTTGAGGATCGCCATCAGGCTGAGCGCCTGCACCACGTCCGGGCAGTTGTGGCACGACAGGGACATGTAGACCTCAAAGGCGTGCCGGCCCGGCAGGGCCTTCACGCGCTCGAGGAGCTCGGGCGCCTCGCGGCTCGGGTAGCCGCTCGACTGGAGCATGGCGAGGATGAAGGACGAGAACTCGTGCCCCATCGGAAGCGCGGCGAAGCGCACGCGCCCGGCGGCGCCCGACGCGCCGACGGTGAAGCTCGGCCGCCGCACGTCCGCGGCGGCGTCCTCGGTTTCGAGCGTCACCTTGCCGGAGACGGAGGCGACGTCGCGCAGGAGCGACTGGATCTGTCCGGACTCGGCCGACCCGTCGGGGGCGAGCGTGAGCGTGATCGGATTCATGAGGCGGTCGAGGTACTCCCTGACCTTCTGGAGGGTGGCGGCGTCGAGCATGCGAGTGGTCTTGCAAATGATTGAGCGTGAAAAGGGCCGCGGTCCGATCGCTCGGATGCGGCCCTTCCTGTATCCGGGGATCGCGGGATCCGGACCTTCCGTCCGGATCAGATCAGCCGGCGATCAGATCTTGCCGACCAGATCGAACGACGGGGTGAGCGTCTCCTTGCCGGGGCGCCACTTGGCCGGGCAGACCTCGCCGGGGTTCTTCTCGACGTACTGCGCGGCCTCGATCTTGCGCAGAAGCTCGGCGGCGTCGCGGCCGATGCCGCCGTCATGGTGCTCCATCACGACGATCTTGCCGGCGGGGTTGATCACGAAGGTGCCGCGCTCGGCGAGGCCGTCCTTCTCGATCATGACGTCGAAGTTGCGGGCGAGGACGCCGGCCTTGTCACCGAGCATCGGGAACTGCACCTTGCCGACGGCCGAGGAGGACTCGTGCCAGGCCTTGTGCGTGAAGTGCGTGTCGGTGGAGACCGAGTAGATCTCGACGCCGAGCTTCCTGAACTCCTCGTAGTGGTCGGCGAGATCCTCGAGCTCGGTCGGGCAGACGAACGTGAAGTCGGCCGGATAGAAGAACACGACGGACCAGTGGCCCTTGAGATCAGCGTCCGTGACCTTCTTGAAGGCGCCGTTGTGGTAGGCCTCGGTTTCGAACGGGAGAATTTCAGTCGTAAGAAGAGACATCAGAAGTTCCTTTGAGTTGAGCGCGAGCGCTGTTTCAGGGAAATGTTTTGAACTGCTCCGCAGTGTAGTAACAAACTATCGCGTCGTCAATAGTGAGAGAAAAAAACTATCAATAGGATCGAAAAAAGCTATCAGGCGCTGTTTCCGGACGCCTCAGCGAAGACGATCGAACTGCTTGCGGATGTTGGGGGCGAGCCGCTCGAGCGCGTCGAGCGTCGTGAAGATGGAGGTGCGTCCGCGCTGGGAGAGCTCGCGGAAGCGCGAGAGGAGCTCGTTCTCCTCGGCGATGACGAGGTGGCGCTCGGCGGTGAGGATGTAGAGCACGTCAAAGCCGCAGGCCGCGAGGCGCGGCATGCGCCAGACGCCGGGGTCCGAGTCGCCGGACTCAAACTTCCCGTAGGCTTCGAGCGGAACGCCAAGGAGCTGCGCGATCTGCCGCGGCGCGTAGCCGAGGCGTTCGCGCTCGCCGCGCAGCCGCGCGCCGAGCTCCTGCCGCTTCTTGGTGGACGTGGTTGCCATAATTCCGCTTCGAGGGAGGTGGAGGTGCCGGACGCGTCCGGGCGCGCCCGCTTCCGTGAGTATACGGTGGCGGACGCCCGGAGCGGCAGGGGGCGGATCGCGCCTCTGACAGGGCGCCCGCCGCCTGCGGGATCTTCGGGCGGTTCGGACGTCAGACGTTGAAGAGGAAGTTCATGACGTCGCCGTCTTGGACGACATAGTCCTTGCCCTCGGCGCGCATCTTGCCCGCCTCCTGGGCGCCCTTTTCGCCCTTGTGGGCGATGTAGTCCTCGTAGCCGATCGTCTGGGCGCGGATGAAGCCGCGCTCGAAGTCGGTGTGGATGACGCCCGCGGCCTGGGGCGCGGTGTCGCCCTTGTGGATCGTCCAGGCGCGGACCTCTTTCACGCCGGCCGTGAAGTAGGTCTGCAGGCCGAGCAGGTCATAGGCGGCGCGGATGACGCGGTTGAGGCCTGGCTCGTGCATGCCCATGTCCTCGAGGAACATCTCCTTGTCGGCGTCGTCGAGGTCGGCGATGTCGGCCTCGGTCTTGGCGCAGACGGCGACGACAGGGGCGCGCTCGGCGGCGGCGTACTCGCGCACGGCGTCAAGCAGCGGATTGTTCTCGAACCCGTGGTCCTCGACGTTGGCGACGTACATCGTCGGCTTCATCGTGAGCAGGAAGAGCTGGCGCAGGACGAGGCGCTCCTCGTCGGTGAGGGCGACCGAGCGGGCGGGGCGGCCTTCGTTGAGCGCGGGCTGGATCTTTTCGAGCGCGAGGACGAGCTTGAGGGCCTCCTTGTCGCCGCCCGAGCGGGCCTGCTTGGCGTAGCGGTTGAGCGCCTTCTCGACGGCCTGGAGGTCGGCGAGGGCGAGCTCGGTGTTGATGACGCCGATGTCGTTGAGCGGATTGACCTCGCCGGCGACGTGGACGATGTTCTCGTCGTCGAAGCACCGGACGATGTGGGCGATGGCGTCGCACTCGCGGATGTTGGCGAGGAACTGGTTGCCGAGGCC
>ERZ1035025.972-NODE-972-length-16069-cov-4.692269_pt1 | contig 16069 bp, 14 predicted proteins | sample MGYA00520619_ERZ1035025 | MGnify/ENA primary metagenome ERZ1035025 (study PRJEB33766, sample SAMN09781742) | gut metagenome | biome: gut microbiome | host: Homo sapiens | place: Madagascar | study: EMG produced TPA metagenomics assembly of the PRJNA485056 data set...
CCTCTTCTAAAGAAAGATTAGTAAAAAGAATTTCATGCTCAAAATTATCCCATCCATACTTTTGTATAGCAGCATAAAAATGAGAGTTATTTTTATAACATTGGCCATACTTACCCCACCTCTTAGAAGCGGAACGACAAGTTATCCCAATATATGTTTTATCATTAAATTTATTTGTATGTTTATATACAATAAATTTTCTATCTTTAGCACTATTAACCATTATACTCCTCCGTCAAAGAATATAATAAGCGAGTAATTTGAACATGACGGTGTTCAAAAAGGTAGCTACTCCCTGTCCTCGCTTTTATTAACTTAGCTTAGAAAGTAAAATTATTATCAGTCAGTAATACGGTATACCCCTGCTTTGGCCGCCGTGGCGAAAACAGCCTCCCAATTCTTTCTCATCGTGTAGTTCTGAGTAATATCTGCCGCGTCATAGAACTGATTGCTGTTGGTCAGAGCATTGCTCACAGCAACCTTAACCAGCTTATCAACAGCAGGAGACACCACAAACACAGTGTCATCGGGTAGGACTAGGCCACCGGCCTTGGCAGCAGCATTCTTTAGACGCATAACGTCATAACCATAAACATCCTTGATTAGCTCGATGGAACCACCATTGGCATCAAAATTGCCACGATAGCCCAGAGTAGAATCGGGTAGAACCTTCATCAGGGCGGTAGCAGAACCGACAATCATAGGACGAGAACCAGCATTGTAAACTTCAACAGTCTCAGCCATCTTGACTAGCTTGCCCATGTCGAAAGCACCGGTAACATTATAAGTGCCTTGAGGAATGGCGGCTAGACCAGTGGTTAGAGCGTCCAGAATGTCAGCATACATAGATTGCTCGATAGCCAGAACGACACGATGGATAAAGTCAACAATATCCTCCTTGCCAGCCATCACACGATACATATCAACGTATACAGTGACAATATGTTCAACAGGAGAAATTACGACATCAGCGGCAAAGTCCTTCTGACGATGAACCGTTCTTTCCCCCTGTCCACCCCGGGAAACAGTAAAGAACTGATTAGGCATAATCTTGAACTTCACAATGTCGCCTAGAGAGACAAAGCGTAGGTCAGCAATTAGGCCAATAGTATCAGTCAGGATATTGGGCAGAATGGCATTGACAGTAGCATCTACTACAGACATAAAGCTCCAGCGATAAGAAGGGTGAGACAGTAGAGCTTCAGTAGATAGACCTTCAGCGTTTACACCAGACTTGGTATTGACTTCAGCAAAGAAAGCCTTATTTAGCTTTTCGTGATTCTCAGAAGTCTGAGCGGCCTTGTTACAAAAATAATCTTGGAAAGCCACATAGCAATCAGTATTGCCAGCAGCAAAAGTTACAATTTCCTGATTTAGCATATTATCAAATCTCCTTTACTATATTTAATTTTTCTTAGTTGGACTCGCACTGTAGCAGAGCGGTTTTCATAACACCCATACCAACAGCAACTTCGTTAAAGCCAACAACAGAGAAATAGGGCTTGCCAGCATCGGGAGCAGCGTTAGCGGCAACTAGCTTACCGTTAGCACCAATAGTAGCGAACTTCTGGGCGGTAGTGGGCAGAGTGCCACCAACAAAGCAACCAGCATCAGCTTCAATAATATCGGTCTTGGGGTTTAGATACTTTAGAGACATGGGACGGCCCTTTTCGTTGTAGAAGTAACGGGGGTCGCTCATCATCTGCATTTCGATATTAGTACCAACTTCGGGAGTGTTGACTAGCCACACAGAGCCAGTAGTATCAGCAGTAGCGGGAGTTACAGCATAGTTAAAAGCGGTAACAGTGCCGTCAGTAGTCTTAGCAATATCACCTAGAGTTACAAGTACACCATTATCTAGGTCAGCGTCAGCATAAATGCCAACACGATTAAAAGAATCTACATTAGTACAAGCGCAACGCATCGTAGAGACGTAGCCGTGATTATTCATATATTTCAATCTCCTTTATTTTCTAATTATAGTCTGTCCCAAACGGAACCAGTCTTTTTAATTTCAACAGGGGCACTCATGCGAGTAAAGTCCCCTTCCTTGGTAGAGGCCTTGGACATCTTATCAAACACAGAAGCCTTGACCTTATTAGCCCAAGCGTCCACAGCAGAAAATTCACAAGTTAGACCCTCTTTACGAGATTCTTCAGCTTGTGCCTTATCCATAAACTTAGATACTTCGGACATAACAGCTTCAACCTTAGAGCCTCGTTCAGCTTCCATACAAGTTTGCTTAAAAGTCCGTAGGTCGGATAGTTCAATATCCTTTTCCTTCGTAGACTTTTCATTTTCCATGATAATATTATCACGCTTTTCAATTTCACTCTCAAGATTAGCAATTTTATCCATTGCTTCCTCTAGAGACATTTCTTCCTTTTCAGGTTCTACTTCTGCAAACTTTTGGTACTGTTCAACATTTTCAGGTTCAGAGAACTTTCTAATATTATCAGTGTCAATGAAGTCTTGCTTGACCTCAATTACTTCGTCAGCAACAGTCATACCATCTTCAGTTAGGCTAAAATCAAGCCGATATAGCTTGCCACTGCCATCACGCAGGACAGCAAACTTTTTATTATCTTCCTCAAATACACCATCAATGCTGTACTCCCAATGACGGGTCTCATCAATCTCATGCCATAGACGGCTCCACAGGTCGCCAATGTTTACAGCACTAAATTCAATCTCAGCCATCTTTTCCTCCTTTCCACCTTCATTGTCATCCAAATCAAGTTTCTTATAAATCTTTTCAATTTTATTTACAACGGTAGTCTCGTTCTCTTTCTTGGCGTAACCAAGAGCAGAGGCAAGACCGTCCCGGTTGTATACAAAAGTGTCACCTTTAAGTTCCATAACTGGATACTTTAGATGTTCAGAGGGAGCTTCTTCCCAACCATTCTCAACAAGCATATAGACAGCCTTAACAAGAGTAGTCTTGTTATCAGCCTCCATAATCTTGTTTCTCATAGCCGTTTTATCCACTTCACCCCACGCCTTATCAGACATGGCCTCTTTGGATTTATCAATCTTATAAGTCTTAGCCATACTTGCAATACGCTCCTTGGCAAATTTCTTTAAGGGGGTGAGATTATGTTCATTCAATTCGCTAAAGTATGCAGTAGCTTTTTCTTGAGAAAATCGAACAAAAGACACATCTGATTCGGGAATTGATGGACGTACAGCCTTACCCAATGTGGTCACGCCTACAATAGTAAAAGACAATACTTTATCATCCATGTCTTTACCATTTTCAGTATGACACGTCATCTCAATGCTGACTGCGCGTTCGTTGTCGCTATCAAACATTTTGCAGTAATCTTTTGCATAAATCTTCGAAATAACAGCCGTGGCATAAGCACGAATATATCCGTCCTCATCTTCCACAAATTCAACATCTTGGTCTTTTGGGAAGAAACCGACAATATGTTCATGGGGGTCATGCCCCTCCGCATCCAAGCCCATAAAGTCCATTTTAACAACCATCCATTTGCCTAAGACAGTGCTTGCATTTTCACGCAATACGTCTTCGGAAATCTCTAGTTTATGGGAATTGGGGCGGTTTGACATGAAGCCTACTTTGGCGATTGCATATTCATCTTCGCTGTAATCATCAAACTGTATTTGTTTAATATCTTCAACAGCAAAATTAACTAGCTTTTCCAATGTCTCACCTCACTTCCTTTTATAAAATTATATTAAGACTCAGTAATACCAAGTCTTTTAAGCACTTTTTCTAGTCTATTAGATTTCTTAAAATAAACTGTTTCTTCGTCAATGTAGCTTGGCTTGATTCCAGCCTGCTGAATTTCAAAAGCCAGTTCTCCATCAGCCATAAAATACTTTTCTAGGTCAGAAGGTGTATCTCTAATAACCATTACTTATCTTCTCCTAGAAGCCAAAAATGATTCTTGATGTGCGCGTCAAACGAGGGGTTATCACCATAAATATCAATCTTATTGCACAGTAAAACCATTTGACGAACCACATTATTGTGGTCTTTGATAATATCAATTAAATCTGCACACACATGGAAATCATTATTGTCAAAAGCAATTTTATAACACCCATTTAGTTCTGTTTGATATTCAACTACAAAATCTTTTAGTTCATATAAAAGCTCTTTTACAGACGAATAGGATTTATTCATGGTGGGGACATCCCCGTAATTAACAGAAATATCATAACCTTGTAATCCTAAATCCGCAATTTCATCTGCAAAATAACCACTGTAACGATGTGCCATTCCATGATGAATAAGCAAAGAAGTTTGATTATAACTTAAATCTGCGTCCAATACAGATTGCATCCTATCAATGCGAGCAGTCATAATAAAACTTTCTGTTACCATTTCTTGTAAGGCAGTAACAGTCGATGGCATTACATAAGCCATTTTTTTATTTCTCCTTATCACATAGCTTTTTATTATTCAAGACTTTCTCTGCTCAATTCACCCGAGTCTGTAAGCGCAGTGCTTTCCTTTCTAGGTCTACCACTTTCGCCACCATTCTTTGTGGTGTTTACATTGAGCAAAAGACTCAATTTATCAATCATTTCGCCAGCATGACCTTCCATTAAACTTTGGTCAAAATCTTGAGGCTCCATACCCAATGCAGAAGCATAAGCAGAGCTATTCAGCACAATGCCCTTATCAGCTATTTTCAATAGTCTATCAAAACGATTAGCTCTATCAAACTCATAAGCACAGCCATCAAAAATAAACTTAAACTTATACTTCTTAGTCAATTTATTAACAAAGAAATTCAAGAAATTTTGGAATTGACTGTACATGGGACGCATGATATTATATTGTTGTTCAACGGCATACTGAATTTCAGCATTACTCATGCGGTCAGAACTATAAATCACACGACTAATACCACCACCTTGACCAGCAGAGGTTTTAAGCTGATTTTCGTAGATATTGTTATTAGTATCAGTATACTGATACATTTTGGTGTTTTCAGTGGGCATGGCAACAGCTTTGACATTTTCAGGGAGGCCAGACTTTACTTTGCCCATAAATACACCTAGAGTAGTAGGATTGATAGCAAACTGGTCGGCCTTCGTGCCAGACTTAGCATTATCAAACAAACGCAATTCACCAGCAAGAATAGCATACGCAGAAACTAAATCTTTGTTATATTGCAGTTCTTCAATCTCGTTATTCCGAAGCGTAGACAGCATATACGGCGCAAGAAATGGCGTAGTATTAAAATTGCTTAAATTTTGTTTGAAAGCCCACGCACCCTGTTCAGGCGAAGTCTGCGTCCACATGGCATAAGTACCTGTGCGTTCATTCAGCACGTTTGAAGGGCGATAATTCAAAATGCCATCAGATTTGATAAAAACCTTGTTGTAATATTTCTTAAACGCAGGGTCAAAGCCATCAATATCTACCCCAGCATTTAAGAAATAGGTCATATCCACATCAAACAGCAAACCGCGTTCCCAATAACCAGTCAACATACAAAAATCTTGGGGTAGAAGTTGCAGAGTACATTTCATGCCCTTATTGCCCCACTTGGTTTTTCTGAACCAATAGTACCCAACTTCTGTAGTCATGCACTGTTGCACAACACGTCTAAACTCAGCTTTATAATCAAACCCGTTCAAAAATTGATAAACACGTTGCTTATCTTTTTTGTACTCATCAGACTGATAATCCTCATCAGTAAAAGCATTTGTACAAACGATTTGGAGGTCAAAAGCTAAAACATTTGCATAAGACTCCAAAGTTCTAGCAAAAATAATGTCCCAATGTTTCATAAACTCTGTATAATCTTGCAGAGTAGAAGCATTCTCCTTATAAGACTTCAAAGCCTTACGCAAATCGCTCATAGTAAATGGTTTTGCGGAGTTGTTAAGGTTGTTTAACAGCTGATTACTCATCCAAGGCGAATAAAAACCTTGCCCATATCTTTCAGCAGTATAGATGTTCTCAGCAAAGTTAATAACATCTTGAAGCTGGGATTGAGTTAATTTTTCTGGCATTTTGCACCTCCTCTCGTTTTATTTTCAAACTTTTATAGTTTTTCAAGTTGCTTAATACAATAATCTTGAAACGCCCAATAAGACGCAGGGCCAAAAGACCCGTCTACTTCAAGATTATATCCAGCTTTCTTTAATTTTTCTTGAACCCACTTAATATCATTGCCTTTATCATTCTTGTAAAGAACGCGAGTAGGCTTAGAATAAGTGTTTGTAGCAGTAGGCGTGTTCACAGTAGTTTTCTCCTTTACAATAATATAAGCATTATCCATACGGTTTTCTAAAGTAGAGTCAACAGTAGTGCCCTTATATTTCATAATATAAGAACCGCCACCATCAAGCTTAATCACTTCAGAGAAGCCCATGGCAGAAAACTTTTTGTAAGCTTCGCCGCTGTAAATCAAGTTAGCTTTACTAGACTTCCAGCCCATAATAAAAATATTTTTATTACCAGGCTTCAGCCCTAAAAAGATATGCTTAGTAGCGTATAGCGTAGACCCATCCCAACCTTGGCCTACAACATAAGTCTTAAACTTAACGTCTTTACCATTTCGGATGACAGGCACACCAGCTACAGCATAACTATAACCAAAACTAACATGAGACAAATCTAACACTTTTGCTTCACCGTTTTGAATAACAAAAGTAGATACAAATTTGCCATACATTGGATTCATGTACTTAAAAGAACCACTATCAAAGCAAAACTTAGTGCCATTAAACTTGCCACGCTCTACACAATATTTTTTGCAAGGCGCAGAAAGACTATCAAAGTCACACACTAGATGACCCACAGGCAAAGTAAATTTCTGACCATTTTCAGAAAAATTACCAAAAAAGTTTGCGTTTGTATAAGTAGATTCCTTAAGATTCTTTTTATGCTCACTTTTGAGAACAATAGAAAATTCGTCTGGTGAACACTCAATAATGTTTACGTTGTTTTGTTTATATTGTTTCATTTTATCACCAAACTAATTGAATGTTATTATAGTCGATTTCTTCAGCGTACATAGACTGATTGTATTTGTTTTCAAGTTTGCTTGCTATATAATTACCATACGACAAACAGACCGCAATATCCTTAGTACCACTACGGCTTTCTTTTAATTTAACAACACCGTCTTTGTATTCTGCACTAAGATTGACAGCTTCACGAATCATTGCTTCAGTAAAACCAAAAGGTAGCATGGTTTGTGCAAATTCTTCACTTGTCATTTCAAAATAACTGCCATTATTTTCAAGCTCAGTTTGTTTGTCAGAAACAGTCAACAAAAATCTAATGTTGTTACTTTCTAACTGTTTCTTTAGTTCAACCCACATAATCGCATTGAGGGCCGGAGTACCTATCATAGGGATAATACAGGCGTATGCATTTTTATCAACAGTACGTTCAATTAAGTCTTGTTGTTTACCTTCGGGTACGACTTGTAAATCTTTTTCGGTGCTAATTGTTAAACCGCAAGCTCTACGATTACCAAAACATCTATCCATAGACCACGGCATAGTCATATAATTATATAGGCTTTCTCCCCCTGAACGAACATCCGGCACAAGATAATCTGCTTCATAATCCCAAAACAGTTCACGGACTCTATCTGCTGCACCAAGACTATCACTAGCGGAGTGCCCTTCTATATAATCAACATGACGTTCAAATCTATTACCGCGCCAAAGTAATGACATCAACATAATAACCGTGTTGTCGTTTTTTTCGCGAGAAGTTGTATTTGCAAAAGCGTAGTCTGTAATCACAAGGCGTAATTCATTTGGCTCTTTTGGTTTATTGCCCAAATCTTTTTCAACGTACAAATCCGTAACAGTTGGGGGCGCAAATGCTTTTTCAAGCACTTGGTTGTTGTTAAAAGATTTATAGTTAAAGAAAGCGTCTTCAGCTTCGCCAACGGCTTCATTATACAATTCTTGACGAATAACAATTTCAGGGTCGTTTTTCAAAGACTCAAGCAAATATTCTTCTGTTTTCAAGCCTTCTTCAATAACATTGAAAATATCAAAAGCAAAAACTTTATATTTAACCCTTCGGTTCATATAATATTCAGCTACGCAATTCGTGAATTCTTTATATGCCCAATCAGACTTAAATCTATTAGATGTAATATAAGTAACTTTTGCTTGTTCGACCCAGCGTTTTTGTTTCTTAAAATTTTCATTTGTACGCATAAATTCAATTTGTCTGGGGCGGCGCATTGGGTTAAACACAGAAGAAATAATATGCTTCTTTAATTGCATAGCTTCTTCAAGAATAAGCCAAGTCGCCCGTTCCCCACGGGCTGAATCCACCATTGGTAATACACGAATACTAGACCCATTAAAAGGGAATAAAACCAAAGCAATATCATTATCACGCTTAATCTGAATCATGCCAAGCTCAAGAAAATGGCGCAAAACTTCGGAGTGTTTCATAACAATCTCGTCCCGAATCTTACGCTCAATCATTTTATTGGCCTGGTCAATAGTGGAAGCTGTAATAACTACTTCGGTGTTTGCAAACAATAAACACCTGATAACCGCACCCAGCGCCAAGACATAGGTTTTGGCCGAATTTCGACTACACATATCAAAAGTAACCTGAGAATTAAACATTTGCCACAACATATAATGTTGATACGGCAATAGTTTCATCTTCAAACGCCATTCGGCGTAAATTCCGGGATTGTATCGAAATAATGTAGTCCATTCAATTTGTTTTTCTTCTAATTCGTTAGAAGCATAACCTAAAAATTCTTTCCCGTCTTCATCATTCGCCAATTTGTAACTACGGAATGAAGCCATTTTATTTGCATCTGAAACAAATGGCATAATATCACTCCTTTGTTACGGTTGGATATTCTCTTGTCCCCGCAATTAAATTTCTAAGTGGACGCATAAGCTGATTCTCAAGATTATGACAACCACAAAAATCTTCGTATTGTGAAATATCCTCAAGTTCTGCGGGCTTGTATTTCTCCATCATCGCAATTTGATATTCCAAAGTTTTTTCAACTTCAGTTTTAGTATTACTTTGGAATTTATCAAGTTTTAACAATTCAAGATTCTTTCTAATACTATCTTGAGCCTTAGTAATTTCAGTAATATCACCGGATTCATCAGCTTTACGCTTTCTAAGTTCTGCTTTACACAAATCCCTATATCGAAGTTCAGCAGCGGTATCTAAGCTAAACAAATCTTTTGTATACATAGCGAAAAAATCATTCAAAAGTTCATAATCTTTCTTTTCAAACTTGCCCCAAACCTTTTCCTGTTGTTCAAGCCATTTTTCTTCATTTTCCATATCAACAGCGGTCAACATTACATCGGATAGCATAACATCGCTTTGCCAAAATCCTTCCATCTTGAACCGTTTTTCTTTCAAAATATTATGGTAGGCAACAAAAAGATTCATACGCTCAGTTTCTTCCTTACGTTGAACCGCCAAATCATAATATTTCTTAACAACAGGATACCCCATTTCGGCGCATATGCACCACAAGGCTCCGCTTTCGGAGTTTGTAGTTTCCACATACTTCTTAAACCGCTCGGTAATACAAGAACGGCACAAGGGCAGATATTTACTATGCCAAGGATTAAGGCTAAAAATAAAGCCTGTGCGCTCTTTTAATTGTTGGCAACCAAAGCACCAGGTTTTTTCATTTCTATTTAAGTCAGGCATAATTCCTCATTCCATTTTCCCTAAAAATAATAGTGAGGCTAGTATTCTAACCTCACTACATTTGAAGGAGTTCCATTATTTTCGGCATGAAAAAGTAGTGATATTTCTACCACTACTTTTTCAAATTATTCAGTTTTCTGTGATACCTGATTTCTCAGGGCTTGCGGCGTTACGCCCACTAATACTGACAGTTTGGCTTTAGACCACTTATCAGAGATACAGGGCATTTGCCCCAATCAACCTCCTTTCATACTTTAGTCTGACAAATCCAGACAGTTGGACGCAAGGTGTTGACCTCCTCTCAAAAGAGAATTTGCTCCTCATCTTATCTCACCCACGCATGGAGCTGTGTTGGGAATTAGTTAAGTGTCTCACCTTTCGGCTGACATTTCCAGTTTGGGGCCTCAAGCCCGTAGGACGTTGAAGTAAACCCAATATATTCAAACTTGCCTACGCCCGTCTACTGCCCCACAAGCATAGCAAACGTAATCAAATTAAACATAGGTAAGAATGAAACAAATTAATTTAGATAATAAATCTTATTGAACGCTTCGCCCTCTTCGGTAAAAACAGCAAAATAAGCACCCGCACGATTATTCCGAAGAATTTTCTTGGCAAATGGGTCAAGCCCAACCGTGGAAGGCACACGAATCACACGCTTAGAGCCGACAGAGCCAACACCAACAGACTTACTTGATTCACTATGGTAATGCGCTCCATAACAAGCATCAATATCAATCCCATATAAATTTTCAAAGTAATTCATCAATGCTTCAAGGTCTTTTGTTTCACCATGAGCAAAAAGGAAGTTTTCGTTGAAAATCTTTGTGAAATATACGTCATCATAAGGCTCCACGTTGATTTCTGTGTTCTCAAGGCGAATCTTAACAATCGAATAAATGATATATTCAAGATTTTCTTCTGGGAATTCAGGCTTTTGAGATAAGTATCTACATACCGTGTGATTCCCTGGTACAAAAGCTACATCAATCGGAACTTTAAGTTCTTCATAAATTCGTATAAGCCATTGGCTTACAAATTCCGCAAATTCAACCGTAGACTTAACCACAGGTTGACGAAGTTTAGTTAAGCTTGAGGCTCTAATTAAACCTTCTAGGGAGTCCCCTTGGAACACAATCTTGAGCTTGTCAATGCCAACATCGTCACTAATCATTTGCCCAAGCAACCGCCACATCCGGTCTTGGAAAATATATTTGTCATAAACATTGATAGGTTCTTGACCGTTTAAACCTTTTACAGTAAAATTGCTATCATAATGTGCGTCTGCAATACAAAGCAAACCAACACTTTGTTCAGGTTTCTCGAATTTATAGTGTTTTACTTCGATAGGCTCAAGTTCAGCAATAGCTTCTTTAATTTGTTCAACCAGCAATTCACTTCGACCAGCGGTGCGATAATACTCTTGGGCTTGCATATTCACGGTTTGTAGCTTTTTACGTTCTTTGATAAGTTCTTCTTTAGCTTCAAGAATAGATTGAAGTTCAGACTTTACAGAATTGTCAATATTATCAATATCAACAAAATCAGACTCAAGACGGTCTAAGTAAAGGCTAAAAATTCTAACCGCCCTACGAATGTACTCAGAACTAAAATAGTCTCGATAATCTGAACCAAGTACAATTTCAGCCCAATCTTGATAGTCAATAATCTTATCTTCAAGATTCCTTGTAGCCATCTTAACTTTGTTTAGATAGTCCATTTACTTTCCTTTACTTTCCAATAATTTCCGAATTTTCCATGGGGGTAAATAATTTTGTTCCCTATTACACCCATTAAAATAGAGCATCAAAACCAGCAAACCGTTGGGGCGCAAGGGTTTCAAGCAAAATCGGCTTCACCGTTATTGGATTTTTCACGACTTTCACGCTTCTTTTGCATGTCTAAATCGTGAGAGCATTTGTCACAACAACAAATCTGGTTATGCACGTTTGATTCAAACCTTTTCCCACAAATCGGGCACACTCGACCAGTTACATTGTTTTTAATATTTTGTACAATTTCATTGCCAAAACAAGCCCACAGCAATTTCTTGTTACTATCTTTTTTGACGCTGTAGGCGTAAGCCACAAGACTATTTACAATATAGTCTAAGCTTTGATTAAGTTTAAGAATTTCTTCATGAATCCTACGATATTTATACAAGTCATCTTCATTGACGTGCTCGTCTTCACCGTAGCTAAATCTAAATTGATGTTTAATCCAGTAATTATAAGTTTCAATAACAGCTGAATTTTCACGCACAGTGTAATCTTCGTTTTGATTGATGAGTACACGCCAATCAAGTTTCCCAATCGTTTTAGAGTATCGAATTCTAGCGTCAGGAATATGGTTCATAATTCGATTCATTGTAGAATTTGTTGGCTTTTCAATTTGTGAATCAGTTTTGTCTTTTGCGTATTTGAAAAAAGCGGGGAGTTTGCCTTTTGTTTGAGAAGTAATTAGTTCATTTGCTGAATCTGGACGTGAAGCCATATACAGGCATTTGGCGGCATCACAAAAGTACCCTCGGTTTCCCGATATTTATCAGGGGTTTAGACTATATCTTAGCAGATAAACTGCTGTTGGCACTTCGTAAATAGGACTTCCACCTATAAACTACTCCCACAATGGGATAGTCGTTTGAGTTTTTATGTATTGTTTAATTTAAATATCCAAATGTCCAACCTTTGTGAGTTTTATTATGTTTATGAAGAACTTGGTCAATAGCAGAAAAATTTAATTCATGTTCTCTTGCAAATTGACGAATATTATCAAACTCATAATATTTGCCCGTTGCTAATTCTCTGCCCCAACAATGAACTTTTTTCTTAGCTTGACGACTATTTTCTTCTAATGTAATCCATTCACAATTGTCCGGACAATAATTTTTATTAGATTCTTTTCTGTTAATCGTCAGTCCTTCTTGGAATCCATTCGCTATACTCCAACTAGCAAAAGATTGAAAATCATGTAACCATTCATCGCATATTACAATTCCTTTTGCACCATAGTCTGCATAAGAACGAACGTTTGGGTTATAACAACGAGATTTAATATTAGACCAACAACGATACAGTTGAGTTCTAGTTCCAACTAATTTTCCGCCCGACTGCCCGTGAATTGTTTTTGCTTCATGAACTCTTTCCAACCTGTAACAGCCACAAGATTTTGTAGGATTTTCACAGTCTAAAGAACGTTTCATAATAGCTTTCATATTGCCACAATCACAGCGGCACAAAAACCTTTCACAAATACGACCGGATTTTGATTCAATATGTGGCTCTGCTTCCCCAATAATTATTAATTTTGTTCCTGGCACTCTATCACCAATTTTTAACATTTTTTCACCTCCTTTTTGTCTAATTAAGCAATACATAACTTACCACAGGATTGCCATATCTTTTTGACTTAGGTTTCCCCTGTTAGCCATTGTTCTAATTATCATTTCCTATAATTCCTAACCGTAACAATGACACCCTAGATTTCTAGGTTCACCAACTTTAATGTCGACTGATTTTATTTAATCGACCAATTTGATTCAGCAACTAAAAGTTTTAATGATTTCAAACTATCTTCATCAATCACTTCTTTATTCCAAATCTTTGCACAAGCATTAGAATAAATACCAATTTTCCCATACCTGAACGCAGCAATCAAGCCATCGTAAATATTCTGAGGATTAACTTCAACAGGATTCGCTTTCTTCATATCGAATAAAAGTGGTACATAGTTTGATTGATTACGTTTTACTACTTTTTTGATTGTTTTATCATTTGTAACTAACAAAATGTCACCGTCCCAGTCGAGCGCCAGCACCCTACTGAGTAAATCATGCGAGGCAGTATAAACACATTTTGTATCAAACCATTTCTTCACTTCTTCTGTTTGAACATTGTTTCTAAGGCAATGTTCAAAGTACAAATGTGGGCTTCTTAAACAGTCAAGTTCTTCCCCGTCTTTGAATTGCGAAATAGCCACTTCGCCATTTTTCAACAAACCTTGTGGATTCTCAATCCCCAAAAACAACCATTCGCAATACGCATACAAATCAGGTGAAGCCAAACGATAATAACCATTGATTCTAAGCCGCCCACCTTTGGCCTGTTTAACCAAACTTTTCTTTGTTTGTTTTAGCAACTCACGATTATAAGCGTCCCTCATCAGTTCAGGATAAATCATTAAAGCTTTTTGCATTGGGATTTTATCTTGATTATATTCTGTCGCTCCAAGAACACGCAATGTTGTTTGATAATCATTACCAACAGATTCAATTTCTTGACAAGTTTTATAAGTTAAATGCTCAATTTCTTCATCAGTCATATCATGCAAACTATTTAACATTTGGTAATTAATTCTGGCCTTTGGGACATACGAAACTTCCATATTGCAATAGCCAATTTCACAATGATATTTTTTGAAATTCTCTTTGTATTGTTCCCATGAATCGTAATACTTCCTTTATACCCTCGGTTTCCCGATATTTATTAGGGGAGTAGACTATATCATCACCCTTGGTTTTAAGGGGCGTGGCACTTCAGGGAAAGGAATTTCACCTTTCCCTTACTCCTTTTCAGGATAGTCGTTACACCTTCCAATTTCTTGGCTTGGCACGGTATTAGCATATATTGATTGTAAAAATTTGTCTATTAAAATTTTATAATCTTGGTTGTATGGAATTTCTAACAAAGGTATATTATTTTTTCTACAATATTCTCTTTTTAACGGGTCAGTTTCTTCTCTTTCTAATTTTCCTATCCCCGTTTCTTTGTAATGCTGAATCCCTTGAAATTCAATTAATCCAATAACTTCATTGTTTTTGTTTAAGATTCCAAAATCAAAACGTAAACGGCCACCTTTTTGACTTAATAAGTCAGTATATGACTTTTGCGTACAATACTTAACTTGTTTTTCAATTAAATATTGCTTTACCTCTAGTTCACCTTTTGAAATTATACAACCACATGATATTTTAGTACCATTAAGCAACCTTTTTCCTACAGCTTGCGTCATCGACCCACAATCGCATTTACAAAGCCACAGAGATTTTTGGTCGCCATTTGATTCCATCTGAGTACCAATCCTACATATCACAACAAGTTTTCCAAAACGCCTACCCTCTAATTTAGCACTAAACCGTTCAGAGGTTTTCTCTGCTTTCATGCAGCCACAAGACTTCGTTTGTCTCATTAAATTTGTTGTGGTTACAAAAGTAATATTTCCACAATCACAAACACATTCCCATGTTACACGTTTTTTCCCATTTCCTCGGATTTTATTCGGTCCTCGATTTACTACGGTTAATCTCCCGAATCGTTGACCGGTTAAATCTTTCAACACATCTTTCTTACAACCACAAGAAGTTGTATTTCCACTTCTTAAACATTTTGCATCTCGAAGCACAATGTTCCCACAATCACACTGACACTTCCATTTTCTACGTCCATTTTCTAGCCTGACAAGTTCAATAACTGTTAAACTACCAAATCTTTGACCTGTAATATCAATTGGAGCGCCCATCTTCGCCACCTCCTTTTCTAATTATTTATCAATATTTAGCTTTCACCGTTAGCAAAAATAAAACTTCACACCCTACATTTGTAGGTTCACCACGTTTTTCAATACACATTACTGTGTAAGGGCACTCGTATGTCAATGCATCTTAAATTGCGATTTTGTAAATATATATCTTATACCTTCTGCAATAATTCTATGTTCTTTGCCATAAATATCTTGAACTATACATTCTCCTCCGCATTTTTCTTGAATAAATTTATCAAATGGAAAATGAACAAGCAAACCTTTGATGAAACTTGACCGAACTACTCTGGTTGGTGAATCCAACATCAATCCGACACCATCGTTAATCGGGATTCCAACACTTGTATATTTTCTCGTTACCGAGTAATCAGCATCGTCAATATAATCCATGTCACCCCAAACTTCAAGCTCTTTGTCATCACAGACGATAGCTTTGTCAATATCAAAATCTTCCCAAACATCTGTAGCCGAACTACTAAGAGCTAAATAAGCAAGCCATTTGTTGATAACACAACCACCAAGCTCATTAACTCGTTCAACTGTAAGTCCACAAGTCAATTTCATTTGAATTCGCTTATATAATTCTTCTTCGATAAACAAACCTCTATGTTTCCGTATTGACCCCGCAGAAGAAGAAAAATACACATAATGCTTGCCATTGTAGTTAAATCCATTTTTTACCAAATCATTCATCACTTGATAAAAATAAAACTCAACTTGAAACAATTTATCTGATAATTCACCAGGCTTAATTTCACAAGCCCGTGTGAGAGCTGATTCGAATAAAGATATTACTGTTTTATCAGTTAAATTTTCTGGATTTAACTCTCGAATCAACCCTTGATTGATTTTGCTGTCAAGAATATTAAC
>ERZ1035025.976-NODE-976-length-16025-cov-5.163932_pt1 | contig 16025 bp, 45 predicted proteins | sample MGYA00520619_ERZ1035025 | MGnify/ENA primary metagenome ERZ1035025 (study PRJEB33766, sample SAMN09781742) | gut metagenome | biome: gut microbiome | host: Homo sapiens | place: Madagascar | study: EMG produced TPA metagenomics assembly of the PRJNA485056 data set...
GCGTAGAAGCGTGCGAAATGCGTTCTATGCAGTCTAACAGGGAATTTGCTGGACATAAGCCTAACAAGCATACAAAGGCTTTTAGAGGGCCTAGACACGTTGCTTTATCTGCTGAATATGTTGATATTTCCAGGCAAAACTACGGTGAAGAAATTGATTTCGGGAATAAAGTGCGTCCTATGACCGCTTCAGTTGCAAGCTATATGGATGGTGTTCACTGATCTTCAGAATCTGCTTCAGTAGATTTGAAGTCAGGAAGAGCGTTGTTTGTATATGCCTGAAGTGCTTCATGGATAAAGGCGTTTACACTTTTATCCTGATCTGCGGCAAGTTTACGAACAATATCTCTTGTACCTTTTGGCATAAGTAGTTCCATTCTATCGTAGTTCTTCTTTCGGTATTTAGCGACACAAGCCGCTTGAGCTTTAGAAACTGGCATTTAATCCCTCGCTTTCTTTACTCTATTATAGCAGAGAAGTGATACAAAAGCAAACGCAAACCGTGTAAAGCAAGGCTGTATAATTTGTGCATATTTTGCATAAATATACAGTCTTTTGTTAATTTTAGGAGGTCTTATTATGATTCTGGACTGCTACATCATCAGAGAATACTTGCCTTATGGACACACTGATCACGGCTACTATGAGCGTCAGGAAATGCTGGATGATGCAAAAGAGTTTGCAAAAGCTGGTGCGTGTTTTGAAATCTTTCCATGTACGGAAGATGAAATTCACAAGGGTTTGCGCTACTGGCTTTATCAGTGAATGTACCAGAGAAAGGAGAACACAATGAAAGAATACGCAATCTTTGTCAGTTGCAAAGAGGATAAGGACCCCAATTTTTGTGGTCGTTATATCCTCTACACAGAAGAGGAAGTGAACGCCCTGGGCGGTCTGGACGCTGTCCTTGCCAAATTGAAGGCAGAAGGCGAGATCATCACCGGTGTTCAGACTGGTGAACAGTGAAAACAACCACGATAAAAGAGGAGTTCTATTATGAGAGATTACGAAAAACGGGAAGCCGCCTTTTCTGCTTGGAAAACGGCAAAAAAGCCTTTTGATGAGCGGTTGGCAGCAGCGCGAGCTGCTTGTGAAAAAGCTCGATTAGAAGGTGAGAGTGCAGAGGAAATATCAAAGAAGAAGGAAGCAAAAGCACAAAAGGAAAAAGTGCTTAATGATCTTCGTGGAAAGCTAGAAGAAGTAGAGGATAAAATCCGAAAGTCAGAAGACTTTCCTTGTGACGAGCTTGTTTCAGAGTATGTAGCATTAAACAACAAAATCAATGTTGCAGAAATTTGGGTGAGTTCTTTAAAACCGATTTCTCGATTGGATTTCGCAAGTATCGAATATGATGAAGCTTTTGAAGCTTGGTATAAATTCGATAAAGAAAATCCAATGCCGGACTAATCTATCTTTATACCGTGAAGTTAGTGGGCACGGGGCAGAAAGATCCCACTACCAGTACGAAGCCTTAACTATGATTGTAGTGCGGGCTGTGGTATAATAAGGGAAGAAAACCCTTAAAGAAAGGAGAAGAAACATCATGGATGCAAGAATGATTAGTTTTTGGGGTTGCGAAACTAACCCATGCGCAAACCCCGATACGGCAAATAACGGAGGGGGATACTCTCAACCGTCCGGTGGAATCCTTGTTGCTCTCGAAAACGGTGAGTATCTTACCGTCACCGTGGATGATATGTCTTGCGGCGATTTTGGTAGCAGAATCGGTTGGACTATCGACAGTTCAGACAGTCGCAGATGGGGCGGCTGTTATGGCACCATGAATGATGCTATGGTGGATAACGAATGGACGGAAGAGTCTCTGGATTCCGTGTCTGGTGTGTACGGGATTGATGCCCGTGCAATGTTGTCTGATGCAATTTTGGCTGTGCATATTGCCGCATAACGATAACGGAATGTTTCCGTCAAGAAGAGTCTTGTAAGTTAATTCTTGCAAGGCTCTTTTTTATATGCAAAAGAAAGGATGGTCTATCATGAAAAGTCTCTTAATGTTCTTTGGTTACTCCGCCTATCAGGCCGGATGTATTGCGCCCATGATGTGGGTTTTCGTTGTTGGTGCTGTCGCTATGGGAGTAGCAGAGTGGAAAGGGTGGTTGAACTGATGAACAGAGAAGATATTGATATTCTTGAAGTAGGCAATGCTTATACGGCGTTGTTTTACAAGAAAAATCACTATCAGCCCTACATTGTGGCGTGGCATTTTGACCCGGATTCCTACACATGGGATCAGGGTCATTATTTTTTGTGACCTGAAGTCCACAAAGAAATTCTTTGCAGAGCAAGAGCGCAACAATGCAAACTGCAAATATTGTGAGAATCTGGATTGTTCTCACAGGGATGCACTCAAGCGTTTGTCCCGTGAACGTGGTGGTTTGGGTCTTTGCAAGAATCTTTGGTAAAGGAGAACGAATATGGCAAAAATGAAACTCGATTCTGTTTATCCTGATATCGTTAATCGCTTTCAGTATGTGAAAAAGACTAACGCAGACGCTTGGCAGAAATATGTTAAGAGCGTCATTGCAGAAAATGAATATAACGACCTGTTAACCCGGATTGCGTGGGATTTGCTCATGTATGTGTATACTTCTAATACGATTTGTGAGTGGTACGATAAGTACAACGTACATAATTCGCATATCACAACGGCAGTCAAAAAGGCTTATATTGAAGTCTTTGGAATGCCGTCAGAATAAAAGATATGTTTTAAGGAGGGTTTACCATGACCGCAAAACAGTATTGTCAGAGCCATCCGGTAACTGCTTATGATAGCAGCTACGGCAGATGTGGTGGGTTTCAGATTCACGGCGATATCGAATACGGTATTGACGATTATATCTATGCGCAGTCCGGTGTGCTTATTGAAAATGAAAAGTGTCATAGTTACCATCATTTGAAGATTCACGAGTCTGCCTCTGGCCGCTCTTATGTGAGATGTTTCGGGCAGAGGATCTATCTCGATGAGTGCATGAGAGTGTAAAGGAGAAACGACAATGAAAAAGGGTCAGTGGTTTATGAACGATGAAACTGGTGTTATAACCAATATTCATCGTGAAGCTGTCGAGTGGTATCGGCAGGGTGCAAACGTTTCAATCTGGATCAACGGCGTGGTTGTATGCCGTTGGGGTCATTGACAAGAAAGGAGAATGTAAAAATGAGAGCAAGTGTTGAAGTGTATGAGGATAATGCAGGTGGCATTTATGTGGCAGTCTTTGGTCAAGAAGGACTGAAAAATATTCTCTCAGGTTTTGAATATGGTGGGCTGTCTACATCAGAATTTTATGATGCTGCTATGTATGACTTTTACGATGCTGACGAATACAACCCCTCAGAGCATAACGGAACAACGCTTGACGAAGAATATGCTTCGCTTGAGAGTTGTAATTTGATTGCAGAATTTTACAATGATCGTGTTGTAAACCTGTATCCGGCAGACATGGGTTCTGCTGGTATGAAATTATTTGGTTTGAAAGATTGAAAAGGAGATACATAAAATGAAACTTACTCAGAATAAGCTGTCCGTCATCCTGGCTACTGTTGTGGCTGGTGTTTCCATTCTGGCAAACTGTATGACCGCTAATGCAGCAGAGCCTGTGAAAACCGGCCTGAACGATCGTTATGTGCTGGCTGGCCGTGTGGATGAAATCGAAGTATTCCGCAATGGAATCAAGACCATCCATGTTATTGATGAGAACGGCGAGGAATGGCTGTATTCTTATGCAAGCATGGAAGAAACCCCGGCAGATGGTCAGAAAGTGACCATGGTTATGAGCAGTAACGGCACAGAAACAATCTATGATGATACCATCGAGGATGTTTTGTGGGCACGGCCTGATGAAGTGAATGTTGATTGATGTTCACAAAACGTTCGCAAAAATAAAACGTATCAACGCACTAAAATGTGACGTTAATAAAATCTACATTTTAGTGCTTGACAAAATCAGCGGTATCCTGTATTATGTAGCTAGAAAGGGCAGTCCGTCACAGGACTTTTATTTTTATCATATAGCTATATAATACAGGATACGAAAGAAAAGGAGGCTTTTATATAATGTTTGTACTTCACGATGGTGACCGTTTGTATTTGTCTAGCTGGTGCTACAACGCTTGTTTGATTATGACAGAGCTTGCAAAGATTGTAGAGAATGAAGGAGGTCGTGTTAAACCGTGTAATACGGCAATTATTAGCAATCGAAGCATTACGGAAGCAATTCATAATGTTCAAGACAAGATTGATCGCGCCTCCACTCTTGAATCTAATGAAAAAATCAATGCTGTAATTGCAGATTGGAAAGCAGAAAAAGAAAAATACGAAGCTATTAACAATGAGCCTATTAAGGTAACACATACTCTTTATATTAGTTTCGTACTTAATGGATTCTATTACAGCTACTCAATGGACGATAACCCATTTTTTCCGTTTCACGAAATGAAAACCCCTGTTAGGGATAACAAATATTCGCAGGATGCTTGTTTTGAAGAAGCCGATAAGAGTTGGCAATGGGATTGCTTCTTTATGATGGGTTGTAGCAAGGAAGATATTAAAGAGGCCGCGAACCTGATTTTTAATCATCTTTTGAAAATGAATCCATCTATTATTCGTCGGGATGGCAATCGTAGGAGGGTTCCAAATACTTACGATGGTAGCTATCATTACGAAACAGTTTATAAGCCTGAACGTATTGCAGAGATTGATTTTTAAGGAGCTGAAAGAAAATGACTGATATTCAGGAAAAGATGTGGGACGCGTTGGTTGGGATGTCTGGTGAGGATGTTGCAAGAGCATTCACCAACTATTATGGTAATCAGCTTTTGAGCGACGACTTTCATAAATTCCTTATTGACGAGGGATATATGGCTTCTGAAGAAGGGTGGGTTGGCTGATGATTATTGATCTGATTCTCGACCGCAAGGACGGCAGACACTACAGCTCACATGACTTCTATATTGAAGTCAGAAAATATGAGCGTCTGGGCGTAGGCACTCACGGCGAAGATATTTCAATCGCCATGGATTATGGTGATAACAGAGATGTGCAGCGTGTCTTGTGTCAGTATATCCAGCGCAATGGATACCCGGCAGATATTGAGGACTACATAAGAAGTCAAGTCTGGGTGGTATAAGCAGCAGATGCTAGGTGATTAGCGGTACTAGGGCGGACATAACCGCTACCAGAATGCGAAAGCATAAAAACATTAAAAAAGGAGTGTTAGGTATGGAAACGATGTATGACCGTATCAAGCGGATGGACAAGCATGAACTTGCTGAATTTATCTATATTGTTTACCAAGCTGGTGCTAAAGATGGTGAACAGAATCTTTGTGATTCTCCTATGGGGTTCTTTGGTTGCGGTCATTTTCTTAATGACAATGTAAAAGCATGGATGCCGAATGATAAACCCAAAGATCTTTATGATACTTGGGATATCTAAATATAAAAAGGAGTGTTAAGTATGAAGTATTTGAGTGCCAAAAAGTTTTCAAGGGACGCACATCCGTCAATTCATTATACGGGAAGTGTTCGTGGAATGAAGAAAGCCGGACTTTGGGGAAAGCATGACAAGTGTGTTCGTTGTGGTGATTATATTTATAATCTATCTATCTGGATTGGTGGATACGATTTTTGGCATTAAATGATTTTTAGAATCATGCTTTTATAGGAGATTAAAATATGAAAACTGTATATGTTATTGCCGTAAAGCATTTATTCTACTACAAAGGAAACACTCTTAATCGTTGGGAGTATGTTCAATTTGATGAGTGTGGGTACACATTTTTTACTGAATCCGTTAATGGTGCGCGGCACTTTTATTCTGTTAATGAGGCTCAAAAATGGTTTGATAAAATCGGCCATGAACTTATCTTTTACGGAAAATGTAAAGGTCAGTATGATTTAGAGTCTCTTTGTATTAAGAGCGTTGTTTTCCGAGACCCTATTGTAAATTTTGTAAGAGATTTGGATTTCAAAAACTGATAAAACAGATATTTTACAATGATTGAGGTGATAAATATGACTGAAAAAGATAAGCGTGTTTTGAAGTGCGCGATTGATAATTTGATTGCAAGAGAAAACAACTTGTGCGAAGGATTTTGCAAAAACAATCCCGCACATAGGGCAGAACGTGAGCGTGATAGGGATTTTATTATCATTGGTATTCGTAATATTTTGTGTGAAGTTGAACGTCTTGAAGAACAAGAGAAAGAGATGCTGGAGAAAGCCAAACATGAAGTGGTTCAGTTTTGATTGAGGTGATAAAAATGGATGAGGAAACTATAAGATTTTTTATGAGTGGTTTGCAAGATGCCGTGGCTGATTTAATTTCAGAAGAGATTGACTGGTGCGAAGGGTTTTGTGAGAAGAATCCTACACATAGACAAGAACGAGAACGTGACAGAGATCTGATTGTTTTTGGAATGCAAAAAGTTTTTTCTGAAATGGAAAAGAGATGGAAAGTGGGTAAATATGGTGAGCGAAATAACCAACATTGAAAAGAATATCGTTCTCGCAGCTCTTTCTTCTTATCGGCGTAAGCTGATGGATCAGAGTGTTTCGTTCCTCAGAGTAGGGAATCACGAGGATGCAAAAGCAAGTACGATGGAAGCAGCCAACGTGAATGCGCTGGTGATTAAGTTTACAAGAGAAAAGGAGTTTGCAATATGAATAACGAAAATAAGATTGTTGTGACTAGCTGGAATGGGAAGTCTTGGGAGATGACACCTGAACAGATTGAGGCGGCATACCGCTACAAGGAACGTCAGTATCGTATTGATGACGCTTATAATCAGCTAGAACTTAATGCAGACTGGATTCAGGATGAATACGGTTATTCTCCCGATGAAATTATCGAGTTCTCTGAAGAGTTGGTTGAACGGTTTCAGGATAATTTTAATTGCAATGAATCAGAGGATGATGCTTGGATTAACCGTATCACAGAAATGTTTGACAGACTTGGAAGAAAGGAGAGCAACAATGACTGATCCTTGCCGTTACTGTGTGGCACCGGAGCGTTATCCTGGTTGTCACGACCATTGTGAGAAGCTGAAGGCTCATCGTGAAAGCGACGAGTATAAAAAGCTGTGTGAGTATAAAGAAAAGTATTTCAGAAACAATATGCCGAAAAATACGGTAGCAATCTATTATGATATGCGTCGTAAGAAGCATAAAGGTTTACATATGATGGGCTATAAAGGAATGGGTGTTTAATATGGACGAGAATGTTTTCAATAACATAATAGATTTTTTCTATGAATGGGAAGATACGTTAAATCATCGTATCGACGCTACCATTGAAATGACAAGTGGAAAGCCAGAATTAAATAATCATAAAGAAAGAGTTATTAATAAAATTACGGCGCAGAAAAAATTTCTCTGGGAGCTAGAAGAATCTTTCTATAATAGATTTCAAAAGAGCAAGTGAGGTAATAAAATGAGAGAATTTGAAGGTTTTATTTTTCCTAACGGAAGAATTGTAGCGATTCCTGAAGAGGAATATATGGCAGCTATCGAAGCAGGAAAAGAAATTCTTGTGTTTTGTGGTGGATGGGCTGGTGGATACGCTAGAGCGTTTGGTGCAGATAAGGAACAGGATATTTATGAGCCTGATAAAACTTGTTATATGGTCTATTCGTATGATGTCATGAATAAGACCTTTACGCCAGAAGATATGAAGCGGTTCGCTAAAGTGATTGTCACAGATGGTATCCGTGTGTACATGAAAACAGGTGAGTCGGCCAGTGATTATTATTCTGGAATCTTCTGTGACTGTGGTACGAAAGACCGGCTCGAAGAACATTACCCTGACACTTGTAGTAACGATATTGAACAATACGATTTCAGTGATTGTCAAACAGTTGATTTTGATATGACGGTTCGTATGCTGGGTGCCGATGATAAAGATTACGAAGGTATGGTAAAGATGCTCAAGGAGATTTTGAGGTGATAAAATGTGGGATTTAATGGGTAACAATTATTCAGAAGTATACGGTATTGGATATGCTTTACTGAATGGAATTTCAGCTGGATTTTATGTGAGCGTCATGTACAAGAATCTTGGAAATGAAATTTACTTCTATTATCTTGATGATGCTCCTTACGGAGAACTCGATGATAATACCAAAAATAAAATTGAGGATATTATCTATGATGACCTTAGCAAGCGTCATATTTTTGGGGAGGGCTGATTATGTGGGATTTAATAATAAATAATTACCACGAAGAAGATGGAACAGGTTACGCCTTGATGTTCAACACAAGTGATAGGTATTATCTTGATGTTATGTACAGGTGTAGGCCGTTATACAATTCGATTCGTGCTTTTTATTCTCTTAATATTTCAGAGAACGAAAAAGAGAATATCGAAAAAACACTTGTAAAAGAACTGAGAAACAATGGAGTTTTAAGGAGTGAAGATTATGTGGGATCTGAGGGAAGTTCACGCTTGTTTTGATGGTGAAAGTTGGGTTTGGAACGGGTCTTTCCATCACAAGGATGTATTTGTAGATGAGAACGAAAACCCGAGAGAAATCTTCTGGCAAGAATGTCAGATGTTCTTCCTTCAAGATTATCTTAACAAGTGCGAAATCGTTGATGATGACAACATTCTGGAGCTTCAGCTGAAAGATTCTGGTGAGCCGGTTCTCGCTATGATTATGGAAGAATAAAGGATCTAGAGTTATGTTTTTGCTTATCAATATTTATAGTAGCAAAGCAACGTCGGCGTATGTTGCTGGTATGGATAATTTTGAAAGCTACGATGAAGCAATAAAAGAAATGAAAAAACGTGTAATGGATGCGTACCTGAGTTATCACAAGGAATGGGAAGATAATAAAGAAGACGAGTATCATGAACCGTATATTGATGGAGATGGTACGACCTATTTTGTTTCTGGGTATGACTACAAAGACATTTGGCAGGTTTATTAACTGTAAAGGAGAATGAGTTATGACACGTTTTTATTTGAATGCAGGTGCTCTTGGCCGTTGGATGCACCAGAATAAAGCACAATACACTGGTGCTTATGTTGAAGGTGTTTTAGTCGATAGCTTTGTTGTTGAAACAAAGCGTGGTGTTGCAGCTATCTATGAACACGCTTTGAATGAGTGGACAAGCAATTATTATGTTGAGTTCACAGACTACAAGAACGGTTTTAAGAACGGAGAAGTCGATAAGATTTGGTCTGATTGGTACGCTTTTGAAGAAAAGGCAAGCGCATAGGAGGTGAATGAATATGAATGATGTTGAAAAGATTATCAATGCCTTGAAGGACGAATATTCTTATTGCCAAGATATTGCTTACACTGCACTAAAAGAAGGCGATGAAGAGAGAATGACATGGTATTATGGCAAAGCAAACGGAATTAAAAGTCTATTGAAACAATCGAAAAAATGAAGAATTACGGAATTATTTTATAAAAGGGAGATTTTAGATATGACAAACTTATATTGCTACGATAACGAAACCATAAAATGGAATCACGATGGTAAGGAATATTGTGTACATATTCAGCAAGACGATTTAAATGATATTGGCCCACGAGATTACGACCATGATTCTGTGATGGCGTGCTTTGGAAGGTATAAATATCTCGGTGACAAAATCGAATATGACAGTCCGAAAGATTTCTGGATCAGTAATGCTTATGATCATTGTAGTGATGAAGAAATCTTTGAAGCACTCAAAGAACGGAAACTTATAAACATCTATGTTGACTATTATCAGGACATGGAAAAAGACGAATACTTTTATGCTCTTTGCGACATGGATAATGGAGATTGTTTTGTTGACGGTCTTGCAGAAGACGAGGTAGTGTCCGAAGCAAAATATTGGTTGGAACCGGAAGATTGTATGATTCTGCTGGATAGCAAAATGGTATGGGTTCCGCTTTATGTTTATGACCATAGCGGTATTTCAATGAGCTGCGATGAAAGAACATATCCTTTTAACGATCGTTTTGACTCTAGTATGGTCGGTTGGATTGTGACTTCGATGTGCAAGAATCATACTTCTGCTGATGAAATGAAGGCAACACGAGTGATGCAGCAGGAAGTAAAAGAATATAACGATTGGCTTCATGGTGAAGTTTATTGTTATACGCTATACGAACAAAACAGCGACGACGGTGACGAATTTGATGATTGGATTGAAATTGATTCCTGTGGCGGATTTATTGGTGACAATATCATTGAAAATGGAATGACTTACAATGTCGGAAACGGTATCGAAGAAGCTATTAAGAATGAAAACTATACGACCGGAACGGCAAAGAAAACTGTGGTCGTAAAATGGGAATTCTAAATAAAAGTTGAATTTTAGGAGGAAAGTATCATGGATGATAACATGATGGAACGTCAGATTGCCGACTATATGGTGAAATATGGTACAGAGAATACGGATTCTGGTATGTGGGGGTTTGAAGTTGACGAGTTGGTATCTGTATTTAGCATTTCAAAGAAATGGATTCAGGAGCACGATGATGGAATTATGTCTGAACTATATTTAAGGAAAGAGGTTGAAGATGTTGAACAGACATGGGATGGGAGTGATTGGCATCTTGAGAATTTTGACGTTTATTTCTGCACTGATTTTTGCCCTAACTATATTGAAGACGAACAGGAAAAGGATGACGGCGTAAATCAGTATTGGTTTGCTGAAACTCGTTGGTGTATCGATGACGTTATTGATGCAGCGAAAAGAAAAGGTATTGCATTGAGTCCGCAACAGGCTGAACAGTGGTGGTTAAAGAACGAGAAGTGGTTTAAGGATACGCTTACTGAATATGGTAATGAGATCCTTTTCAATGCGGATTTTAGTGAGATGTAAAAGGAGAGATTTATTATGAAATATGACACTCAAGCGATGACCGAGGCTCTTTGTAAAACAGCAGGCGTTGAATATAGCTCTGATTTGGAAAAATTGCTGTATCATTTAGATGTTCAAGCACAAAATCCTTACAATGCAGATTTTCGGCGCACAGGTTTGGCTATCATTGCAAAAGTGTGTGAGGAGTTGGAAAAACGATAATGTATTACCATCTTGAATATTGCGTCAGACACTTTATGTGCGGCGATACATACAGAGGACATGAAATCTATCCAACAAAAGAACTGCGTGATGCAGAGCTTGACTGGATGAAAACGTGTTATAGCAAGCCGACAGAGCTTGTTTATGCAACGTATGAAACCGAAACGCTTAGTAAGGATAAGATAATAATATAAAGGAGAATGAATATGACTGCCATTGAGATTGCAGAAGATTTTATTCGCAAGATGAACCCATGTAGATGGAATGGACGTGGATACAAGCCAGATACATTTAATGATAAAGGCCAGATTACATATCATGTAGATGATAATCCTGAAATTGATGTGGATATTTATTATGAATACGACGCTGGCGATGATAGCTGGTGGCATTTTTGTGATGCACGTGATAATGCTTCTGGCGATAAAATTCTTGGCGTATGTAGTCCCAATATTTGGTCTATTGACGCAATTGAAGAATCTATTAAATATTTATTTGGGAAAATGAATATTGAAATTAAATAAAATCGAGGTTTTAAAAATGTGGACTTTTGCTAGGTTTTATCTTCGGGAAAGTTGTATTTTGCTTGTTGATGAGGACGGAGAAAAGAGTGCAATCACAACAAGTGCATATGACTTAATAAGAATGTACAATAACGGCGAGAGTGAATGCCCTAGTGATAACGCAAAGGTTATTTATTGCTCGATTTTTAATGTAAAAATGAAATGTAAAACATTCAAAGAACTTATGGATATGCTTGAGAAAATTGTAGCTGATTGTTGTTGAGGTTTTAGATATGAAAAATAAAGCAGTGGTTGTTATTTATGACGATACGATGTGTAATGGTCCTTACCGTGTAGAGCACAAAACAATGGAAGATGCGGTAGAGTCTGTTAATAATAATTTTGAGAGTCTGATGAAAGAACTGCGAGATGAAGGTTATGAACCTGAATGGATTCGTGACGGTCATCATATGCTTGAGGTTTATGTTCCGAATACGTCTATTAACGCATGGTGGGATTTTGAGTAAGGAGAGTTGAAAATGGATACTAACGAAATCAAAATGTTTGAGCAGAAGATGACTGACAGTGCATTTATTGATGCTGTTGATTATGATCCGAAGGTTGCTGCACGAGCTGTGGGAGCACGTAAGATGAAAATGAAGGGTGTGTGCTCCTTTAATGAGTACATTAGCTATTTGCAGACAATTACCGGCAATGCAAAGTTGTTTTGGAAGTATCAGTTTTGAGGTAAGAGCATGGATAAGTTGGAAGAGATTATTAAAGTATTTGAGAGAGAACGAAAATGCTACGAAGATCTTTATGAACGTGCTTATACATCAGAAGAAGAAAACTATTATGGCGGTAGAGCGGATGCGCTAGAATGGGCTATTTGGGTTATTGATTTAATGCGTTATTGATAAAACAGTTCTTCTATGAAAAATCAACAACAAAATAATAACGTAAATACGTTATTAAATGATTGAAATGGAGTAAAACAAAATGACTACTAACAATCCTATGACTGTAATAACCTCTAAGCCCTTCGGTGCACTGAATGTGGATGTATACCAGAATGATAAGCATCAGTATTATATGACCCGTGAACAGATTGGCACGGCGCTGGAGTATACTTCTCCTGTTGTTGCAGTTAAAAAGATTCATGACCGTTATGCTGACCGGCTTGATGCACTGAGCTCGATTACCAATTTGGTAATTGAGGTCGGAAATCACACGCAGATGCGTCAAACTTATGTTTACAATTTGCGTGGTGTCATGGAAATTTGCCGCTTCTCTCGTCAACCGAAAGCTGATGCGTTCATGGACTTCTGCTGGGACATTATGGAATCTCTGATGCGTGGTGATTCCGTTCTGGCTACTCCTAAGATGGATGCTGCACTGAGCAAGGAGTTTATTGATGTAAGACTTCATGCTCTGTTTGATAGCATGAAGAACCTTCAGAATGAACTCAATTCTACTCGCAAGGATCTCAGTGACCAGATTGAGGAAGCTCGTGCTACCAGCAATGAAGCGTTGAATGTGATTAGTAGCGTATCTCAGTGCGTCCATCAGATTAAGGATAAGCAGATGGATGACGCGATTCGTTCCACCAGAAACTTTACTCCTCGTAAGGATGTGATGAGTGACTGGCGCAAGAAGATGTATGAGCGTATCAATGTGATTGCCGCAATCAATGAGATGAAGGTTCAGGATGTGTTCCGCGATGTTTACGAATACATGAATCGTGTTTATACCTTTGTTATCGAGGAAGAGCGCAGAAAGTTTTGCGCAAGAACCGGTCGTACTGGTCACATTCCTACGATTGATATTGTTGAAGCAAGTACGATGTACAAGTCCATCTTTGGTGCCCTGGTTGAGGATCTATACACCGAAGCAATCAACAAGAAGAAAGAAGAAGCTACTGAGCAGAAGGCTCTTCCTGAAGCTAAAGCTGTTGAGGCAGCTCCTGAAGTAGATGTTTGTGCTGCTCCGGTGATTGAGGTAGAAGCTAAGGAGGTTGAGCCTGATCCGGTTGTGGAAGAAAAAACCAAAAAGCAGAGCGAAACGGCAACATATTTGGTTCCGATCATTGAACCGTTGGCACAAAAGCTTGGTGATAAAACTATTCATTATCACAAGACTTATCGTATGGTTTACAACAAGATTGGATTCACCAAGATGGAAAACATGATGAAGCAGTACAAGCGTGTTCATGGTCGGGTTCCGAGTCCCAAGACGAAAGTATTCCTTGAGAATGACAAAGCCATGCGGATGTTTAAGAAGGCGGTTAAAGAGCTAATGAAGGAGCAGGAGAGCAAATAATGTACGTAATCTCAAATGGTCATAACTATATTATGAAACGGAAGGGAGGTCGAATCTGCGCCACCTGTGATATCAATCTAGCATTACAGTTTGAATCTAAGGGACTGGCGATTTGTGAAATCAACAAGCTTCCCGCCGGGTATAAGAACGGGCACTACGCACCGAAGTCTATGGATGAAGCTACCATCGCAGGCAAGAGTCCGAATATAACGGCTCCGGCTGAAAAGTCGAATACATACGCATTTCACATGGAAGATTCTGAATGGTTGGCAAAGCTCAAAAAGGATTTGGTCATTACGGATAAAACCATGTGCAATCTGAAAGAAATGTATTCAAAAGTGTATGGTGATTTGACTGCCGCAAGTGATGAGATTGACGATCTTGAGCACGCTATTGAATTCAAAACTGTAAACGCAGCACAAGGCTATCAGCTTATGGCTGAACTTAAAAGGGCTCGCCGGAAGCGTAGAGAAGCTAAGGATGCAAAGCTTTTGCTTGAGATCGTTATGAATACAGAAACCAGAGAATGGGGAGATGGCAAGTTAGAGACTGCTATTGAGCAGCTTGGCACTCGTCAGTTTACTCCGAAGGTTCGTAATGATTTATTTGAAAAGAATTGAGGTACATAAAAATGAAGGTTTATATTTTGCACGAATGCATTGATTCCAGCGACTTTTACGCAGAAGATAATGTGATTATGGTCACAAAGGATAGAGTCAAAGCAATTGATGAAATGGTATTCCTGTTTAATGAAAGCAAGGCTGACCTACAGCCTGTGAGCGATGACGAGACATGGTGCGAAGTTGCGGAAGCATCTGTTGTTTGTAGTGGTGAAAGTTATTATCGTCACCATTGGAAGATTGATGAATTCGAGGTGTAAGGTATGCTCAAATATGGAAATATAACGTGTAAACGTTGTGGTATTACATGGTATGGACCAAAATGCGGAAAGCTTTACTGCGAAGAGTGTCGTAAGGCTGTAAACAACGAGAAGAGTCTCAAGTGGTATAGAAACAATAGAGAACTGGTTGCGAGGAATCGTGCAGAGAGAAAGGCAATGAGGTAAATGTGATGAGTGCGGTTGTTGAAAGAAAAGAAGAACAGATATCTAAATTGATTTATTTTAATCCGAAGCCTTCTGTTCCGGCTAAAAAACGTGGTGTTACAAAAAGTAAGCAGAAGCGTAAGCGTAATATTTCTCCAATTAGAAGCTTGGATGATGTTCAAATGATTTCAGAATATTTCTGGGATAAAAAGCAATATCGCAATTGGTGTCTATTTAATGTTGGTATTGCAACTGGGTTGCGTGCTAGTGATTTGCTCAAATTAAAAGTTTCTGATATGTCTTATTGTCTTTACAATGGAAAGATTGAAGTGGTTGAAGACGCAGGGACTTGTATCATTGAAGAAAAGACTTCTAAATATCGTGAAATTATTCTTACTCCAGAAGCGAGAGACATCGTTGAAACGTACATCAAGATTACAAGCCTTGGGTATGATGACTGGATGTTTCCATCTCGACAGGGGAGTTGGAAAAAGTCGTTAAGAACAAACGGTGGAGATGGGAAAACTGGTATTCCTCATATTGCAGAACCTAAAAAGGCTGGTGATCCCATTGATGTTGATTCTTTTGCTCGTATCCTTCGTAATGCTGGCAAAGATTTAGGTCTTAATTACAAGATTGCCTCTCATTCTTGCCGTAAGACATTTGGTTATCGTGAGATGTGTCTTAATAAGGATGATAACCAGGCATTGTCTTGGATTCAGGGTCAGTTGAATCATAGTAGTCAGGATATTACATTACGGTACGTTGGTTTTGACGAGGACAAGGCAAAAGAATATTATAAGAAGACTTTTTATGGTGTGAATACACACAGCTTGGAAGACTGAGGTGTATGATGGCTGATACTTATATTAAAATCTGGGATACTTACGAGAGCTACTTTGAACCCCTTAGTGCTGCTGAGGTGGGGCGTTTGGTACTGGCGATGATGAAATATAAATCGTCTGGAACGGAGCCTGAACTCAACGGAAATGAGCGGTATGTGTGGCCTGCTGTGAAGAGAGATTTAGATAAAGATGCCGAATACATCGAAGGTAAGAGGATTTCTGGTAAAGCTGGTGGCTCATCAAGCAAGCGTAAGCAAAACGAAGCAAACGCAAGC
>ERZ1035025.982-NODE-982-length-15936-cov-17.565896_pt1 | contig 15936 bp, 16 predicted proteins | sample MGYA00520619_ERZ1035025 | MGnify/ENA primary metagenome ERZ1035025 (study PRJEB33766, sample SAMN09781742) | gut metagenome | biome: gut microbiome | host: Homo sapiens | place: Madagascar | study: EMG produced TPA metagenomics assembly of the PRJNA485056 data...
AATAAAATGTTTTGGTAAGGATGATATTTTAGCAAAAAAATTTTAGAACATTTGATAATAAAATATAAAAGGTTTTGAAAGAAAGGTAGAGAATTATGAAATTACAGTTAGCGTTAGATGATATTACTTTAGAAGATGCAATGGAATTAGTGGATAAAGTACATGATTATGTTGATATTGTGGAAATCGGATCACCATTTATCATTGACTGCGGAATGGAACCAGTCAAAAGAATCAAAGCAAAATATCCAGAACTTGAGGTATTAGCAGATACAAAGATCATGGATGCAGGAGATTATGAAGCAGAACTTACATACAAAGCAGGTGCAGATTACTGTACAGTTCTTGGGGTAACAGATACATTAACGATCAAAGGATGCTTAGATGCCGCAGAAAAATATGGAAAGAAAGTATTCGTTGATATGATCTGTGTCAAAGATATCGAAGGAAGAGTTGCCGAGATTGAAGAAGCAGGTGTAAATTGCATTGGTGTTCATGTAGGAGTAGACCTTCAGGCAGCAGGAGTCACACCAATGGATGACCTAAAACGAATTAAAGCAGCCAGCAAACATTCTATGATCTCCGTAGCAGGAGGAATCAACGTAGATACTGTAGATGACTACAAAGCAGTAGGAGCAGATATCGTGATCGTAGGCGGCGGGATCAACTACGCCAAAGATCCAGTCGCAGCAGCAAAAGCAATCTATGAAAAGGTTCATGCATAAGGAGAAAATTAAGATGGAATGTAAGAATTTAAAAAATATCATTTTAGAATTACAGGAAGCAGCAACTTGTGTAGATGAAGACCAGGTTAACAGTTTTGCAGATGCAATTATCGCAGCAAAAAGAATCTTCGTAGCAGGAGCAGGACGCTCAGGATTCTGCGCCAGAGGATTTTCAAACCGTTTACTGCATTTAGGATTTGATGTATCATTTGTTGGAGAACCAACAACTCCGCCGATCAAAGAAGGGGATCTTTTAGTGATCGGTTCCGGATCAGGAACAACTGCAGGACTTGTGACAATGGCTGAGAAAGCAAAGAAACAAGGAGCAGATATCGCAACTGTAACGATCTCTCCAGAAAATACGATCGGTTCCATGTCCAAGGTATACATTCAGCTTCCAGGAAATACAAGAATGTTAAAAGAAGGACAAAAAAGCGTAGAATCCATTCAGCCAGTTGGATCTATGTTTGAGCAGTTAAGCTGGCTTACATATGATACGGTGATCATGACATTAAGAGATAAGATGGGACAGACCAATGATGATATGATCGCGCGCCATGCGAACCTTGAATAGTAAATGACTGCGATATCAACAGTTCTCAAATTGAATAAAATCTATTATAATAGGAACTATCACTGATGGTTCCTATTTTTAGGATAAAATTTAGCAAGGAGATGGGAAGATGAGTTTAACATTTAAATTAAACAACGGAAATGAAATCCCGGTTATGGCACTCGGAAGTTGGGATAGTCACGGAGATGAAGCATATCAGGCATGCCTTGATGCAATATCAGCAGGATATCGTCATATCGACACAGCAGCTTATTATCAAAATGAGTCGTTAGTAGGAGCAGCTGTTAGAGACTGTAAGATCCCTAGAGAAGAAATATTTGTGACAAGCAAGCTGTGGTATGAAGATATGGTAGAAGGAAAACAAGAAGCCGCATTCGAAAAGACATTAAAAGAATTAGGACTTGAATATGTCGATATGTATTTATTACACTGGCCGATCAACGATGTCAAAGGTTCCTGGAAAGTTCTTGAGAAATATTATGAACAGGGACTGATCAAGAACATCGGAGTCAGCAATTTCCGCCCAAAACATTTAAAACAACTAGAGGCAACAGCCAACATTGCACCAGTTGTTGATCAGATTGAGATCTGCCCATTTCTTGTACAGGAAGAAACCGTAAATTATTGCAAAGAACACGATATCATCGTAGAAGCATGGGGACCTTTAGGAAAAGGGAAACAGCTTTCTGAACCGGAGATTGTAGCACTTGCAAAGAAATATAACAAAACACCTGCACAGATCATCTTAAGATGGCACTTTCAGAGAGGAATCGTAAGCCTTCCAAAGTCTGTTCATAAAGAAAGAATTATTCAGAATGCGGATATTTTTGATTTTGAATTGTCGAAGGAAGATATGAAGGTTATGATGTCTATGAATCTTAGGGAATCTACTGGTAGAGGGTATCCAGCGGAGTATGAATATTAAATTGAAAATACAGTAGACTTTGCGTATAAATAGACATAGAAATATAGATAGCCGTCCGAAAAACGAATTTCAATAGCCTTTGGTTGTATGTGATAAAAAGAAAATAAGAAGAACGATTCATCATATAAGCAAAAATGCGGAGTGCCATCTGCTTATATGATGAATCGTTCTTCTTATTTTCTTTTTATCACATACATCAAAGACTAAATCAAATCTAAATTTTAAACCTGAATTCTTCCAGCAATCTCATTCCCAATTACATACCGTTTATTCCCAACTCCAATGATCATATCATTACGGTTCTTACAAATAACTTTCAATTTACTTCCCTGATCGATTTTCAGTGCGTGGAGTTTCTCAACAATATCAGGCAGACCGAGTGCCCACTTGACGGTGCAAGTTGCTCCTTGCATGACTTTTGTTAATGGCTGCATCATGATCCCTCCTTCAAATTTATTATGTACCATTTTCTTATATTTTATGAGTCTGAAGTAAGGTTAGTCAATTGCAACATATAAAAACTGAAAATTTCATCAACTTACAGAAAATAAGTGAAATATTATTCAGGAATGATCTCTCCACAGATGAGCTGGATGCTTTCTGTGACCATTCCAAGGTAATTATCATCGATTAAAGCGATGATCTTATCTCCAGCATGGATCTCTGTGTTTCCACGGGCAATGAGTTCATCGTCGCCGCGATTTAAGGTAACGATGAGGCAGTGATCAGGCCATGGGATGTTCTTTACAAGTTGTCCTGCTGCAAGGGAAGTTGATCCAACAGAGAAGCCACGCAGAACTTTGTGATCAGCATCGTCGCTTTCTTTAAATCCGTTCTTAGCTAAGATACGTCCAAGCAGACTTTCGTAAATTGGTTCGCTCTTTAACAGATGGGCGACAAGATAACTGATGATACATACAACGGCCAGTGACAGGAAATGTTCAAAGGTACCAGTCATCTCGGCAATCAGTAAGATTCCAGTGATCGGTGCACGTACAATGGCTGTGAAGAATCCTGCCATGGAGATCGTGATAAAATTCACTAAATAATAGGAAGAAATTCCACTGGCATCAATCATTAATGTTCCATAGATTGCACCAAGATAAGCACCAAGGATCAACATTGGGAAAAAGATTCCACCAGGAGCACCAGAACCAAAACAAAAGGCTGAGAAGAAAAATTTAGCAACTAATAATAACAGCATAGTAGAAACCAGCAAGGTATGTCCTGTGATCAGAGAGATCATAGCATGTCCGCCGGCTAAGATAGAAGGCAGAGTATAGCATACGATCCCAGATACAACAAAAGGAAATACAATACGGTATTTGGCTGGTATTTTCTTCATCGCTCCGAAGAGATCCTGACCTTTTAACATGATAAAATTGTAAAATGCACCACAAAGTCCGAGCAAAATTCCAAGAAGTACTAACATCCAGTAATATTTCAGAGGAAGTGCAGCTTTTAAATGAAAGTCAAACACGGGTGATAATCCAAAAACATTTTTTGAAATAAAATCAGAAGTTACACATCCAGAGATAATACATACAAGCATAGAACTGTTAAAGTTCTTCTGTAGTTCTTCTAAGGAAAACATAACACCGGCAAGTGGAGCATTAAAGGCAGCGGCGAGACCGGCACCAGCACCACAGGTCATCATATAACGTTCTTTTGTTTGCGATTTCTTTGTAATCTTTGCCACACCTTTTGCAGCCATGGCACCAAGCTGTACGGATGGACCTTCTCGTCCAAGAGACAGACCACCAAGGATACATAAAGTACCACCAACGATCTTGGAACAAAGAACACGCCACCAGCTTTGATTTAAATAACCTTTCATTTCTCCCTGAACCTGTGGAATACCACTTCCGGAAGCCATTCCTTCCCATGACATCAGCCATCCAACGATCACACCCATAAGAATAAGGGCAGCAAACCAGGCTGCGATGAAAAAAGGTCTGGTTTTTGTAAATGCAATGATTGCAAATAATAGTTTTTCAGCGTTATTTAAAAGCAGACGATAAATGACGGAGATACATCCGGCAAAGATTCCGACCAAAAGTCCGTCAAAGACAAGAGATACAGAAAAACCATGTGGATTTTCAAGTAAGCTTTTCATTTGCTTCAAAATAATACCCTCCTTTTCTTTTTCATAGTTCATATCGAATTTTATTTTACTACAAATTATGATATAATGGGAAAAGATTTTAAAAAGGAGGGCGAAAAATGCCACCAATTACGAATGACTGGGCAGATTATTTAAGAGAAGAATATAAAAAGCCTTATTATAGAAAACTTTATCAGACGGTGATGGATGAATATCACACAAAATTAATCTTTCCACCAGCAGATGATATCTTTAATGCATTTCATTTTACACCTGTAAAAGATGTGAAAGTTGTAATACTGGGACAAGATCCATACCATGGAGATGGACAGGCACATGGATTATCATTTTCAGTAAAACCAGGAGTTGAAGCACCACCTTCATTAGTTAATATTTATAAAGAATTGAACGAAGATCTTGGATGTTATATACCGAATAATGGTTATTTAAAGAAATGGGCGGATCAGGGTGTTATGATGTTAAATACCGTCTTAACCGTTCAGGCACATCGTGCGAATTCCCACAGAGGAATTGGATGGGAAGAATTTACGGATGCAGCGATCAGGGTACTAAACGATCAGGATCGTCCGATCGTATTTATGCTTTGGGGACGTCCGGCCCAGAGTAAGAAAGTATTGCTTAACAATCCAAATCATCTGATCCTTGAGGCACCACATCCAAGCCCATTATCTGCATACAGAGGATTCTTTGGATGTCATCATTTCAGCAAAGCAAATGAATTTTTAACACAACATGGACTAGAACCAATCGACTGGCAGATTGAGAATATTTAACGGAGAAAGACAAGAACATGGACAAGATTATATTTTTTGATATCGATGGAACACTGTATGATCCAGCGATAGGGATTCCAGAATCCACCAAGCGTTCCTTAGATCAATTGATCAAAAATGGTCATAAGATCGTGATGTGTACAGGAAGGAGTAAGGGAATGATCCCGAAATCTTATTTTGATATGGGATTTGATGGAATGATCATGGGAGCAGGAACTTATGTAGAATACGAAGGAAAGGTGTTGTACCGCTCACTGATGAGTCCACAAGAGCTTAAAAACGTTATAGACACTGGACGCAGAGAAAAGATAGGAATTGTCTTAGAAGGTGAAATACATGGATATTATGATCCGGACGATCAGGAAGATTATTATATTGATGTTGTGCAAAGAACAGAGAAAGACTGCCAGACAGTTCTTTATCCTTTAGATGAAGCGGTAGATGTTCCAAAATGGACATATCATCATTTAGATCCTTCAAAGATTGCGAAAGTTGAAGAATCTTTAAACAACAGATTTAAAGGAATTTATCATGAATATCTTAATTCCGTAGAATTTATACCAAAAGATGTCAATAAAGCAAAAGGAATTGAGAAGATTCTTGAATATGCAAAGATTTCAAAAGAGAATGCATATGCATTTGGAGACAGTGCGAATGACATTGATATGATCAAGTATGTAAAATATGGAGTGGCAATGGGAAATGCAGTACCAGAATTATTAGAAGCTGCACCATATCATACAGCCAGAATCGAGGAAGATGGCATTGAGAAAGGATTAAAGAAGTTCGGACTGATCAGTTAAACAAAGGAGAGGAAAATGAAGAAGACACTAAGAAAAATCACAGCTGTGACAGCGATGTCATTACTTGCATTTACACAGATTCCGGGGGTGAATGTAAAAGCAGCCGACGGAGTTGCAACACAAGAGACAGTGACCGCAAAACAACCAAAGATTCATGGAAAGTCAGGGATCGTCATCGATGCAAAGTCAGGTAAGATCTTATATAGTAAGAAGATTGATGACCGCCATTATCCGGCAAGTATCACAAAAATCCTGACTACGTTAGTAGCAATTGAGAATAACAAAGATCTTTATGATGAAGTTACATTTTCAAATTATGCGGTAAATAGTATTGAGCCTGGAAGTACACATATTGGAATTAAAGCAGGGGAGAAGATTCCATTGATCGATGTATTGAATGCGATCATGTTAGAATCAGCCAATGAAGCATGTAACGGAGCAGCAGAGCATACTGCAGGAACGACAAAGAAATTTGTAGATCTGATGAATAAAAAAGCACAGGAACTTGGATGTACAGGGTCTCATTTTGTGACAACCAATGGATTGCATAACGATCAGCATTATGTCACAGCCAGAGATATGGCTAAGATCTCCAAAGCAGCCCTTGAGAATGAAACATTCCGCAAGGTAGCATGTAAAGCCAATTATTATATTACAAAGACAAATAAAGATAAACACGGAAAAGAATTATGGAATCATCATAAGATGGTGAAAAGAACGATGTATGTATACGATGGTGTAGAAGGTGGAAAGACTGGGTATACAACAAAAGCTGGTGGTACACTTGTAACATTTGCCAAGAGGGGAGATCAGGAATTGATCGTTGTAGATTTGTGTGCACATGGATATGAATTATATGAAGATACGATCAAGATGTTAAACTATGGATTTGACAATTACAAGACGATCGCACCATTTAAGACAATGGAAACAGTATTAAAAGATGATAATTATGGATTTTTAACAACAGGAAATAAATTATCTCCATATAAGATTCCGTTAAAACATTTGGATGACGTGACAATTATGTTAGAAAAAAATCAATCTGCCTCCAATCTTACATATAAATGCAAAGGCAGCAAATATATTGTAAGTTATAATGGAAAGCAGATTGGATCTGTAAAACTTCATTAAATTAATTAGTTCGTTGTACGTAAGATGATCAGATTGAGGGCTTCTGGGACGATAGAGATATCGACTGGGAGTCCTTCTTCTAATATTTCACCATCATAGTCAATCGCAATTTCAGCAGTCTTTTCTGTTGGAAGAACAGATAAAGCTTTTGTCTGGAAATATTCGATTGCAGGATGTTTTGGATGTTCACCCTGGAACAACTTAAAGATAAGATCTGGTGCTTCTGTAAGCAGTGCCATTTTTTTGATGATCATAACATCTAAATATCCGTCAGAAACAGATGCAAGCGGTGCAGCATCTGGGAAACCACCGACACTCTTTGAGTTTGCGACTAAAAAGAGCATGATATCTTCCGTTCCGTTAAATTCTTTGCTGTTAAATGTTAAAGTCATATTCTGTGAAAGCTGTTTTGGAAATTCCTTTACACCTTCCAGATAATATGCCATTTTACCAAGAACGGCCTTTTTATCTTTTGGCACCTTATAGGCGATATCTGTTAACATTCCAGCAGCCAGTACGTTAATGAAATATTCATTGTTTACACGTCCGACATCTACTTTCTTTGTCTGGAATTCTTTGATCATCTGACAGAAACCATCCGCAGTCTGAGGAAGTTTCATATAAGTAGCAAAATCGTTAACAGTTCCTGCAGAAATAATTGCCATAGGAATATTGCTTTCACTTAAGATCAGACCATTTGTTACTTCGTTTAATGTACCGTCTCCACCAACAGCTACGACAAAATCATATTCGCCTGGTGTTAATTCGGCAGCACGATTCTTTGCATCATCCTTACCTTTTGTATAAAAAACATCTACATGAGAACAAATCTGATCAAGAATCAGAGTTGCCATGATATCCCTTAACATAGATTCAATATTTTGTTTACCGGATGATGGGTTGATAATAAATAAACCTTTCATAAGATTCCTCCTTAATAAACATAAAGTGCCGGAAACGAGGCATAAGTCTCCGGCACATGAAACGTTCCCGAGGTGATTCGAACACCCGACCTACCGCTTAGGAGGCGGTCGCTCTATCCAGCTGAGCTACGGAAACAAAATATATTCTCAATGAAATCTATTTTACCGATTCTTAACGAAAATGTCAATTGAAAACGAGAAAGAAATCCAAAGCCTGTGACGGGTTGACTTTTTATTATTTTTTCTATAAAGTTATTATAATAAAGAAGAGGAAGAAAAACAATATAAGTGATACATAATATGAATTGATAAAGGAGTAGATACTATGATGGGTAAAGTATTTGTATTTTTAGCAGATGGATTTGAAGAGATCGAAGGTTTAACAGTTGTAGATATGTTACGTCGTGCAGATATTCCGACAGTGACTGTATCAATTGGAAGTTCTAAGATGGTAACTGGGGCACATCGTGTCGAAGTGGAAGCAGATATTATGTTCCATGAAGTGATCGAAGCAGAAGGAGCAATGTATGTTCTTCCAGGAGGTATGCCAGGAACAATTCATTTAAGAGAGCATGAAGGACTTGGAAAGGTACTTAATAAAGCTTATAAGAATGGAAAATATCTTGCAGCGATCTGCGCAGCACCAACGGTTCTTGAACAGTATGGAATGTTAGAAGGAAGAAAGGCGACATCTTATCCTTCTATGGAAGAAGAATTAAAATCTGCAGATTATCAGACCGATAAAGTTGTTGTAGATGGTAAGATCATTACAAGCCGTGGAATGGGAACAGCCATTGATTTTGCAGCAAAACTTGTAGAACTTTTAAAAGGAACAAAAGAAAAAGACGAATTACTGGAAAGTATCGTATACGGAGAATAATCATTTATGGACAAATCAGAGAAAATCAGCTGGTTTGAGCAGTTTAAGATCGCATGCTTAAAACCAAGCCAGTACAAAAGACTTTTAGATCTTGCTAAGAGGAAGGTTGTATTATTCCTTGCAGTGATCACATTGATCACAACAATTCTTGGATACGGAATGGACCTCGCAGGATTTAACATCAGCGTTGGAGGATGGAAGAATTTTATTATGAACAGACTGCCAGCGTTTGAATTAAAAGATGGAACATTAAAAGTAGATCGTCAGATGGATTTTGAGATCGCAGGAGTACATTTTACAGCGGATACATCAAAAGACAAAGTAGATATGAATGATCTAAGCAATCAATACTCTATGGAAATGGCATTTGCGAAAGATGAGATGGTAATTAAAAATACGGCTGTAGGCAATATGTTAAATAAAGTATCTTTTAAAGATTTTAAGGATGTAGTATTTAATAATAAGGCAATGACATCCATGATACCGATGATTCATGTTTTTGTAGTTGTTATGTTCTTTTCACAATGGGGTGTAAATATTGTTTCATATCTTACAGTTGCAATATTTATTTCTATGCTTGCCTACTTTAATCAGAAAACAAGACTTGACCGAAAGAATAGGGAAGATGTGTCTTTTGGGAAGATTTTTAAATTATCAATTTATGCAAGAGTGATCTTCCAGCTGGTAGAGACGATCGGAGTAACAGCAGGTGTATCTTTCTTCTCAGGAATATTTTGGATGTTTATTTCTTATTTTGGAAGCTATGAATTATTGCTTGCAGGATTTATGCGTCCGGAAGATCAGAAGAAACCCGATGAGATGATGTAGAAGATGAGAGATCATATATTGATACAAAGAGAAAGGCCTCGGACATTTGTCCGAGGCTTCTCTAATGTCATATGTAGTTTGGGTATTGTGTTGGGTCTTACTTTTTGGTTTAAAAACTAGTCATCAATGTCGGTCTCATTCTAGTTTCATGTTAGTCATTATTACAAGTCTCGTATTAGTCAAATTCTAGTCGCCGTTGTTAGTCTCATTCTAGTCTCGTTCTAGTCAACATTGTAAGTCTGTGTTCAAGTCAATGATTAGCCAGTTACTGTCTTGTCTGCAAGATGCCAAAAACTTGTCAAAAACTAGTACGTGGTTATGTATAAAGTCTTAAGAAAGAATTATCTATCCATGGAGAAGACCCAAGGAATCACCATGAATAAATAGTACATTTTATTATATTTCTGATAAAATATAATAAAAAAAGGCGCTCCAATCCTATAATCGGAACGCCTTTGTTCTTGAACAACTTTAATTATACACACGACATAAAAATTGTCAATAAATTCATTTGTACATTTTCAAAAACATAAAAAACAGCAGATAAAAATCTGCTTTATTATAAATTTAGATAGTAAAAAGAGCAGATAGGGAAATCTGCTCTTTTGAGGGGAGTATAAATAAATTAATAAGGGGTTATAATCGAAAATAAACATATCCTCGATGATTTAATGATAAATGAAACATTCTAAAAATGCAAGCATTTTTTATAGATATTTTGAATAGTTTTTTTGACATTCGAGAACAATAAAGCTGTACCACAAAGAAAGGAGAAAGAACATGGCAAAAAATTGTTCAAATTCAAGTAACAAAAACCAGTCTTCCAACACAAGTAACAGTGGAGGATCTAACAGATCAAGCAGCCAGAATAAAAACAAAAATCAGAACAGCTCAAAAAACAGCAGCAAAAATACAAATGATGAGTACTAATTAAAAAAGAGGGATATCAATAAGCATTGCTTTGATATCCCTCTTTTTTACATAAAGAAACAATATATGTATGGGTCCGAGCAGCTTTGAAATGCATATTCTAACAAAAAGGAAACTTTTTATGGAATTTGAAAATATATCATTAAAAGAGGGAATCAAACTCTCAAGAGATAAAAAGCATTATATCTTGATGGATGTCAGAGAAGAAGAACGTTATAAGGAAGGTCACTTAGAAAATGCGGTCAGTTGTCCATATGGAATTTTAAAAGACTGCTATGAACAGATGAGTGGAAAAAAGATTATCGTTTACTGTGATTTTGGAGGGCAGAGTATGATGGCGGCAAGACATTTAAGAAAAGATGGATTTGAGGTTTATAATATTATTGGAGGTGTTTACTATTATATGGAAGAAAAAGAACAAAATAAGCCAGAAACAAAGCATATTACAAGAGTTGACAGTTGACGAAAAATAAGGAAAAAGGTAGAATAGGGAAAGAATAAAAATACAAAGGAGAATGAATGAAGACAGTCGAACTGATTGCACCATGCCATTTTGGGCTGGAGGCAGTATTAAAAAGAGAAATCTTAGATTTAGGATATGAGATCGTTAAAGTAGAAGACGGGAGAGTGACATTCCGTACAGATTTAGATGGAATCGCCCGTGCCAATATATTTTTGAGAACAGCAGAAAGAATCTTATTAAAAGTGGGATCTTTTAAAGCATATACATTTGATGACTTGTTCGAAGGAACAAAGAAACTTCCATGGGAAGATTATATTCCAGAGAATGGACGTTTCTGGGTAAAGAAAGCGTCCACAGCGAAGAGCAAATTATTCAGTGCACCGGATATTCAGTCGATCGTTAAAAAGGCCATGGTTGACCGTATGAAGTTAAAATACAAGGTATCATGGTTTAATGAAGATGGAGATGATTATCCGGTCCGCGTGTTCATCTTAAAGGATGAAGTAACCATAAGTCTGGATACGACAGGAACACCGCTTCATAAGCGTGGATACCGCAAGTTAGTCAGTGAGGCACCAATCCGTGAGACACTGGCAGCTGCACTTCTTATGTTGACACCATGGCATAAGGACAGAATCTTAGTAGATCCATTCTGTGGAAGTGGAACATTTTTGATCGAAGCAGCCATGATGGGAATGAATATGGCTCCTGGAATGAACCGTTCTTTTGAATCAGAACACTGGAATAATTTCCTGCCAAAGAAAGCATGGTATGATGCGATCGATGAGGCAAATGATCTGGTTGATTATGATGTAGAGATGGATCTTCAGGGATATGACAAAGACCCTAGAATGTTAAAGATCGCAAGACAGAACGCACAGGATGCAGAAGTTGATCATCTGATCCATTTCCAGCAAAGAGAAGTCAAAGACTTAAGACATCCAAAACCATATGGATTTATCATTGCAAACCCTCCATATGGAGAGAGATTGGAAGATCAGGAAACATTACCTCAGTTATATACAGAGATGAAAGAAGCGTTCGACCGATTAGATACATGGTCTAAGTATGTCATTACTTCTTATGAGGATACAGAGAAATATCTTGGAAAACCTACAAAGAAACGTAAAGTTTACAATGGAATGATCCGAGGAGAATTCTATCAGTACCTTGGACCAAAGCCGCCAAGAAGGAGAAAATAAATGAGACAGAGATTAATCTTTGCCACAGGCAATGAACATAAGATGAAAGAGATCAGAGAGATTCTTGATGAGTCAAAATACGAGATTGTTTCTATGAAAGAAGCAGGAGTGGATATTGATATCGTAGAAGATGGTAGTACATTTGAGGAAAATGCACTGATCAAAGCGAAAGCAGTGATGGAAGTTACTGGAGCTTTAACACTTGCAGATGATTCTGGATTAGAGATTGATGCACTGAATGGAGAACCAGGAATCTACTCTTCCAGATATCTTGGGGAAGATACTTCTTATGTAAAGAAAAACAGTGTAATTCTTGAAAGATTAAAAGATGTACCAGAAGAAAAAAGAGGTGCAAGATTTGTTTGTGCAGTTGCAGCTGCATTTCCGGATGGACAAACTAAGGTAATTCGTGGTACTATGGAAGGGATTATAGGATATGAGATCAAAGGGGAGAACGGATTTGGTTATGATCCGATCTTCTATTTACCACAATATGGCAAATATAGTGCCGAACTGAGCAGCGATGAGAAGAATGCCATCAGCCACAGAGGAGAGGCACTAAGACGTATTAGAGAAGTTTTATAAATAAAATGAGGAGAAAGTTTATGAGGATATTGGTGATCAGTGATTCCCATGGACGTAATGATGATATCGAGGGTGTCTTAAAGCAGGTAGGCGACATCGATATGATGATTCACTGCGGAGATGTGGAACGTGGAGATTCATACATACGAGAAATAGCGGGCTGTCCGGTAGTCATGGTCGCAGGTAACAACGATTATTACTTGGATCTTCCGAGCGAAGAAGAGATACGACTTGGAGACTATAAGGTGTTAGTAACTCATGGACATAACTATTATGTAAACTCAGGTGTGGATTATCTAAGAGAACATGCATTAGAAATGGGATATGATGTAGTAATGTATGGACATACCCATGTACCATATATCGAGATTGGAGATGATGTGACGATCCTTAATCCAGGAAGTATTTCCTATCCACGTCAGCCAGGAAGGAAACCAACATTCCTGATGATGGAGATTGATGAAGAAGGACAGGCACATTATGCCCATGGATATTACAAAGAACAGTTTGACGAATTAATGTTATAGCTAGAATGATGGGAGTACCGAAATGGTATTTCCATCTTTTTTCTGCGACAGCTTATGTATAGAAAGAAGTTTGTGTTAGATAGAATAAAAAGAAAGGGATGACAATGAAGAAGAAAGATATCATTGAAGGAAAGATCATAAAGACAGAATTTCCAAACAAGGGAACTTTTATCTGTGAAGACCAGAAAGTCACAGTTAAAGGTGTTATAAACGGCCAGACGATCAAAGGTCAGGTAACAAAGAAGAGAAAAAGTGGATGTGTGGTAAGATTATTAGATGTCTTAGAGAAATCTCCATTAGAAGATGCCAAACCTGTCTGTCCACATTTTGGAATCTGCGGTGGATGTTTTTATCAGACAGTATCTTATGAGAATCAGTTAAAGATCAAAGAAGGCATGGTACGTGATCTGTTAAAAGATTATGTGACAGACGATATATGGGAAACAATCAAAGGAAGTCCGAAAGTACACGGATACCGTAATAAGATGGAATTCTCCTTTGGAGATGAAGTAAAAGACGGTCCTTTAGCATTAGGAATGCACAAAAAGAACACATTCCATGATATTGTAAACATCACAGACTGCCAGATTGTGGATAATGATTACAATTCCATCGTAAAATGTGCATTAAATGCTGCGCAGCAGATGGAACTGCCATTTTACCACAAGATGCGCCATGAAGGATATTTTAGACATCTGGTTGTAAGAAGAGCAGAAAGTTCAGGAAATCTTCTGATCAATATCGTAACAACATCACAGGCGGAAGCAGATCTTAGCAAACTTCGTGATGCATTATTAGAGTTACCATTAAATGGAAAAATCATTGGAATCCTTCACACGACAAACGACAGCCTTGCAGATGTCGTACAGGCAGATAAGATAGATATTTTATATGGGGAAGATTACTTCTATGAAGAAATCCTTGGATTAAAATTCAAGATTTCACCATTTTCATTCTTCCAGACAAATACATTAGGAGCAGAAGTATTATATAAGACTGCCAGAGATTTTGTCGGGGAGACAAAAGACAAAGTGATCTTTGATTTATACAGCGGAACAGGAACGATCGCACAGATGTTAGCACCAGTTGCAAAGAAAGTCGTTGGAGTTGAGATCGTTGAGGAAGCGGTAGAAGCAGCGAAAGTGAATGCCAAGTTAAATGGACTTGACAATTGTGAATTCATCGCAGGAGATGTACTAAAGGTTGTGGATGAATTAGAAGATAAACCAGACTTTATCGTATTAGACCCTCCTAGAGATGGAATTCATCCAAAAGCAATTCAGAAGATCATTGATTTTGGGGTAGAACAGATGGTATATATCAGTTGTAAACCGACAAGTCTTGCAAGAGATCTGGAAGTGTTTGAGGCAGCAGGATATAAAGTTAAGCGAGCTACAGCGGTGGATCAGTTCCCGAATACGGTTCATATCGAGACGGTTGTTCTTTTGTCCCAACAAAAACCAGATGACACGATAGAGATCGACTTAGACCTGGACGAGCTGGATGCCACCAGTGCCGAGTTGAAAGCAACCTATCAGGAAATCAAAGATTATGTGCTGAAAGAATTTGGCTTGAAGGTTTCAAGTTTATATATTTCTCAGGTAAAACGCAAATGTGGAATTGAAGTGGGAGAAAACTATAATCTTCCAAAATCAGAAAATGCAAGAGTTCCACAATGCCCGAAAGAGAAAGAAGATGCTATCAAGGCTGCCCTGAAATATTTTGCGATGATCTAAGGACATCGCTGATTTCAAGGAGGAATAACACATGAAAAGCACATTTGAAAAAATGGGTGGAACCTACACACTTGGCGCAGACGGAATTTACTATCCGAATCTTGTCAGTACAGATGAAGAACCGCATTATGGGAAATATGGAATGATGCGGAAAACGTATCTGAAAGAGCATCGTCCGGCAATGTATTCACTGTATATGTTGGAAGACAGACTGACAGAACATCTGAATACTGTGGACGATGAAGCACAGGAGAGAATGGATATTCTGGTGAGTCAGATGATGGAGAAGCAGGGCATTACGGAAGAATTGAAAGCTCGTGACCAGATGGAATGGGTTAGAGCGGTAAATAATGTCCGGAATGCTGCAGAAGAGATTGTGTTGAAAGAATTGATTTACAGGTAAACAAAGGGCTGAACAGGTAGGACGAAAAATCCTATTTGTTCAGCTCTTGTGTTTATAATGGGCAAAGAAGAACCAAATTATAATTCCATATCATACGACCTTTTCTTAGTTCGAGCAGGCTGATTTCGCCGCATCTCCTGTTTCCTCTGATATTCAAGTTCCCAGGCACGATGGGAAAAAACATCAGGATCTTCCACATTGAGATAATCTACCTCATTGGCGGCAATATCACGACGGTGATAGTCATAATATTTACCGAAAGTACCTTTGAGCTGTTCGATTAGCTTATCCCGAAAATCAGGACGTATCTGGATTCGGGTGTCCAGCAATTCTGTATACTGTTCTGGTTCAGGACGAAATTTTTCTTCCCGGAAAGCGGCGGCATCTTTTTCAAGCTGTT
>ERZ1035025.995-NODE-995-length-15797-cov-24.448101_pt1 | contig 15797 bp, 13 predicted proteins | sample MGYA00520619_ERZ1035025 | MGnify/ENA primary metagenome ERZ1035025 (study PRJEB33766, sample SAMN09781742) | gut metagenome | biome: gut microbiome | host: Homo sapiens | place: Madagascar | study: EMG produced TPA metagenomics assembly of the PRJNA485056 data...
TTATTATTTTTATTCAGTTTGAATATCCTCATGAGATTCCGTATGGCTAAACCACAGACACTGGCAAACCTCATCTCCTACTTTTTGATATCCATGTACATTATTGGCTTCAATGTAAATACAGTCACCTTCTGTCAGGGTATATTGATTATTCGCAACAAAGAAATTGATCGTTCCCTTCAACACATAACCAATCTCATCTGTGATATGTGGAGATGATTTATGCTCATTATTATCCGTAACCGTCATAACCATGCAGCTTAACTCATGATTTCCATCCGTCGCCCCATCATAGCTGAATCCATTTCCGTTGTAGATATTCGGACGTTCTGCTTTTTTCACGATCGTTGCTGGGGACGTTTCTATTTTGGAGATCAGTTCTGACAGCATGATATTTAAAGCAAAACAAATCTTATTCAAACTCTCAACGGTCGGATTATTTTTCCCACGTTCTAAAAGACTTAGATAGCTGACTGAAAATCCAGTGCTTTCAGCAAGCTCTGAAAGTGTCATCTTCTTTTCCTTTCTTTTTTTCTTTATGATAATTCCAATCTGTGAATTCATATTTTCATTCCTCCTACGGATCTTTTGATTCTAAAATTTATGGCTTTCTGCCCTGTTTTCTACAGAACTTACAAAGAAATATAACTTCAAAGCATTCGCAATCGCCATGTTGTTCCCATTTAGTGCGATCATGAATTTCTTATATAACACTGTTGGATACGTTGGTGCTTCTTTAATCGTATTTACAATCATCAGAGTTATCATCGTGAAAACAAAAGGAAAAACAGAAACAGCTGTTGAAATTTAATCAGTTATTACATAGATAGAAAGGAATTTTAAACTTATGACAGACATATCAGTACATAGTATTTTTAATGATGTTCTTGGACCAATTTTAGCCGGACCATCCAGCTCTCATTCAGGAGGCTGTGCAAGAATCGGTTTAACCGTTCGAAACTTATTTGGCAGAGAAATAAAGAAAGCAGTCGTTGTATTCGATGCTGCCGGATCTTACCCTTCAACTTATATTGGACAGGGTTCAAACTTTGGATTTACTGGTGGTCTGTTAGGAATGAAAACAGATAATCCAGAATTAAAAAATTCCGTACTGATTGCGAAAGAACAAGGTCGTGACATCAGTTTTTCACAGGAAATGTTAAGCCATACACATCCAAATGAAGCACGAATTGATGTATATGGAGATGACGGAAATGTTGAAATGAATGCACTGACACTTTCAACTGGCGGTGGAACATTTGAGATCACTCAGTTAGATGGTTTCCCTATTTTTATTAACGGAAACTGCCGGTTATCCTTTGTGAAATGTATCACTGATGGTATAGAGAAAATAAAAGATTTGATGAAGCAGGAATTTCCGAATGCTGAAATCGAAGCTGTCAAAAAAGAAACCGAACCAGATGAAAATCATATGCTTCTGATCGTAAAAGGACTTTCCGAAGAACAGGAACAAAGTTTAGATAAATTTTCTGCACATGCAGAAATCATATCTATTCGCCACTCTGGAAAAATATTACCTGTTTCTATGAAACCTGCTGACAACGAACCTATTTTCCATAATGCAGCCGGTGCATTAAACTATAACAAAGATCATTCTTTCGATGCGGCTGATCTTGCAATCGCTTATGAAATGAGTGTCGGAAAAACAACAAAAGAAGAAGTTATGGAACTGGCAAAACACACGTATGACATCATGCGTCATGCAGCAACAACACAGCCTGACCCTAAAACAGAAACAAAATTTGGATTTATGCCTTATCAGTGCAAAGATATGTTAGAGAAAAAGGAATCGAACACAGTGAATCTGGCACCAACAGGATGCCTTGATCAGGCTTTGTTCTATGCCGTATCTGTCATGGAAAATAGCTGTGCACATAACACCGTTGTAGCATCTCCAACTGCCGGATCAAGCGGTGTTGTACCTGCTGCCGTTATGTCCGTTGCCGAAGCTATGAATCTATCTGAAGATATAGCCCTGAAAGGTCTTTTAGCCAGCGGACTGGTTGGTGCATTTATCGCAAATCATGCAACCTTCGGAGCAGAAGTTGCCGGCTGTCAGGCAGAAAACGGTGCCGCCAGTGCCATGGCCGCGGGAGGAATTGTATGTATGCTTGGCGGAAGCGTAGAACAAAGCTTCCGTGCTGCATCTATGGCATTACAAAACATGCTCGGATTGATCTGCGACCCAGTCAAATCCCTTGCATCAGCAGAAACGTAAGTGCCGTATCAAACGCTATTACATCAGCCAATATGGCAGTCCTTGGATTCAACCCAATGATCCCTCTTGACGAAACAATCGACTGCATGTTACGCGTTGGACAAGCCCTTCCTGAAAGTCTTCGTTGTACATGCACTGGCGGGTTATGTGTTACCCCTACTGGAAAATGTCTTGGTAATTGTAACAAATAACGTATATATTTTCATCAAATCATACATACTTGAAATATCTATAGGCATATGTTATATTGTCTATAGGCAAAATGAGATAATGTCCAAGTGACACAATCAAAAAAGATCCAGAGAGTGCCATTCTCTGGATCTTTTTTGATGCTTATTTGTTGTCACGATCTCTGTCAAGCCATTTGCAGATATAGTGGCAAGCTATCCCTGCTCCGACAGAAATAAAAAAAGAGATAATGAATTCCAAGTGAGCCCCCTTTCTGTTGCCAGATTGGGTGTGACAACACTCGAAATCATATCACAATTATCTTATAATATAAACATTATACTTATATTTTATTTAAAACATTCTAACACTTTATGATTCTTGCCACTTCCATAAAAATTCAAACTCATATTTTCCACTTGATCTTCATCCACAAAATATCCTAAATGATACACCTCACTTTCCCAAGATTTCAGCTCCTTAAATCCATACCCTCTTCTGGATGCTTCCGAATCATTTTTAATAGTTGTTTATCTCTCTCCTCCACTTCTTTTCTCCTTGTTTGTTGATTGTTTTGAATGATCATTCAATCTATAAGACGTATAGACTTATTGATTTCCGTCAAAATTATAGATGTTTTTTTATTTTTTCGGAATCAATTCCGAATTTTTGTTATTTATATTAATTTTTCGGAATGCATTCCATCTTTTTGTTGATATTTTTACTTAGATAAAATGTAAGATTAAATTTATTAGAAATGAATTAAAGATCTTAATATCTACAGAATCTTGAAATGCTATCTTGTAAAATTTCAATAGCCTTCGGTTGTATATGAGAAAAACGAAATAATAAAATAGAGAGTCCAGAACCATTGAAATTTTGCCGTCGTTTTGAACGGTTCGCAGCTAGTTTGGTGCGCTGTTTGAGCAAAGCGAGTTGCGCAAGGAAAACTAGCGAATCAGCGACCGTTCAAAACGGCGAGTAAAATTTCCTGGTCTGGACCCTCTATTTTATTATTTCGTTTTTCTCATATACATCAAAGACTAAATCAAATTACATATGCTCACGAAAATAATCATGAAAATACTGCATAACCTTCACCAACAGATCCTGTTCCTGCTCATTCAACGTATCAAGCAGTCCCTGAATCATCTGCTTATGAAATTCTCTGTGATGACTATAGGCCTTTCTTCCTTTCTCAGAAAGCGATATATAAACAACCCTTCGGTCTCTCTCTCCACGCTTGCGGATCACATATCCTTTCTTCAAAAGGTTATTGATAGCGGTTGTAAGTGTTCCAACCGTAATGTTTAAATCTCCTGCAATCGTTGACATGTTCTTCGGTTTCTTGATCCCGATCGCATCAATAATATGCAGATCTTTGTTCGAAATATCCTTAAACTCATCCGTGATCACGGCTTTCTCTTCTTCATATGAAATTCCGTGGAATAAGTCTACCACCATATTATTTAAACGATCCTTATCCAATCAATCTACCTCCTAAACAACGATTTAAGAGTATTATACCTTTAATTATTAGAATTTTCCACTTCTAAATTGTGTGCTTCACCAATTACTTTCGCCAACGCTTCTTTTGCCTGTGTAGGAAGTGCATTGTATCCACCATCTTCCACGTCTTTCTCGAAGACAAAGTTTAATCGGTCAGTCATTCTTGCTTTCAATGTCTCAACGTAGTTCATATCGCTGAAGTCTGAAACATATCCTTCCATCTCAAACACTTCGATATCTGTAAATGGTCCCCACTGTTTGAATTCTCCAGTTCCTTCTACAACCTGTTCAATCGCAGAGATTGTTGTTGCAGGTTTGATATCTTTACCCATGAAGTCTCCTGTATTGATGATGTAGCAGTCTACATTTCTTTCTTTTACAAGTTTTCTAAACTTCTTGTAGTCATTTACAAGAGGGTATGTTCTAAATGGGTTTGCGTATGGTTCTACAACCAGACGGTTTGGATCAACTCCAGGTGCAAGACGTTCTGCACTGCTTCGTTTTGTTGCAAGTGTTGCTCCCATAACAGACGCTAAGGATGCTCCTTTGATCTTAACGATTGGTGGGATCGTTGGGTCTTTCATGATCCAGAAGATTGCATTAACAGGGTCATTGATCTTATCCACACGGTTTGGTGACCATAATTTGGACTTGATTGCACGACCATTTCCATTACGGATATCTTCTGTGACAAGAACAACTTTTCCTTCGCTGTCTCTTGTTGCAGAGCAGTTCTGCGCTGTTAACAGATATTTGTTATCAGGGCATCCTGTTGGATAGTCCGCTGTCTTATCAAAATATGTTGGTTCCATTGCGATAGAAGATCCTGTCTCTGTGTTGATGATAAACGCATCGTCATGCAGAACCTGGATTTCTTTATATTTATTATTGTGCGTTGCATGTGTTAATGTAGATTTTCCGGATCCTGATAATCCAAAGAAAGATGCTACGAATTTCTCTCCGTTATCTAAATGGAATTCTTTCTGTCCACCATGGCAGGAAGCATATCCATTACGGTTTGCGATCGCCCATGCAATTGTTAATGTACCTTTCTTGTGTTCTCCAAAATATTTCATACCAAGAAGTGCGGCACAGTTTGTATCTGTATTAAAATATGTTAATCCAAGTGGATGTTCTTCATGTGTCCACTGTGGATCTGAAAAGATATAGATATCTGTCTCATCAGCAATAGGCTGTGAATTCTTATACATTTCATTGTATTCAGGATTCATGTACTGGAAATTTAACATCCAGGAATATAAGATATTTTCTTCACCTTCTGGAATTAAAAGATGTGCTTTGACCATAAATTCAGGATCTAATCCGATATATACCTGTGCATGATATAATGTCGTCCATCTTGTATCATAAATCGCATCCATCAGTTTTAAATCCAGATCTTTTGTATCAACACCAGGTTCACTGGAAATTCTTCTTGCAGCTGCACAGCGTCCAGTCACTGATCCATCGTTAAATAACAGAACTTTGGAACCTTCATCCAAACCAATCGCTTCGGGTTTATATACCGGCATATCTGTAACGATCGTTCCAGGAGAATTTTTTGCTAATTCATAAGCCTGCTTTAAATCTGTTACCTCTACAACGTTATTTCCATAAAATGCTGCTTCGATAATGGATCTTGTTTTTGAAAATCCAGGCTTTCCTTTTCCGATTTCTTCATGTGTGTAATAAGCTTTTGTTGACATAAGTTACTCCTCCATTCATAGGTTGCTTTTGATGCGCTTTCTCAAAATGTCAAAACTACATGGGCCTGCATCTAAAATCTCTGTGTGGTATGCTTTCAAGTTATAATGTTTTCCTGCCTTGTTCTTATAATCCGTCAAAAGCTCGCAAAACTCCTGATACCCAATATAATAAGACAAATAGTTTGCAGGATTCTCGATGATCATCTGAAATAATTCATCTGCCTGAGATTTCTCCATTCCAAATGATCTTAGATACACTCTAACATCCTTCTTCTTCCATCCTTCATAATGAACTCCAAAATCCACTCTTGAACAAAGTGCCAGATTGTACTCGTACATCTCCATATTCATCTGCTGATAAATATCGCCATATCCTTCGGCATCCATCATCTTGTAACTAAAACTTTCTACATAGGTTGCATATCCTTCTGAATATCCAGGATAATCAAGAATATAACGCACAGGATCATCGTCCTTTGCTGCATAATAAACATTCTGATATAAATGCCCAGGATATCCCTCATGTGCCAAAGTCGGATACAACTCAGTAGTTTGTGCCTGATTTACATAAATCACATTATCCTTGTAAGAATCGATCGCCGGTACCATATAGAATGCCGGACTGGTATATTCTTCCATGGTTTTGTGCACATATTTTATTTTACAACTGACTTTAGGTGCCGTTGGATAATATTTTACCATCTTTTGCTGTAGTTTGTTAAGTATCTTTTGTGAATTTTGCACAATTTTAATATTTTTTTTAGATTTTCTATATCTATTTATGATATTTGGATACTTTTTCTGTAATTTTATAAGCTTTCGAAGACATTTTTCGATGGACTCGTCACTGATCGCTATCATCTTTTTGACTGTTTTATCAGAACCAGTCTTTTGTGCCGCCAATGCTTCATAATACTCTTTTCCGTTTTTGTAATAGAATAAGCCATTGTTATTTTTTCCGTTTCCTTTCAGCACTTCCAAATGGGAATACAGTCTCTCATATGCCGGAATTACTTTTGTTTTTACCAGTTTTTTATTTTGTTTGCAATATTCCCTCTTCTTTGCAGCATTGATCCCTTTTATGTCTGCAAGCCTTAAATTAAATGTTGCGACCAGCATATTATTTTCTTTTTGTTTTATTACACTTTGAATTTGTTTTAGTGTTTCATTTAACGACTCATCAGAGATAAATAAATTTCTTTTTATCTGTTCCCTGCTGTATTCGATCAATGATTCAAAATATTGGTCTAATCCATTTAAAAGCTTAAAATACATTTTGATATCTTTTTCATTTTTAAGTCGGTATTCACTTAGCGTCAGAAGAATCTGTACCTGCTGCCCTGAACTTTTCCCAAAAATCCGTTCATAATAAGGATATTTCGAAAGATTTTTCTGACGCACTAAATAGTCCATTAAAACATCATATGTATTTTGCTGTTTTTTTGATAATTCCTCTTTTTTAAATTTTTTCAATTGTTTGATCTCTTTTAAAATGCTGTTTGTCTCATTTTCCAGGCTTTCTTTCTCCATATCAGGGTAAAGTCTCTTTGATCGTTTTAATCCATAGCTTTCCGGATGCTCTAAAAGGTAATGCAAGCTGATCTCATTTGCCGATGCATTTTCTTTAAAAAATGATGTGGTATACTGATCAAATTTCTTCTGGCTGGAATTATCTTTTCCTTTCTCCAGCAAGCTTAAAATCCCCAGAAATATCAGACAAATCCCGATTATGATCAGCTTTATTCTGACCTTTCTTAAACTCCCTGCCAATTCCTTTTCTACCTCCATATCAATACCTGTTAATATCTTATTTTTTAAAGAAAAGAAATAGACTATCCGCACAAGATGTACTATAATTAGAAGGATAAAATCAAGAAATCGGAGGATCACTATGAGTAAGAAACCATATTATATTACGACTGCAATTACTTATACTTCCGGAAAACCTCATATCGGTAACACATATGAGATCATTCTGGCAGACAGTATTGCTCGATATAAAAGAATGGAAGGCTATGACGTATTTTTCCAGACAGGAACTGACGAGCATGGCCAGAAAGTAGAATTAAAAGCAGAAGAAAAAGGTGTAACACCAAAAGAATTTGTTGATGATGTTGCTGGAGAAATCAAAAGAATCTGGGATCTTATGAATACTTCTTATGACCGTTTTATCAGAACAACTGATGAAGACCATGAGAAACAGGTTCAGAAGATCTTTAAAAAGTTATATGAACAGGGAGATATCTACAAAGGTGAATACGAAGGTTTATACTGCACACCTTGCGAATCTTTCTTCACAGAAAGCCAGTTAGTAGATGGTAAGTGTCCTGACTGTGGACGTCCTGTACAGCCTGCAAAAGAAGAAGCTTATTTCTTAAAATTAAGCAAATATGCAGACCGTCTGATCGAACACATCAATACACATCCTGAATTTATTCAGCCAGAATCCCGTAAGAATGAGATGATGAACAACTTCCTTCTTCCAGGACTTCAGGATCTGTGTGTTTCAAGAACATCATTTTCATGGGGAATCCCAGTTGACTTTGATGAAGGACACATCGTTTATGTATGGTTAGATGCATTAACAAACTATATCACAGGTATCGGTTATGACTGTGATGGAAACAGCTCAGACAAGTTTAACAAGTACTGGCCTGCAGATCTTCACCTGATCGGTAAGGATATCATCCGTTTCCATACAATCTACTGGCCAATCATCCTGATGGCATTAGATCTTCCACTTCCTAAACAGGTATTTGGACATCCTTGGCTTCTTCAGGGCGATGGTAAGATGAGTAAATCAAAAGGTAACGTTTTATACGCAGATGATCTGGTTGACTTCTTTGGAGTTGATGCAGTACGTTACTTCGTTCTTCATGAGATGCCTTTCGAACGTGACGGTGTTATTTCATGGGAATTAATGATTGAGCGTATGAACTCTGACCTTGCCAATATCCTTGGTAACCTTGTAAACCGTACAATTTCCATGTCCAACAAATATTTTGGTGGAATCGTAGAAGACAAGGGTGTTGTTGGAGACTATGATGATGATCTGAAAGCAGTCGTTTCTGGAACAAGAGATAAAGTTGCTGAGAAGATGGCAGATCTTCGTGTTGCTGATGCAATGACAGAGATCTTTAACTTATTCCGCCGCTGCAACCGTTACATCGATGAGACAATGCCTTGGGTATTAGCAAAAGACGAAGCTTCCAAAGACCGTCTTGCTACAGTTTTATATAACCTTGTAGAAGGAATCACAGTTGGAGCATCTTTATTATCACCATATATGCCTGAGACATCTGAGAAGATTTTTGCTCAGTTAAATACATCTATGGTTGAGTTTGAAAACCTCGCAACATTTGGAAACTACAAGAGCGGAACAAAAGTAACAGAAAAACCTCAGATCTTATTCGCAAGATTAGATGAGAAAGAAGTTATGGAGAAAGCCAAAGTTTTAATGGAGAAACAGGCTGCTTCTGTGAAAGCTGCAAACGCTGCTGTAGAAGAAAATACAGTCATCGACATTGAGCCAAAAGATGAGATCACATTTGATGATTTCACAAAGATGCAGTTCCAGGTTGGTGAGATCATTGCCTGTGAAGAAGTGAAGAAATCAAAGAAACTTCTTTGCTCCCAGGTTAAGATCGGAAGCCAGGTAAAACAGATCGTTTCTGGTATTAAAGCTTACTACAAACCAGAAGATATGGTTGGTAAAAAAGTTATGGTACTTGTAAACTTAAAACCAGCTAAATTAGCCGGAGTTTTATCTGAAGGAATGCTTCTTTGCGCTGAAAATGACAAGGGTGAATTAGCTCTTGTAACACCTGACAAAGACATGCCAGCAGGTGCTGAAATCTGCTAATTATATTTATTTGTTTACTTTTATGTGAATAAATAAATTGACAACCAGATTTTGGTATGCTATGGTTTAGTTATAAAATGATTGAAGACAATTAAGGAGGTTTACACATGAAAAGTACAGGCATTGTAAGAAGGCTTGACGAACTTGGAAGAATTACTTTACCGATTGAATTACGTCGTAACTTTGATGTGAACGAGCGCGATCCTCTTGAAATATTTGTAGATGATGATAAGATTATTTTAAAGAAATATAATCCTGCAGATATTTTTACTGGAGAAGATATGGATGATCTGATTGACTATAAAGGAAAGAAAGTCTCTAGAAAATCTATTATTGAATTAGCTAAACTTGCAGGATTCGAAATTACAGAAGCATAATTTCTGGATTATTTCAATAAAGACAAACAAAAGGTATGGGAATTGATATTTTCCCATACCTTTTTTATTAATATGTCCTTATTCTTCCTCTTCCAGTAACTGCTGATAGATCTCTCTCTTACCAACACCCCTGTCTTTCGCTACCAGTTTCATCGCTTCTTTCTTAGAATGTCCCTGATCCATATATCGTTTCATATGCTCTGATAATGGAATCTTTAGAAATTCTTCCTGACTTTCTTCTTTTAATTCTTTAAAAGATTTTCCCTCGATGATCATCACACATTCGCCTTTTGGCGGGTTTTCTTTGTGGTAGGCAAGGATTTCCCCAAGTGTTGATTTAAAAACGCTCTCGTGCTTCTTTGTGAGCTCTCTACATAGTGTCATGGACCTGTCTCCAAGAACTTCATACAGTTCTTCCAATGTCCTTACCAGCCTGTGCGGTGCCTCATAGATGATAATGGATCTTGTCTCATTTTCCAGCGAATCAAGAATCTGTTTTCTCTCTTTTCTATCGGATGGCAAAAATGCTTCAAAACAAAATCTTCTGGTTGGCTGTCCGGAGATGATCAATGCGTTAATTAGTGCACATGCCCCCGGTAAGGCTGTGACCGTGATTCCTGCTTCGTGACACTGTCTTACAAGTTCTTCTCCGGGATCTGAGATTCCCGGTGTCCCTGCATCTGTGATCAGCGCGATATTTTTACCTTCCTGCAGTTGTTTTACAAGAACCTTTGCTTTCTCTACTCGATTGTATTCGTGATAACTTGTCATCTTTGTCTTAATCTCAAAATGATTCAACAATTTGATGCTGTGTCTTGTATCTTCTGCGGCGATCAGATCTACTTCTTTTAATGTATTGATCACACGAAATGTGATATCTTCCAGATTTCCAATCGGTGTCGCACATAAATATAATGTTCCGCTCATACTCATTCCTCCGGATTCATTCCATAAATCTTATAAATTTCTTCGGTGTATCTTCCTTCTTTTTCATAAACGATCAATGGAGGCTCTACTGTCATTCTTGACTTTCCGCCTTTTACTGCCTCTAACAGAAATATATTTGGTTCTTTATCGATATATGGATGCACAAAACGAATTCTTTTTGGCTCTAATCCATCCCTTGACAGCTGGCATAAAATCTCTGACAAACGAAATGTTCTGTGTACCAGAAATAATTTTCCTCTGTTCTTTAAAAGCTTCTTTGCTGCCGATGAAATATCTGCAAATGTACAAAGTACTTCATGTCGTGCGATAGCTTTTGTCTCGGACGGATTCTTAAGACCATGCTGCCCGATCATATATGGCGGATTCGATGTGATCACATCAAAACTGTCATGTGAAAAAATCGCAGAAGCCTCTTTGATATCACCCTCCACGATCTCTATCTTATCTTCCAAATGATTTAATTTGACACTTCTTGATGCCATCTCAGCCATCTCAGGCTGTATCTCAAGCCCTGTAAGATGTGAAGCTTTCGTCTTTGCTTCCATCAAAATTGGGAGGATTCCAGTCCCCGTACCGAGGTCCAGAACTCTCCCACCATTCTTAACTTGTGCAAAATCTGATAAAAGAACCGCATCCATTCCGAAACAAAATCCCTGTTCTTTCTGGATGATCTGATAACCATTGATCCCAAGATCATCAATTCTTTCTTTTTCCATGTCCTTTATTACATCCCTGATTCTTATTATTGCATCCTTTTGCGCATCCCTGGCATCCCTGTGGTTTCTTTTTCTTCATCAGAAGATCGTCGATCTTATATTCCTGGATCTCTTTATCTCCATTCTCATCTTCAACGATCAGTTTTACTTTCTGACGAAGAACGTCAACTCTCTGGACTTCTCCAAATACGCCGTCTTTTGTCTTTAGCTTTTCTCCGACATTCGGAAGTTTGCTGTTTAAGTATTCATAAGTTTCTTGTTCATTCTTAAGACAGCACATTAATCTTCCACAGACTCCGGAAATCTTTGTTGGATTTAGTGACAGATTCTGCTCTTTTGCCATCTTAATAGAAACTGGTGCAAACTCTGATAAAAATGTATTACAGCACAACTTTCTTCCGCAGATTCCCATGCCTCCAAGCATCTTGGCTTCATCTCTGACTCCGATCTGTCTCAACTCGATTCTTGTTCTGAATACTGCTGCCAGATCCTTTACAAGCTCACGGAAATCAACTCGTCCATCCGCTGTAAAATAAAATAGTACTTTATTATTATCAAATGTATATTCTGTTGACACAAGCTTCATATCAAGCTTATGTTCTTTGATCTTCTCTAAACAGATCTTATATGCTTCTTTTTCTTTCTCTCTATTCTTGGCTGCTCTCTCTTCGTCTTCTTTGGTTGCGATTCTTAAAACAGGTTTTAATTCATCTCCAATGCATTTTTCCTTTACCTGTCTTCTCTCAGAAACGACAGATCCAAACTCGATTCCTCTGGCAGTCTCCACAATGACGTGATCTCCCGACTTTACCTGAAATTCTTTTGGATCAAAGAAATATATCTTTCCTGCAGTACGAAATCGCACTCCAACTACTTCTACCATACTTTACCATTCTCCTTTATCGTCACAAGCAGCATCTCGATTGCCACTTCAAAATTAACATTCGCGATTAGTCGCCTTCTAGCCTTCTCTACTTCATCAAGAATATGACTGATTCCTTCAAATGAAATATAAATCTCTTGTTCTTTTAACTGACGGTACTTGTCTTTAAATACCAGCTGATTTAAAGATCCAGTTGTCTTAAGGATCAGCATATCACGATACCATACCATGATGATATCAAGGAAATCATAGATCTCATTCTTATATTTTGTCAGATTTTTTGCATAAGATACCACTTCATAGATCTCCATGCTCTTTATATGTGTGATAACATTCATCGTATCATTTAACATCTCTTTAAATTCTTCTGTTTCCAATACGTGAAGTGCACGTCCGATATTTCCTAAAGCAAATGCTGATGCAAATGCAATATCTGCATGGCTTGCCCCTGTGTTTGCTTTTAAATATTCTTCAATTTCACTTTGTCTGACACTTCCTAACGTCATAGATACACATCTTGAAAGAATCGTATCTAATAATCTGTCCTTATTATTTGTTAACAGAAGAAATACTGCATATGCTGGCGGCTCTTCCAGAGTCTTTAACAATGCATTTTGTGCTCCTGCATTCATTCTGTCTGCATCATCAATGATATAAATCTTATAATCTCCACTATATGGTTTGATATCGATCGTCTCATTGACTCCTTTTCGAATGTCATCCACCCTGATTTCATATTTTTCATGAGTAATATAGATGACATCTGGATGGTTTAACGATTCCACCTGTTTACATGCCTGGCATTCTCCACAACCATCTTTACGCTCACACAGAAGCGCCTTAGCAACCGCTTTAGCGATCATCATCTTTCCGCTTCCATCTTCACCACTTAACAAGTAGGCATGAGAAACTTTTCCCGTCTTGATTGCTTCTTCAAAATGAGAAATTATTTTTTTATGTCCTATAATTGCATCAAAACTCTTCATACTACATCACCCTTTACCATGAATTTTTTTGTTGACCTGTGAGACGATCTGCTCATGAATCTCTTCAATCGGCAGATTCCCGTCAACGGTATAGATTCTTTCTGGATGCAGACTTGCAAGCTGTCTGTATCCTTCTACTACCTTCTTATGAAAATCAATTGTCTCGCTCTCCATTCGATCAAGTTCTGCCTGCTTTTTCTTTCGTGAAATACCGGCCTCGGCATCCAGATCGATCATAATCGTCAGATCTGGCATCGTATCTCCTATTGCGAACTGATTTACTTCGTAAACAAGATCAATCCCCATTCCTCTGGCAATTCCCTGATAAACAGCAGAAGATTCCACAAAACGATCGCAGATCACGATCTTTCCATCTTCTAATGCCGGACGAATGACTTCTTCGATCAATTGAGCTCTGGCAGCTGCATAAAGCAGTAATTCCGTCATATGCCCCATCTCAGTAAATTCTTTGTTAAGGATCACATTTCTTACAGCTTCACTGATTGGTGTACCGCCAGGTTCTCTACATACTATTATATCATAACCTTTGTCAGATAAGTAGTCTCTTAATAATTCAATTTGTGTTGTTTTGCCAGCTCCATCTGGTCCTTCAACAGTTAAAAATAATCCCATATTTATATCCTCTCATCTATTATATAAATTTTATGATCATCAAGTCCTATCACTTTCATATCATTTTGCTCATACTGGCTGATTTTATAAATTGCATATTCATCAATCACTTCCCCTGGAACAATGAGCGGTATTCCAGGGGGATATAAAAAGACAAATTCCGCTGCAATCTTATCTTTCGCCTCTTCATAATCAATCTGTCTGCGGCTTTTTCTCGTTGCCTCTTCTGGCTTCATCGCCTTCCTATTCTTATGAAAATTCATTTCTAAGAAAGCATCCTTTGATTCTTTCTCACAAAGATGTTGATCGATTTCTATCAATGCCTGATAAAGTCTGTCATATCCTTCCTGACGGTCACATATGCTTGTCATTGCGATCACATAATAAAGCTCAGACATTTCCAATTCCAAATGATATCTGTCTCTTAATATATCAAATAATTCTTCTCCTGAGATTGTCGTATCTTTTACAGAAAATACAAGTTTCCCAATATCATCTGTTGGAACTAATTTGATGTGTTTTAGATTTTTCTCTAATTTTTCACGAAGTATCCACAATCGGCCGCAATATTGTTGAAAATATCCACGATTTTCATTGCAAATGTGGATACATCTCTCGATCGAACTCATTAATACATAGGATGGACTACTGCTTTGAAAAATAGACAGTTTCTTTTGCATGATCTCTCTTGTCACACAATCTGTGCATAAATGTAAAAGTCCTGTCTGCGTAAATGCAGGTAATGTCTTATGAAGACTTTGAATTACAATATCCGCACCTTTACTTACCGCACTATCTGGAAATGCATCATGATAAATAAAATGAGCACCATGTGCCTCATCTACGATCAATGGTATATGTTTATCGTGTAACACCTCTGATATACCTCTGATATCTGATACTCTTCCTTCATACGTCGGTGATACCAATACCATTGCCTTGATCATTGTTTCTTCTTCTATGATCTTCTCTATCTGTTTCTTCGTAATTCCTTTACAAATACCATATTGATCAATTTCTGGATAAACATAGACTGGATCCAGTCCTAGTAATTCAATTGCATGATAAACTGATTTATGACAATTTCTTGCGACTAATATTTTATCACCTATATTACATAGTGCTGCAATCGCAGCTAAATTCCCTGCAGTGCTGCTGTTTACCAGTAAATAGGTTTCTCTGGTTTTGTAAATCTGTTTTAACTCATCCATAAATTCCCGGATCATTTCTTCTGGATGATGCAGATCATCAAAACCTGTGATCTCTGTAATATCAATCTTTGCAATACTGTCCAACAATGAATCTGTCTTTAGATTTCTTTTATGCCCTGGCATATGAAAAGGATAATCTTCTCTGTATTGTAATTGTTTCAACTTGTTATAAATTGATGTCATTTTTTATCCCTTTGTAAACATAATTTTTCATTTTTCATTATAGCATACTTAATTCTCATTGAATAGGAAATAAAAAAAAGAGTCAACTTCCAAAATTTTCTTGAAAACTGACTCTTTCAGACACTATAAAATAAAAAAGATGCCCAGAGCCGGAATCGAACCAGCGACACGAGGATTTTCAGTCCTCTGCTCTACCGACTGAGCTATCTGGGCATAATACTTATTAAAAATAAAAAATTGCGGGAGCCGGATTTGAACCAACGACCTTCGGGTTATGAGCCCGACGAGCTACCAGACTGCTCCATCCCGCGATAATAATTAAGTGGTGGGAGAAGGATTCGAACCTTCGAAGGCGGTGCCAACAGATTTACAGTCT
>ERZ1035025.1000-NODE-1000-length-15733-cov-6.448782_pt1 | contig 15733 bp, 18 predicted proteins | sample MGYA00520619_ERZ1035025 | MGnify/ENA primary metagenome ERZ1035025 (study PRJEB33766, sample SAMN09781742) | gut metagenome | biome: gut microbiome | host: Homo sapiens | place: Madagascar | study: EMG produced TPA metagenomics assembly of the PRJNA485056 data...
CCCCCAAGTTGTCACCTTCTTACAATTCACAAATTTTTCACGCAATTCAGACAAATACTGTGGATTTAAAAAATTCTGACTTTGTTAAATAACATTTTGACATAACGCGTGTAAAATAACGTTTAAAACAATAATACCAAAATAAAACCAAAAAACGTGTAAAAATACTTGACTTTTTTGAGTAAAAATGTTATTATATAGATGTAAGGAAGAGATACCTAGAAAATGGAGGGGTGGTAATATGACAATTAAAACACAGTATCACGGAACAATAACATGCTGGTGAAATGCGGTGGTGTCAAGGTGTTAGAATCAAACATATTTCCAAACTGTAAATGGTATGACGTTGTGTATTGCGGATGCTGGTTTAATATACGTAGAAGAGGAGTTGAGTTAGAATGATGTTTCGTTATAATAATGAGGTGATAGAGTGTTCAGTTGAGACAGCTAGAGTAATACGAGCTATCGCGTGGAATTGTTACGTTGAAAGCAAACCAAAAGTTGACACAACCGCGTATTTGCTGTATAAAGCAATAAGCGATGTGTTGAGAGAGGTAGGAGATGAAAAATGAGCAAATTAGACATTATCTCTATTACACTTTCATTGCTGTCTGTCTTTTATCTGATAGACAATGAAGTAGATTTAAAATTTTTTCGATGGATGATTAAATTATGGGCTTTATTGCTCTACATTGCACTGATTTGTATATTTAAATAATCACAAAAAAAATTGTGTTTTTTACTTGACATAAACCACAAGATATAGTATAATATGAAATGTAAGGAAGAGAAGTACTTACACAGGTGATTACCCTGTCGTGATGTAATCGGTTGGTGGTGGGTTGTTAGGGTCGGCTAGGCATTATGGTGCAAAATAAAAAGAAAGGAGGTTCCTATGGCAAGACAGAAATTTTTTACAAGAACAATTAAGACCAAGGTGGTTGATGCTACGATTATCAGCCCCGAGACACACGTAATTGAAAGAGACACTTATGAAATCCCTGACGGCGAAGACGCTAGGGAATATATTGAATTTATTACGGAGAAAGTAGTCATTTCGATTGAAGGTGAAAGAGAAGTTGAGAACCTGTATAAAATGACTCTTGACAAATTCATTGAGAATGCAGTTAAAGTTGAGAATGATGTAAAGGGGAATTAAAAAACATGAAGATTCTATATAAGAGCAACCCAGATGTTACTAAGCGCGAACTGTATCGTATGACACAGGATGCGGACATTAAACCTATGAAAGACGTTGAAGGCGGTTCTGTAATAGATGTGCAGCAATATATCTATTATGAAGACGAGAACTCAAGGGGTGAGATTGCTCATATCCTTTCAATCATGGGTGAGAGCGGAGAGGTGTGGTCAACAACGTCTAAGACGTTTCAGCGTTCGTTTGATACGATTGCTGAACTCATGGAAGATGAGTCCTTTACGATCAAAAAGAAAGAGGGAATCAGCAAAGCAGGTAGACCGTATGTCGACTGTTCTCTCGTTTAATGTTTCACGTGAAACACAGTAACTAAATGTCAAAAAACAGAGTACTACAATTTTTCACAGAACGTCAATTCTAACCAAATCAAAAGTGTTTAATAGTGATGAAACTATTACTATTCCGAACGAAAAACAAACCCTTCCATTTCATACGAAAAACCAAATTAAAAGAGAGGAAAAAAGCATCATTCCTCTCTTTTTTGTTTAAGGAGAATAAAGAATGAAAAAAAGAATGTCCGCAAAACAGCGTTATAGAAAAGAAAGAGATCGGTTGGTCAGGGCGTTAAGAGAGGTTAAAAAGGCTGGATATATTCCAGCTATTGAACTACCAACCGTGAAAGAGATGGAAAAGAAAGGGTCTGATTTCAGGAAAGAATCACGTAGGCTAGCTAAGATCAAAAGGAAAAAGGTTGGTGAAATTGGTGTTGTCGATCCAGATACAGGCGAAATTATAACACTGAAAGCGGCAAGAAAAATTATTCGGGAAGCACCACAAATAACAATGATTGACACAGTGCTAGCTAAGTTTGACGCAATGCCCGATTATAGAGACTTTTGGAAAAATAATCGATTCGTTGAGAGGGTCGATTATCGAAGTAGGTACAATATTCTTGCACAAATTATTTTCGATAATGTTAAGGAGTACGGAAAAAGTGCTGTTGAGAAGCACTTGGAACGGAACGAGGAAAAAATAAATATTGCATTGAATGAACAGATCCATGATTCTGATGCAGAAGATGTAAAAAGATCCTTTGTGATCTTAGCTAACTTAATAAAGATGAAGGAGTTTTCTTTTTCACAGTTAGCGGAAATATCTGATTTAGGAGAGATGTTCGACTATGAAGAAACGTAAATATCGGATATTTGTAGGTGACTTCGAGACGACAGTGTATGATTGGCAAGATAGTACGGAAGTGTGGGCAAGTGGTCTATGCGAACTCAACACAGAAAACGCCGTTATTTTGCATAGCATAAAAGATACATTTGATTATCTATGCAGATTGAAAGACAGTGTGATTGTGTATTATCACAACCTAAAATTTGACGGTTCTTTTTGGATTGACTTTTTATTGAATCACCATAAATATATTCCAGCTTTTTACGATTATGGCAATAATCACTTCGAAGCAATGGAAGAAAGAAAAATGCCTTACCACTCATATAAATATATGATTTCAGATAAAGGTCAGTGGTATTCCATAATAATTCGAAATGGAAATCAATATATTGAATTGAGAGATTCATTAAAGTTGCTACCGTTTTCTGTTAAAGAGATCGGCAAGGCGTTTAAGACACGCCACCAGAAACTTGAAATGGAATATACCGGTTATCGTTATGCTGGGTGTGAAATTTCACCAGATGAAGAAGAGTACCTTAAAAACGACCTATACGTCGTTAAAGAAGCTCTAGAAGTCATGTATGACGAGGGACATAATTCGTCAACTATTGGCAGTTGTTGTCTCACAGAATATAAGTCTTATTATGACAAAGAGGACTGGAACACATTATTTCCCGATTTGAGAGAATTCAAACTTGACAAGAACGAATACGGTGCAGAAAATGCCGACGAATACATTAGACGTTCTTATAAGGGGGGTTGGTGTTATGTTAAGAATGAAAACTATCAGGCTTATAACGGTTCTACATTTGACGTTAACTCCCTATACCCATCTGTTATGCATAGCCAATCAGGGAGTAAATATCCGACAGGGAAACCAAAGTTCTGGAAAGGTGAAATTCCAGAAGAAGCTAGAGCAGATAGCAAATTTTATTTTGTTCGAATAAGGTGTGAATTTGAAATAAAACCAGCACATCTACCTTTCATACAGATTAAAGGTTCTAGGCTGTATGATGGAACAAAGGCGCTTGAAACGAGTGACTATATTGATAAGAACGGAAACCGTCATAAGAAGTGGAAAGACGGTGAAGGGAAAGTGCATAGTACAGCCGTAACGCTTACACTAACGGAAACAGATTACAGTTTGATAAAAGAGCATTACAACCTGATTAATTTGCAGGTGCTTGATGGGTGCTACTTTTGGGTGCAAACAGGGTTATTTGATAAATACATTGACAAATACGCGAAAATTAAGATGGAATCCAAAGGCAGTCGTCGAACACTAGCAAAACTCTTTCTCAACAACCTTTACGGTAAGTTAGCTATGTCTGACGATTCAAGTTTCAAATATGCGTACTTAAAAGAAAACGGTGTTGTTGGGTTTATTTCAGTGGAAGAGCATAAAAAGAACGTGGGATATATCCCGATCGGTTCAGCGATCACGGCATATGCAAGAAATTTTACAATTCGGGTTGCGCAACAAAACTATGACACGTTTTGTTATGCGGACACGGACTCCATTCATTGTGAATGTCATCCAGACCAAGTGAAAGGGGTAGTTGTTCACCCAACGCACTTTTGTTGTTGGAAAAACGAAACAAATTGGGACAGAGCTATATTTACACGCCAAAAAACATACATTGAACACGTTGTTGAGGAAGACGGAGAAGCGATAGAAAAACCGTATTATCTGATAAAATGCGCTGGAATGCCAAAAAGATGCAAAGAACTGTACAGTTACAGTATGACAGGTATTCCGGATAACGTCGCATTAAATCAAACAGAGCAAGAGTTTTGTTCAGTGAAACGGTCACTTGTAGATTTTAGACTTGGTTTAAAAGTTCCGTCAAAATTAATGCCAAGAAGAATTAAGGGTGGAGTGTTATTAACCGAAACAACTTATGAAATGAGGTAGAAAATGACATTACAGGAATTAGAGTTAAAGTTAAAGGAAAAGAGAAAAAAAGAATTGTGGAAAGATAAAGACAAAATATCCATATTTGGCAAGTATCTCGTCAATGAAACAATAGGTGATGTAATTAGAATTGAAAAGAGACAGGGTTAACCTGTCTCATTCTATATCTATAACAAGAAAACGACTTACGTGGTTTTGCGTTCCGCACATTAGATCGGGCGGTTTCTTTCACCCGTGCAATCCTGATCTAAGCAAGTCAAATTTCTTGTAGATACCTAATAAGATAACGCTTTTAAAATTGCTTCTTTGCATTTTAAGTTTTTAAAACGAAAACAGCCCCTTTCAAAATAGTATCGAAGCACCATCAAATAATTGTCAGACCGTTTCAGCATAACATAGTTAATTTGGTGATCATCCGTGGTTACAACGATTTTAAGAGGGTGTGATAAATCCGCACGGTCATCAACGTACACAACACCACTTTCCGCAAATTCTCTTACACCAAAGTCACAGCCCATATACCGAACCGTACAGACATATTTTCCTGTTCCATTTGGTTTTTCGATAAAGGCTTTATTGTCTTTCAGGTAAACGGCTTGTGCACTATAAGCAACGTAGTCAGATTTTTTAAACGCTCGGTTGAATCCTGATTCTAATACTGCCTTGGATGCTGTTTCATTAAAACCCTGTTCCAGAACAAAACCGTCACCTTTCAAAAACCTTGTGTTGTCCTGTAAACGCTCGGAAATACCCATACTTACATAATAAGGGTTGATAATGGAAACCGGATTGCTTAGCATGTATACAGGAACATAACGAACTTGTTTTCCCTGACCACGTGCGATACTCGTGTGTATTGAGACAAATTTTCTAATTTCATCAGAACAGTAGTGATCTGTTTCTGACTGAAACTCATCAAATATAATTCGTTCCACATCTGAAAAGAAGTGAGAATATTTTTTAAGCTGATCAGCACTATTCAGAGAAATAGCATAGCCACAGCTAATTTCATCTAAGAATAACTCGTGAAAGATTCCCTTTGCACGTGATTTTGAAGTCATCTCACGCCCTTTAAAAAACAACCCCTGTATATCTTTAAAAAATTTGTCAGCACAATCATCTAATTCATAATTGAACCGATAAAGCAAAGCAAATTTTCCTTGTCCTTTCAAAAATTTGTTGACACAGAGTCGAGCAAAGTACGTTGTCTTTCCACCGGTTCGGTTGCTTGTTACCATATATAATTCAGGCGTTTTCCCATTCAAATCTTTCAAACTTAAAAGTTTTGTTCCGTCATAATAAGCCATATGTTCTACTCCAACTATAACACGAATTATCTTGTTATACTTATTATAACACATCACATATTTTATTTCAATGCTTGATTGTTTGTGATATATATGTTATAATTAACATATAACAAAAAGGAAGGGGGTTCAGTAATGGACGTGACAACGTTAACAGAAACAATTTCTACACTTGGATTTCCGGTTGCTATGTGTGGAGCGTTGTTTTGGTACATGATCCAGCAGAACAAAAGCCATTCAGAAGAAAGTCGTGAAATGAGAGACGCGATTTCAAGTCTGGAAAAAGCGATTATCCAGTTGAGTGACAAGTTAGGAGGGGCATAGGTGCAGACTTATTGTGTAACGTTGCCTGATAAAATCACAGTTGCGCTACTTGTGATTGGCGGTTATTACGGTAACGGAGAAGATCGAAAAGAAAAGTTGAAAAAAGATGGTTTTGACTACAAAGAAATTCAGTCTTTTGTCAACGAATTGATTCCCATTGTAAACAAGGCAGGTGGATAACATGGCAAATATTGAAACAGTAATTGCGCTTGTGGAGTCACGTAAAGGAAAAAACAAGTACACACAGAATAGTGAATTGCGTTCAAAAGTATTTGACGGTTATTCGGATTGTTCCTCTCTTATGTGGAAGTGTTTTCAAAAAGGTGCTAACTTAGAGATCGGTACATATACAGACGCACAATGGGGAAATGGCGACTTGATTTATCTCAACACAGGAAGCACTCATGTAGTTACATCGGAAATCCAGTCAATTTCTGGTATGAAACGCGGGGATCTTCTGTTTTGGGCAAGTAGCTCCGCAAGTAGTGGTCGTATCTGTTCACACGTTGAAATGTACTTAGGAAATAACAAGTGTATCGGGCATGGTTCCGGCATCGGACCGACCGAAAAAGTTCTGAATACTTACATTCATCCTAATAGATTCTTAGGTGTAAGGCGATATATAGAAAATTCAAGTGATGTAAGAAATTATCACACAGGAAATTTCTATCTGAATAATGAACAGATGTTTACGAACGCCTACTATTTGTACGGAGCACTTTCCAAGATGGGTTGGACGTTAAATGCAATTTGTGGTTTCCTTGGTAACACACAAATTGAGAGTACACACAACCCGGGTATCTATCAGTCGCTAAACCCAAACCACGCACAACCGTGGGGGTACGGACTTACACAATGGACACCTTGGACTAAGTACACGGAATGGTGTACGGCTAACGGGTATCAGAAAGATACAATGGAGGGGGCACTTGCAAGGATTCAGTATGAAATCGACAACCCGGGGGTTCAGTGGGTGTCGAGAGACATCTATAAGGAATCGTTCTTGGAATTTACGAAGTCAACGAAAGACCCTGAATACTTGGCATATTGTTTCATGTACAACTATGAAAATCCGAACGATAAGAATCAACCCGTGCGAAAAACGTATGCTAGGTATTGGTACGAACAATTTCAGGGGTTGACACCACCAAACCCAGATCCACCTACACCGATTTTAAAACATAGAGCTCCCTTATGGGTGTTGATTAGAAGGAGTATTATATGAAACATGTTTATAACACCACGAATATAAAGGTAAATGATAAAATCCCGCTTTTTGGAGCAAAAAGGGTTAGAATTAGAACTACGAGTGGAAGTTGTACTCTCCGTTTTGACGATAATTACTATGTTTCTACTACCGCTTTAAATTCACAAACCCCCTTGTATTTCCCTGTTATTGATGGAAAGTCCCCCTTATACGCTACCGTTGTATTTGTTTCAGCAGATACGGTTGGTTTGAGTTTATTTATAGACGAGATAGGCGGTGTACCCGACGAAAATTATTGGAAATTATAGAAAAGAGGTGCAAATAATGGTTAAGTCAATTTCCGAATTAATTGAAGCTGTAAAGACTCGTATCGGTGACAATCCCGACGATGATTCTGTCGCTTTTCTGGAAGATATTACAGATACATTAACCGACTACGATAACAAAACAAAAGACAACACCGATTGGAAAGAAAAGTACGACGAGCTTGATAAATCGTGGAAACAGAAATACATTGAGCGTTTTTCCGATGATGTTTATGATGATTCTGACGAAGAAAATGAGGACGATGTAGCAGTACCTGAAAAGTTCGACGACTTATTTTCATAATTGAAAGGAGTACACAATATATGCCTGTTAGAGGTAAGGTCAAGACACTTACCAATTCAAGTGTCGAAATATTAAATGTAATTCGTAACAACGCAACACAGAACTACCGTGATTATGTTCCACTTGCAACGGAAAACGCCGATAGTATTCGTGAAATTGGCACGGTGATTATGGATTATCCGAACTTACAGAATGAGTTTCTTTCCTCACTCGTGAACAGAATCGGTCGTGTGATTGTAACGTCTAAGATGTACAGCAACCCGTGGGAAATGTTTAAAAAAGGCATGCTTGAATTCGGTGAGAGTATTGAGGAGATTTTCGTCAATATCGCAAAACCATTTGAGTACGACCCGGGTGTAGCTGAAAGTGAGGTATTCAAACGTGTTATTCCTGATGTAAGATCATCTTTCCATGTAATGAACTATAAGAAGTTCTATAAATCTACGATTCAGGAAAACGACTTGAGACAGGCTTTTCTTTCTTGGGACGGTATCACAGACCTCATTTCACGAATTGTAGACCAGATGTATACAGGTGCTAACTACGACGAGTTCCAAACTATGAAATATATGCTTGCACAGAAAATTCTAAAAGGTCAGCTGTATCCCGTTACGATTCCTGAAATTACGTCTGCCAATATGAAGACGATTGTTTCACAGATCAAAGGTATTAGTAACAAGTTTGAGTTCATGTCAGAGAGTTACAATCTTGCGGCGGTCAAGAACTTTTCAAAAAAAGATGATCAGTTTATTATCGTAAATGCTCAGTTCGACGCAACGATGGACGTAGAAGTACTTGCTAGTGCGTTCAATATGAGTAAGGCTGATTTCTTAGGACACCGTGTACTGATTGACGGGTTCGGGGATCTCGATACAGCAAGACTCCATTATCTTTTTGAGAACGACCCGAACTATAACGAAGTGTCAAGTGCCGAGATGGAAGCGTTGAATAAAATCCCCGCTGTGCTTGTTGATCGAGACTGGTGGATGGTATTCGATAATATGGAGCAGTTCACGGAACAGTACAACGGACAGGGACTCTATTGGAACTATTTCTATCATGTATGGAAAACTTTCTCGAGTTCGCCATTTGCCAACAACGCTATGTTCATCCCGGATGTACCCTCTGTCACTTCTGTAACTGTGACACCTTCGACAGGAACGGTCGCTAAAGGTAGTTCATTACAGCTTACAGCGAACGTAACAACTAAGAACTTTGCACCTCAGACTGTAACATGGTCGAGTAACAACGAAAACGTCACTGTATCCGAGAATGGAATTGTGTCAGTAGGAACAACAGCAACTGGAACAGCTATAATTACAGCAACTAGTACTTACGACACCACGAAGTCTGGAAAGGCTACAATCACGGTTAGTTAAATATCACGGGAAAGTGTGAAACATCACTTTCCCGATAATGAGGTGAATATATGCAAATTGCACCAAATTCCTTAATACACGTTTTGCAATTCGTTCCGTTGGATAACACATATAAAAACACAATATATTTTGAGGATAAAGCGAAACAAGCAAATTACTTTGCTGAAAAGAAAAAACGCACTTTCTCGAATTATACATATCAGAGATTGGACTCGTACGTCCGTGTTGAAGAAAAAGCTGACGTTTTGTATACTTGTAACTATCTTATGTTTCAAAACACAGCGTACGGAAACAAATGGTTTTATGCGTTCATTACAAAAGTCGAATATGTAAATGACAATATGTCTAACATCTATTTTGAATTAGATGTTATGCAATCATGGATGTTTGATAAGGTCATGCAGAAATCGTTTGTTGTTCGGGAACATTCTGTGACGGATGAAATTGGGGAAAACATTGTTACAGAACCCGTAAATATTGGAGACATTCAATGCGACGGTTCAGTAGACACAAAATTCTTTAATTCTTATTCGGCTGTGATTGCCACAGCTTACGACCCTGATGAAACCCCGGGCGGTGTATACGGCGGGTTGTTTTCCGGGGTAAAATACATTCCAGCTTTACTGGATTCTGCCTCACAGATCAACAATTTGCTTGATTTTATCAAAACGGCGACAGATGCAAATGTAGTAGATTCCATTATCTCAATCTTTATCATGCCTACCGATTTTATCCCGTCGGGTGAAGCACCTGTTGTACAGGTGGCTAAAGTTGGAAAACCGAAAGATATTAATGGTTACACACCAAGAAACAACAAGTTGCTAACAGCTCCTTATTGTTACCTTGCATGTGACTGTGGAAACGCAACAGCAAATTACAGATATGAATGGTTTAGAACGGATGATGACACCTGTCAATTTTCTATGAATTCAGCTATTACACCAAACCCTGAAATCACACTAGTGCCTGTGGATTACAACCACATGAAAATGAATTACAGCGAAAAACTTGTTATGACAGGATTTCCACAGGTTGCTTTCGCAATCGACAGTTATCGAGCCTATTTGGCTCAAGGTGCAAGTGCTGATTTTATTTCCTTAGCCGGTGCAAGTGCTGGTTTAGGTGCAAGTATCGCAACTGGAAACACACCGGGAGCACTTATGTCGGCTTTAGGTGTAGCTAGTTCTGTGAATAACATTATGGTCAATTCCAGTAGACCCCCACACGCTAGAGGTTCAGCAGGTGGAACAGTAGACGTTGCGACAAGAACGAAAAATTTCATTTTCCGTTTTATGTCAGTACAAAAAGAATATGCACAGATTATTGATGACTTTTTTGATATGTACGGGTATGCTACAAACCGATTGAAATACCCAAATACACACAGTCGCCCACACTGGAATTACGTTCAGACACAGGGTTGCAATATCACAGGTTCTTTCCCAACGGACGACATCGCTAAAATGAAATCTATATTTGACAACGGTGTCACGTTCTGGAAAAACGGCGACGAGATAGGCAACTACTCTCTTGATAACAGACCGACAAGTTAGGGGGGTGAATATGTGACAACAAAAAGAAAACGAAAACAGTCTTTATGGGAATCGGCTGAAATGAACAACCGTTCATTCAACCACTATTTCTATTCCCTTTCAGAATTGGCAATCGGTGCAATCAAATGGAAAGGTCTACCCGATACGATAGATGAGCGGTTCTTAGAGATGTGCTTGTTTTACGATGGTATGTCAATTTTCTTTAACGACGAAGTTCTTGGTGACTTGGCACTACAAACTATGATCGGCGGGAACTTAGATGTTTATCGTATCCCCAAAATTAGACAGGCATATGCTGTAAACGGATACAGGAAGCACTTAGATGAAAAAGATTCTGTGATCATCTGGAATAACATTACAAGGACAAATTCTGTTGAAGGCGTTCGTATGTTTGCAAGAAAATTATACGAGATCGACCGTGCGGTAGACATTAACATTAAAGGTCAGAAAACACCGCTTATGATTTTGTGTGATGAAAATCAGAGGTTAACAATGAAAAACCTGTATCAACAGTATGACGGAAATGAGCCGTTCATCTATGGTAACAAGGATTTAGACTTGCGTGGGATTCAGGTTTTACAAACGGGAACTCCTTTTATGTCAGACAAGTTGATGTTGCTAAAATCACAAGTTTGGAACGAAGCTCTTGATTGGCTTGGTATCACAAACGTAACCAAAGAGAAGAAAGAACGATTGTTAACAGATGAAGTTTCGGCTGATATGGGTTCAACTATTTCTTTTCGAAACACAAGGCTAATGGTGAGACAACAAGCGTGTGAAAAAATTAATAAGATGTTTGGACTTAATCTTAGTGTAGAATACCGCCAAGACAGTTCAAGTGTTAACACCAAACCGGAAAGTGAGGTCAAAACAGATGAGTAAATACACGACAGAAGTAAGATATATCTGTGAAACAGCTGTTGGGCTTGGTGAAAGTGTCGGGTATCTCGGTGTTAATGATATTCTTGAAAAATGTGTAAGTGCTGTATTCAATTTTGATTTCCCTATTTTCGATGAATCATATCGCAAACCGTTGGAAAAGAAAATATTGAAACATTTTTACACAAGGGAAATTGGTTTTGAAAGTGTGGGTTTATGGAAACTCAAACTTGACACCAAGCTGAACGAGGTTATGCCGTATTTCAATCAGCTTTACAAGTCTGAACTACTCTCGTTCAACCCATTATTTGATGTTGAGTATCAGACATCACACACACTGAACCGGAATGAAAACACCAAGAAAGACAACACAGGGAAGACAACCACAGAACGGAACGGAAGAACTACAAGTGACACAAACGTAGACACGTCCAGTACGACAACCGTAAATATTAACACAGAAACCAATTCAGAAACAAATGACGTTAACAACACCAACCATGATCACAATGAAACTGTAAACGGAACGACTAAAACAACAAGCGAATCAAGAGGAACAAACACAAGTACAGAGATGTATTCAGAGACTCCACAGGGAAGCATTGAAAATTTGGAGAGCGGGCGTTATCTTACGAATGCAAAAAAGACATTAGGAAGCTCTACCACTAACAATACAGGAACAGACACAGAAAACACGAATTCTACAAGTTCAGATTCATCTCACGAGTCTAAGGATAGCACAACAGAATCAACAACAGAAACATCCTCTAGCGATGAAACCACAGGAAGTACTTACACTAATTTTTCATCTAAAAATTCCGGGAACGACACAACAAACGCTTATTTTAACGAGACGAATAACATCACAAGTACAGACGATTATATACAGCATGTTGTGGGAAAAACAAGCGGACAAACTTACTCTAAAATGTTACAAGAATTCCGTGAAACGTTCGTGAATATCGACATGTTGGTGATTGAATCACTTGAACCGCTGTTTATGCAACTTTGGTAGGAGGAATCTAGCATGAGTTATTTTAACAATTTAACACCCTTGTGTGAAATCGTAACACACGTTTTACCTATTGTGTATGATGACACGCTGACGTACATGGAACTCGTTGGTAAGATTTCAAAAAAACTTAACGAGTTAATTGAAAACAACAACAAGTTGCCTGATTACATCGCAAATCTGATTCAGAACTATATTTCATCCGGTGAAATTAACAAGGTTTTATCTGAAATCTTAGCTAATTACATGTTAAACGTCAAATATCCACCGGCTGGTCTTACACCAGCAACCGGTGACGGAAGTGCGGACGACACCGAAGCAATTCAGGGGTGTATTGATTACGCATCGGAGCACAACGGTATGTGCGTTTATTTCCCGTCAGGTTCTTATTTGACTAGTTCGCTTATCTTAAAAAATAAGACTTCCATGTTTGGTCAGGATAGATATGCTACACGTCTTGTTTTAAAGGGTGGAGCGAAAACCGCTATGTTTACCGGTAACGTTGAACAGTTGACAATTAGTGGTCTTGGTTTAGATGGAAACGGAGACATTCAGGTCAACAACGTGAACCTAATTGATATGACCTTTGGTAGTGCAATTATTCAGAATTGCTTTTTAACAGACGGTTATAATTTGCTTAACGCTGTCGTTGAAACTGATTTACAGGTAAGCAACTGTATTTTCGATCATGCTATTTTGAACGGTTCAAACTTAACCGGAAACGGTAAAGCAATGTTTGACAACGTTATTTTCAATTCGGTATCCAAGACAGTTGGAAATAGTTATATTACAAACGCTCTTTCTAACTCATGTTTTGACAACCTTTCGTTTGTGGGTAGTTGTGCGGTTGGTGTTATTAACACTGGAAGCATGAACAACTTTTCTTATAAGAATATTGGATGTGTGAAAGCATATCAGGATACTGGAGCTTACAATACTTTTGCTGATTTGAGCCGTGATATTAACACCAAGTTGAACGGTAATTATGTGTTGAATGTAAAGGGAACTATTTCAAAATCATGTGATGATTCAATGTCAGAAAATGTCGGTAAGAACAAAACTTCTGTGATTGGCGGAAATTACAGTGAAGGTGTTAAGGGAACGAAAAATGAAACTGTAACCGGTCAGAAAATTGGGCAGTATAAAAATTTGATTGAAAATGCTGATAACATTAATCTCACAGCAACTAAAGAAATTTCTCTCGTCTGTGATGGTCTGGTGGAACAGGCGACAGATATTGAGACGAGGGCACAGACACGTGTTGATAATTACAACAACGCTACAACGACGGTTACAGGAACGTCAACTTTAAAAACCAACACACTTAATGAAACTGTCAACGGATTAAAAAAAGAAAGTTCAACAAACAGAACTGAAACTGTAACCGAAGCAAGTGCAGAAAACTTTGGAAGCAAAACACTAAGTGGTGCTTTATACACCGAAAATGCTACTACTAATATCGAAACTGGTGATACGAAAACTAGTAGTTACGCAAATTCTACTGAAACGGTGCAAGGTACAAAAACAGAGAATTTTTATTATCACATTGAAACAGTTGAGAACGACAAAACCGTGAATGTTACAGGTGATATGGTTTGTTCAGGTAAAAACGTTACCCTTACAGTAACACAGAATCTCAACTTAAATAGTACAAATATGAGCTTTGTTGTTGGTAGTGATACGTTACCATTAACGGGTAAAAACAAGACTGTTGATCTACTGAACCCTGAAATCTTTGCAATGCCTGATGTAAAACACTTCGGTGCTAAAGGTGACGGTGTAACGGATGACTCGAAAGCAATCCAGTTTGCGCTAAATACACAGAAGGTTGCTATTTTCCCACCGGGAACTTACCTCTGTAATAACATCAAATTACCATCTAATTCTGTTTGTGTTGGTTACGGGGCAACTTTGAAGTGCAATAAACCTGATGTTATTATGATTAACAATTCGGACGGTGTAACTGGTGGTTGGAACGCGAATGCTAACATTCAGATTATCGGGTTAGATTTTACTTCCGACAAGGATAATGTTTCTTGCTCGTGTTTAGCCTTTGGGCACTCTAACAATATCAGAGTCTTAAATTGTAGCTTTCACGATATCCAGATTTGGCACTTTATTGAAATTAACTCGTGTAATAATGTTGTTATCGATGGGTGCACTTTTTATAACTACGGTGTGAGTGGAAAGAATTATACTGAAATGATTCAGTTAGATTTTGCTAGTTCGGTTGATGCATTCCCTTGGTTTGGTCCGTATGACAACACAAACAACAACAACGTCAATATTTCTAATTGTGTATTCCTTGGTACTAAGGCTCTTGCCGGTGGAAACAAAAACGATGTGCGTTGCCCTTCGGCTATTGGAAATCATACGGTAGGAAAAGACCGTGTTCAGAATGTGAATATTTCTAATTGCTATATGGAAAATTTTGGTAGTGCTTTAAAATTCGTGTGTCTCTCAATTGGTAGTATTCACGACAATAAAATTGTTAATTGTGTTGAGGGTGTTTATTTTAACGGTTTTACTTATAATCTTCATGTTTACAACAATGTTATGAGTGGCGACTCTAACTATGCGAACGTTGAATATAATCGAGGTGTTTCTGTATTCTTAGGAAGTCAGTGTGAATGTGTGTACATTCACCATAACAAAATCAACCATTTTGGCGGGCACGGTGTTGTAGTACAAGGGTTAATAGTTGATGTTTCTAATAACAACGTCCATTCATGTGGCATGCACGGAATTTATTTAGGGTACGCAAATTTTGGTGTTAATATTCAGAATAACACCGCTTATAGTAACAATCAGATTGCTGATGGTTCGGCAGTTAGGTATGATCTCAATATCTCACTGAATAGAGCTGGTCTTGCTACAACTCAACAGATTGGTGATTTTGTTGTTGCTAACAATAAAGTTACAACTTTCACGACAGCTTTGTTGTCTAATGGTGATTCAAATATGAGCCCTATTATTGTTGACCAAAATTACATCAAATCAACGTTTAATAAATCAAGTGCGACAAATGTTTTTAAGTTCGGTGCGAATTGGTTGAATTTTGTTAAATCTTAAGTTATAGAGCGGACTCTTAAATGGGTTCGCTCTTTTATGTTTCACGTGGCACAAGAACGATTATTTGAATTGTGCGAAAACTTCATGAATTGTCAGAAGGTGACAACTTGGGGGTAATTTGTTCACCCTTTCACATTAAAG
>ERZ1035025.1007-NODE-1007-length-15655-cov-5.698910_pt1 | contig 15655 bp, 14 predicted proteins | sample MGYA00520619_ERZ1035025 | MGnify/ENA primary metagenome ERZ1035025 (study PRJEB33766, sample SAMN09781742) | gut metagenome | biome: gut microbiome | host: Homo sapiens | place: Madagascar | study: EMG produced TPA metagenomics assembly of the PRJNA485056 data...
AAAAATAAGAGGTATCTTCCATGATCCAAATGGAGGATACCTTTTGATTGCGGCATGGGGGTGAATGTGTGGCATTGCGGCTGTCTTGAGCATAATGAGAGAACCTACCCAGCGGCGATAGAACCAATAGAAGTAGTATGGCAAGACCACTGTCATTTATCCAGGCCAGCACCAGTAAGAGTCAATATTGCGTTCAAACTCACAGAAAACCACTTGGATGCAGTCATTTTCTGGCTGTCTCCCAGTGAGCATATCTTCAAAATGCAGACAGAAACTCAATTGGTAAAAATCGTTGCACAGGAATCTTCCTTATTATATAAGCGGAATAAAAACGTGTGAGGAAAAATGGTGAATTTAGAAGAAACGAAGTATCATGTGGATTTTGGTAAATATTATGTTCAGATGACGGATAAACAAAAGCATTATCTTGTGGTGCGCTCAGTCATCGACCGGATTCTTGCGGGGATTGCTCTGGTAATACTTTCACCGCTGTTTTTGATTGTGAGCATTGCACAGAAAATCAGTGCACCCGATGAGCCGATTTTCTTTTTGCAGAAGCGTGTTGGAAAAAACGCACATTGCTTCAACATTATTAAATTCCGGACAATGAAAAGCTCTGCACCAAAAAATGTGGCAACCGGCGACTTGGCCGACCCACAAATATATATTTCAAGACTTGGGCGCTTTCTGAGAGATACAAGCATTGATGAGCTCCCACAACTTGTGAATGTGGTCAATGGGGACATGAGCCTGATTGGCCCTCGCCCACTGGTATATACCGAGCGTGAGATTCGTTTTTTACGTCGATGGTACGGTGTATATCAAGTGACACCGGGCATCACCGGCTGGGCACAGGTCAACGGTCGGGATACCGTGGATATCTACGATAAGGTTTACTATGACCGTGAGTACGTCCAAAATGTCAGCCTGAAGTTTGATTTGAAGGTCATCTGGAAGAGCGTTCTGGTGGTGCTGGGCCGGAAGGGTGTCGTGGATGGAAAGGTTGATCCGGAGTTCCGGCAGGAAAGTATTGTGCTGCTGCGGGAAAGTCAGCTGGTGCAAAATAGGAAAGTCGAATGCACAGACGAGAATAAATTGCCGATGATGTGAGGACATATGAAAAAGGTACTTTTTGTAACGCACAATGGACGTTTTTTAGTCCAGTTTGAATTGAATGATATCCAGATTCTGCAGAAACTTGGGTACGAGGTCCATTGTGCAACGAATTTTGACGGCGAGACCATGCGTGCAGACGCTGAAAACACCTTGAAGGAACACGGTGTGATCTGCCACTCAATTCCGATTGAACGTTCACCTTTGCGATTGAGAGAAAACCTGAACGCATATCGGGCGCTGAAATCGCTGCTGAAAAAAGAGCATTTTGCGGGTGTGCATTGTCATACGCCGATGGGTGGCGTGGTTGGCCGTCTGGCTGCCAATGCGGTACACACGGCACCAGTGCTCTATACCGCCCATGGCTTCCATTTTTATAAGGGATGCCCTCTGAAAAACCGGGTGATCTACCAGACCGCCGAGACTTTTTTGGCCCGCTATACCGATGCCCAGATCACCATCAATCAGGAGGATTACGCCGCCGCACAGAAATTCCCCCTGCGTGGCAAGGCGTACTATGTACCCGGAATCGGCGTGGATGTGAAGAAGATTTCTTCCGTGCAGGTGGATCGAGCCACAAAGCGAAAAGAACTGGGCATCCCGGAAGATGCGTTTGTATTTGTGTCCGTTGGGGAGCTGAATGAAAACAAAAATCATAGAACTGTGATTCGGGCTTTTGCAAAGACGGATACGGCAAACAGCTACTACCTCATTTGCGGAGAGGGAAAGCTGAAGCAAGAGCATTTGAAACTGGCAGAAGAGCTTGGAGTATCGGACAGAGTCTGTTTTCTTGGCTTTCGAACGGATGTCAGCGAAATCCTGCGAGCCTGCGACTGTTTCGTTTTTCCGTCCTTCCGGGAAGGGCTGTCTGTCTCCCTGATGGAAGCCATGGCGGCGGGCCTGCCCTGCATTGCAAGCCGCATCCGTGGAAATATAGACCTGCTGCCAGACAGCCGGTATCTGTTTGAGGCATCGGATGAGGCCGCATTATGTCAGCTGATGTGCGATATTGTGGATGGTGTTCAGGTCAGGCAGGAGTGTACCCGGAACAAAAAGACACTGGAACAGTACGATGTGCGGAACGTCAGTGAGCAGATGAAGAAGATCTATACGGAACTGCTGGGAGACTGAAAGAAAAATGAGGGTTCTTCACTTATTGAAAAGCACAAAATATTCTGGTGCCGAGAATGTAGTGCTTACGATTATGTCGCTCTTCCCGGAAGCAGAGATGATCTATGCCTCCCCGGATGGTCCGATCCGTGAAGTTGTGGAAACCAGAGGTCAGAAGTTTTATCCGCTGGAAAACATCTCTGTCGGAGCCGTTCGGAAGGCGATCCGGGACTTGAAGCCCGACCTGATCCATGCACATGATTTCAGTATGGCGACCTGCGCCGCATTGGCGGCCGGAAAAACTCCGGTAGTGGCTCATTTTCATAACAATCCGCTCTGGCTGAAGAAGATTTGTCCGCAGTCTGTTGCGCTGGCACTGTCACTGCCCCGCATCCGAAATGTAATCAGTGTATCGAATTCCATTGAAGCGGAATATATCTTCCGGGGACTTCTGAAACAAAAAAACACTGTGGTCGGCAATGTGGTAAACTGTGCCGATGTCCGGCAAAAGGCGCAGGAAACATGCGATTGTACGCAGGTCGATCTGGTTTTCCTCGGGCGGATGACTGATCCGAAGCAGCCTCTCCTATTTTGCCAGATCGTACAGAAGCTCCATGAAAAGCGGCCACAGATTACCGCATGTATGATTGGTGATGGAGAGCTGATGCCGCAGGTAAAAAAATACATTCAGGAGCATGAATTGGAACACAATATCGAACTTGTGGGATTCCAGAGTAATCCGTATCCGTATCTGAATGCAGGAAAAATTATGGCAATGCCCTCATCATGGGAAGGCTTTGGTCTGGCTGCCGTGGAAGGGTTGTGTCTTGGCAAGCCTGTTGTATGCAGCGGTGTCGGCGGGCTGGCAGATATTGTGGATGAGAGCTGCGGAGCGGTCTGCAAAACGATCGACGAGTATTGCAACGCTATCCTGAAACTGCTGCAGGATGAAAATGCTTATTGCCGTTGTTCCGCAAATGCAGTTGGAAAGAGCATGCAATATACGGATATGCAGCGCTACAAAGAAAGAATTCTGAATATCTACAACAATAAAATTGATTGAAGAGGAATTTTAGGATATGGAGTTTTGTATTCGGCTGGATGATGCCTGTCCCCAAATGAATCTCGAAAAATGGAACAGAGTTGAACATCTTCTTGATCAATATGAAATCAAGCCATTGGTCGGTGTGATTCCGGACAATCAGGATCCAGACTTTCAGGCAGAGCCAGATCACTCCTTTTGGGAAAAAGCAGTCCAATGGAAGAACAAGGGATGGTCGATTGCATTACATGGCCTTCATCATAAATTGGAATCTCATGCCCCTCAAGGATATTATCAGCTTTCTCATTCCAGAAAAACAGAATGGGCTGGAAAGAGCACCAGTGAACAATATCGGATGCTGTTAAAAGGCTATCATATTTTGGAACAGCATGGATTAACCCCCACCTGCTTTTTTGCTCCCTGCCACACTTATGATGCTTCAACAATTGAAGCATTAAAATTAATGGCTGCTCAAGGAAAAGAAATGTACATTTCTGATGGTTATTCCCTGAAGCCTTATAAAAAATCCAACATCTGTTTTTACCGTCTATGTTCGATACGCCGCACAAATTACCCCTCGATGGCACTTATACATTTGTATATCATCCAAATAATATGTCCTCGGCTGACTTTGACTATCTGGAAAACTTTCTGCAACAGTATAAGCAACACTTTAGAAGTCCAGACATCCTTATGAAAGACTCCAAGCTCAAAGATGGTCAGGGTATTATCGGAAGAATTTTGGAATATGCAATTTATTTTATGCGTGGTTTGAAGGGTTCAAAGGAGTAAATCAAAATGGACATTCCTAAAAACAAGGTGATTTTGATTGGCGGCAATCATCATAATGGGTTGGGGTTGGCCCGTAGTTTTGGCGTAAATGGAATCAAACCGTATGGCATTATTGTCGGTGAGGGCGCAGAGCATGGTTTTGTGCGAAAATCGAAATATTGGGCCAAAACATGGGTGATTAAATCGGACGACGAAATTGTCGAGTTCCTTTTAAGTATCTTTCGGGACGAGAAAGAAAAGCCTGTTGTTATTCCATATTCAGATGGGGCAGCAGAAGAAATTGATTTAAACCTCAATCGATTGAATGAATATTTTTTATTGCCCTCCATTGGCGGACAGCAAGGAAAAATTGCAGAGTTGATGGATAAGCAAAAACAGGTTGAATTTGCTCAAACCTATGGAATTCCAATGGCAAAAAGTTGCGTGGTGGACTTGAGTGATATTCGCCTGCCGAAGGATATGATCTATCCGTGCATCGTAAAGCCGGTTGTCAGTGCAGAGGGCGAAAAATCGGATATTCGTAAATGTGATACAGAAACTCAAACCGTAGCATATCTCCAAGAACTCCAAAAAAAAGGCTATCATCGATTTTTGGTACAGGAGTACCTGAATTACGATACCGAATATCTTATGGTTGGATCGATCAGTGGACAAAATCAATGTTGGGTCAATTCTAAGAAAATTAGAGTATGGCCTGTTGTGGGTGGAAGTAGCAGTTGCTTACAGGTCACAGATCAGAGAAATGTTTCAGAGTTTTTTGAGTCTGTCAGAACTGCTTTTCACAAGATAGCGTATGACGGTCTGTATGATGTCGAGGTTCTTCAAGTTAATGGAAAACTGTTTTTGAACGAAGTGAACTGGCGAAATTCCGGAACGATCTACTCAGTGCTAGGTTCGAAGGTTTATTATCCAGTGAACTGGTACTATTGGAAAACTGGAAATCATCTGCCGGAAGACTTTCTACAAACTTGTATGGATGAGACTGTTTACACGATAGATGAATCGCTGGACCTACGACATGTGGCATGTGGGAATATTACCTTGAGGCAGTGGTTGAGTGATAAAAAGAAATCAAAAGCCTTCGCAATCTGGGATATGGCAGATTTGAGACCAACTGTAGCACAATACTTTTACTTGCTGAAAGAGTTGATAAAGAGGCATGGAGTCAAATGATGAACAACAAAACATCGTCCGCTATATATATACCAACAATATGTGTCATGTTGTCAGCATATAATGGCGAAAATTATATAAATGAGCAAATTGACAGCATTCTTTCGCAGCAAAATGTAAATGTCCTTTTGTACATTCGTGATGATGGCTCAACGGATAAGACATGGGAAATTATAAGTCATTTCGCGCATACGTACAAAAATGTCAGGATTCTCAAAGGCGAAAATGTCGGTTGGGAAAAAAGTTTTCTTAAGTTAGTAGATTCTGCTCCTAACGCTGATTTGTACGCTTTTTCCGATCAGGATGATGCTTGGCTTCCGGATAAACTGGAAAGAGCATACCAAACAATACAGAATGAGAAGAACAGTATTGTATTATACGGAAGCAACGTCTGGGTAACTGATGAAAAACTTAACAAAAAGTGCACCTATTGTCCTGAGGGTGTGGATGTCCTGAACCGTCCGTTCATTCAAAGGCTTGACCGATGCGATATGCCCGGTGGGTTGACATATGTTTTTACCCCAAGTGTCCGGAGACTTTTGCAGCGCTGGCCAAATAATGGAGCTTTTGGACATGATTATATCTGCTATATGTTATGCACACTGTTCGGGAGAGTCATTTATGACCCGACACCTACTGTTCTTTACCGACAGCACCAAAACAATCAGATTGGAGCACCAAAAGGTTTTGGATGGTGGCTTAAATGTAAGCTCCATAGGCTCTGCTCACCAGAAAACCCGGACCGTAGTATATTTTCCGAAAATGTATTAAAATTATATCCCAATGAATTGGCAAGCGTGCCCGATACAGAACACTTATTAAAAAAGATCAGTCTTTATCCAAAAGACATCAACTGCAAATTATATTTGTTGGTGTTACCGCAACTTAAAAGAAAAAATGCTCTGGATACACTTTTTTTAAAACTCCGGATTTTATGGAATAAATGGTGAAGTGATATGACACTTTTTATCCTGGCGTTTTTAACGGTGATCATCTTATTAGTAAATGTATTTATATCCAAAAAAATTTATGCACCGCCTGTTATTCTCTGCGCAGTATTCCTTGCTTGTTTCTTCCTAATAGAAGTTGCTTATGGAGCATTAGAAGATGAATATCTTTTTTATGGCTGTTATGTTATTGCAGCCATAATGTTTTCGGTTGGTTTTCACCTTGCTTCCTTTGGTGTGAAATGCTCAAGCAATAACACAAAATACTATGCATCCTTCTCAGATCAGTGGTTTCCGATATTGATTCTGATGGCATATGGAATATCTGCAATACAGTTAGCTGATATTCTGCCTTACGCTGGTACAGGAAATCTTTGGCGGGCGTTGGAACACAATTATACCTCCAAGAGCATCATTGTTTTATTGAACCTTTATAATGTGATAATCTTCTTTATTTCTACCACATTGGTTTTCTTGGATAGTACGAAAAAGAACAAAAAACGTTGGCTTGCGGTTGCAGTCAGTCTAATCCCTTATTTGGTGACACTCAATCGCGGAACGTGGATCATGATGATTATTACAATCGTGTTTCAATGGCTCTATATTAAGCGGAAATCAAATATTATTGCGATCCGATGGGGTAGTCTCTGTATCGCAGGAATGCTCGGTCTGATTGCTATAAGTTCCATTTGGAAATATGGGGAATACTACAACTATGGGGAACTGTTTGCGATGGTTTCCAAGGCTTATTTTGGAAGTCAGTTCGTAGCGTTTCGACTGAATATGACCTATAACAAGACTTTGCTAGAGGGACAAAATACATTCAGAGTTATAATTGCTGTGCTGCATTCTATCGGACTTCTTGATCTGGAACCGATTAATATTGTACAGCCCTTTGTAACGATTTATGGATATCCAACAAACGTATATACTGGTCTTTCCTATTATGCCATGGATTTTGGAATGTGGTGGGCTTATGCGATGGAGTTTATCTTTGGTCTGATTTATGGGCGGTTGTATAAAAAAGCCATGTCAAAGAAAACGGTCAGCGTTTTTTATGTTACAGCTTTATCCATGCTGATATATCCGCTTGTAAACCAGTTTTTTGATGATAAATATTTAAGCGTAGCAGCAGAGTGGATAAAATATTTTATTTTCTTATGGATATTTACTCGAAAAAGCATCTTACAAATAAAGGAAAAGCCGCAGGAATAAAAGAAAGAAGTATGAGATGAAGCATTCATCTATTGGCTACGGAATATTTGCAATTTTTTCTGCAAATATGATAAATTTGATTTTCAACCTTCTCACGAATTTTTTGCTTCCAAAATATCTGTCTGTTGAAGCATATGCGCAAATTAAAACATTTCTGATGTATGTTGGGTATGTGGGTGTTCTGCACCTTGGATATTCAGATGGAATGTATCTTCGCTATGGCGGAGTACAGATCACCCCAAAAATCAGGGAAGCTCTTTCAACCGACATAAAGACCATGAGAAACTTTCAGTTATTGGTCGGCATCCTTTTTTTGACGGTGGCACTCTTTTCAAGAAATCCAGTTTTGATTGCAAGTGCGATAGCTATCATTCCTGTAAATATGACGAACTATTACAAGTATCTTTTACAGGCCACCGGAGAATTTCAGAGTTACAGCAGAATTCTAAATTTCATAACAATCTCTACCGCCGTACCAATTTTAGGATTGCTTTTGGCGGGAATTCGAGAGCAGTATGACTACTACTTACTGGTATATCTTTTAGTTGATGTTGGAATCTGCTTCTATCTGGAGTGGGTTGCAACTCGAAAATATAAGCTAAAAAGTTGTAGTTTCTCAGTCTCCGAAAGTATCGCTATTTTCACGGAAAATATACGGGATGGTTTTTTTCTGATGCTTGGAACTTTTTCGAGCATTATTCTGACCGGTATGGACCGCTGGTTCATTAAAGTTCTAATGGATAACACGGCATTCGCAATGTACAGTTTTGCAGTTAGTATGGAAGGGCTGATGGATGTTGCGGTTTCTCCGATCTCCACAACACTATATAATTACTTCTGCGTACATACAGATAGAGTTGAATTAAAGAAAATCAAAAATCAAATCATTATCTTTGCAACTTTGATTGTGGCGTGTGCATTCCCAGCAAAATTTGTACTGGAAACCTTTTTGACACGCTACATGGAAGCAGGAAGTGTCATCTTCTATCTGTTCGCCTCGCAGATTTTTTATATTATTATAAAGTGCTTCTATGTGAATCTTTATAAGGCTCAAAAAAAGCAAAAAATCTATTTTGCCAAGTTGGTTACTGTCATCGTATTAGGCTTCATATTAAATGCTTTGCTTTATGCGATCATGCACACAAAGGAAGCCTTTGCAATCGGCACAATGCTTTGTGGAATTATTTGGTTTATTTTGTCGGAACTGGACTTTATATTCCTCCGGGCAAATATTCGTGAAATTTCATATTTAACATTTGCATCTACTGCCTATATTATTATAGGACTTAGCTTTGAGTCCGTCCTGGGATTGTTTATATATTGGGCTGTTGTGATAGTTTTGCTTTTCACCCTGATGAGAAAAGATACTATGGAGATTATAGATCGTATTCATTCCATGTTCTGAAGTATTATGAATCCACAGTAATAACAACACTGCGCATCTGTCTGGATACGGATGCGCAGCGTTTGCTTTGTATGCTATTTGCACTCACCATGGTGCAGAATAAACTAAAGATGCAGACAGCATCTTTACATACTTTTACTGCTCCAACTTTTTGGCTTTGGTGAAGAACCACCAGAGCAGGGCGGTACAGCCCACCATGCAGGTCAGCATGATGAGAAATGCGGTGCAGTAGCCGATGGCAAGAAGCATTTATCGTTTTCTGGCACTCCTTCTGGATTTTGTAGGAGTTGCTGTGATATTTGCTTTCCGGAGCTTCTATGCAGCCTCATTCACCACCTCGGAGCTGAACGAAAGCATTGCTATTCTGATCCTTCTGTTCGTAAATATGACCTTCACCTTGCAGGGTTCTGTTTACTTAACCATTCTTACTGGGCATGAAAAGTACACCTTTTTACGGATATTATCCATCCTGATGCAGGTCATCCAACCGCTTCTGGTCATTTTGTGCGTCAGCCGGATTCCATATGCGATCACAGTCTCGGTGGTGATCGTCCTTCTGAACCTCCTGACCATTGGAATTCGGTATGGATATGTGACACGAAAATTAAAAATCCGAATCATAAAACAGCCCAAAGATTCCCGAATCGTGAAAAATATCCTTGGGCTTTCTGCCGCCATCTTGCTTGGAAGCATTGCTGATCAGATTTTCTGGAAAACAGATCAGGTCATTCTGGGGCGGATGTTCAGTACTGCAGTCGTTGCCGTTTATTCTGTCGGCGCTCAAATTTACATGATGTATATGCAGTTCGGTACACAAATCTCAGGTGTTTTTTATCCAAAAATCAGTGCCTTATATCAAGAAGAAAACGGTCTGCGGAAAGTATCGGATTTGTTCATCCGGATAGGACGAATCACCTTCTACATCATTCTTCTGATTTTGTCCGGCTTCATCATTTTCGGACGTGAATTTCTGCTGCTGTGGGTCGGAGAAGGCTACGAAGAAGCCTATTGGGTTGCAATTATCGTTATGCTTCCTTTTTCCATCGATCTTGCACAGAATCTCGGGCTTGATATTCTACAGATTAAGGGACAATATGGCTTTCGTGCAAAGATTTATTTCCTGAGCGCTGTCCTGAACATTGTAACAACTGTCTTGTTTACAAGATGGATTGGAATTGTGGGTGCAGCGCTTTCAACAGGTGTTTCCATGTTCCTGACCAGTGGGGTGATTATGAATTGGTATTTCCAGAGAAAAGCTGGTCTGGATATCAAAAAATTCTGGAAGGAGACCGCTCCGGTCATCATTACTGCAGTTTTGTTGACAATGGGCGCACTGATTTTAAAGCAGCACCTGAAAATAGAACCAGCTGGATCCATTTGGAAATTTGGTGCAGGAGTCCTTCTTTATACGGCTCTTTATGCGGCGGTCATGCTTGGAATCGTGGCCAACCAATCTGAAAAGGAACAATTTCTTCAAATTGTCACGAGTTTGGCCTGCACTCTAAAACGGAAATAAGTACCCACCTGATGAAACCACATGCTTTTTAACATTAGGGTTTGTAATGCCGGGTGGCCTCCGCTTCGAACATCTGCCGGATATAGCGATTTTGACCTACCCGGAGCGTCTCAAGCAGATGCTGCCTTGGGGAAAGCTCATTCAGGAATACTTTGCATGACAAAACGAGGCATCCGATTTAAACGTCGGGTGCCTTGTTTCTTTGTGGAAACGTGTTTTCTCTGAACAGCCACCATATTTTGTCCCGGTCTGGGGAGAACAGACAACTCTTCCGTTCAGCTAAAATGACCCCCGGCTCCAGATTTTTAACCACCCCCACCCCACTTCTGACTGCCTCTGACTTCCGCCAAACAAAAAGGCCAGCATATCATACGCAAATCGTACAATACACTGGCCATTCCGGTTATTCTCTCAGGCACTGGTACAGTTGAAGTCATGCATCAGCTTTCCAATGTCAGAGTCATCCCGATACTCCTGTTTCGAAGGTGACACACTGCTGTTTTCTGTATTCTCATCTTACCATACAATGTGCACTTTATCAATCGTCCTGATGTGGATTTTCCAACCAAGGGTTCTTATCGGGACACCGGCATTGTCGTGTTCGGAAGCCATACTTTTTGATGACCATCGACACCAATATCACCTCCCCTCAAGATTTTCTTTATTAATCAGGGGAGAAAAACTGTACCTATTCTATATAGAGAAAGTACAAAAATTGTCCTCTTAAATCTCAATCAGTTTCCATCTCACACTATTTCCAGCCTTATGCTTTCCGATGCTAACGCTGATAATCTATACTCCGTAGCTCCTGAGTTTTTCATTCAGAGTGTTAAGTCCTATCGCCCTGCCCTTATACTCCATAAACACCCCGGTTCTCATAATTCCTGTATACAAATCTTCTTTGAGCATCGGTTGGTTGATGTGTTCTCTCAGCCAGTTCATGAGCACAGGCATACGATACGCTCGGATGTCCTGCTTCAAATCTACTACTGCATACTTCACAAACGCCTGCTTATAGGATGTTGCTATCATCTCCGCCAGCAGACTCTCCTCATATCTCAACTGTTTGACTCCCAGCTGATTGACACGGTAGGCTCCTTGGGATGCGTCCCACTCCATCACGCTGCATTTTTCCAGGCTTCCTCTCCTGCAAGAAATGCTTCCACAGGTTTCAATTTATCCTCAATGACCAGCTGAAATTTCTTCAACTTCCCCATATGCCAGTCTGCATCATAGTCACGGAAGTAAACGGTACAGGTGTCCTCTGCATCCAAAGGACGTTTGCGACCCATGGACTGTGCGATATCTGTCGGTTTCCATTGATCAATAAAGATATGCTTTACGGTACGGTCTTTGATTTCGATTCCCATGCCGATTGCTTTTGTCGTGAATACAAACCTCTTTTGAAGCTTCCTGTCCCGGATACAATTTTCCAGTGCGTCAAACCGCTTTCCATATTTTGGATTGTTCTCTGAGCAGTAGTACCCGGCGGCATCCCCGAACTGTTCCTTCATCCTGACAAGATCCTCTCCACTGGACACAAAGACAACAGCTTTTTCATCCGTCGGGAGATCTTTCAGCATCATCACCAGATTCTCTCTGGCATAGAAGTACATCTGCGTGATATGGCGGTAATCCTGTGGAAGTGTGTAGATTCGGTCAGACGGTGTCTGGGAGACGTCATTCAACATCTCATATATCTGGCCGCCTGTTGCGCTCATGTAAATCACCACATGATCTTTCTCGGTTCTCTGCAATTCTTCCATTGACAGGCAGGTGTTGATATTATAGGTTGCAAAATCTGTGAAGTAGTGGCATTCATCCGCCACGATGTATTTAGACCCCTGCAAATACTCTTCCAGTTTCCCAGAATTGTTCCTGCAGCATTTTTCCATATACTGATAGGTCTGAACTTTCAGGACATCCTCATAAAGTCGTAGTTCAGCAGCAGCCTCTTCGCCCATATCGTCAATTTCTGCTTTCAGTCTGCGGCGGATCATCTCTGCATGAAGCGAATTCAGTGGACACAGATAGAGAATCGAATCCTTTCCTTCGCCATTCAGTGTTCTATCCACAGGCCAACCTGCCAGTCTTCTGACGATAAACTCGTTCTTGCCTCGGCCGGTTCCGCAATCCAGTATCACACGGCCATTCTCCCAGTGCTTGTAACTCTCTCCGATGAGATCCGACACATATTGCTTTGATTCAGCAACCACCAAAGTCGTCTCCTGTTCGAGCGCAGCCACTTTCTCGGCAGGTACCACGTCTTCATTCTGGGGACAGTCGATTAGCTGAATGAACAAGTCCGAGTCAAACGGCGGTTCAGAAAGCTCTCGTGCCCGTCTCTGCCTTTCCTCATCTCTTCGACGCTGCTCAGCCTCTGCATCGAGTCGTTCCAGCTCCGCATTCACTGCCTGCATAGATTCCCGGTGTTCTTTTTCTGCCTCTTCCGTAACAGGTTTTTCTGCCAGCTCTTTTTGGTAGTCCTCATAACGGTGCGTTCCCTCTTTTTCGTCGAGAAGCTTCAGAAAGAATCCCCCGAATGGCCATTTTGTCTTTGCCACGATAATCACTTCCATTCTAAAAAATCACATGGTCAGGCATCTTCACCCGACCATGCGCTTAAATCTCTACTGTGATTCTGCACCCTTCAACCACAAAAATTCTCGTTGCAAAATGCTTCTTCACCTGCTAAAATGGAAAGCAGGGAATTCTGTCGCCAAACAATTTTCCCGTTTCCATAGCCGCCTTCCTGTTACCCTCAGGAAAGGCGGTTTTCTTTATGACGGAAAGCTCGTGAACATCCCATTTTCTTCCGAAGCCCATTCTCCTGCTCCGCTGTACAGATCCTTCAAATCATCCAGCGTACAGCAGCTGATGGCAAGTTCCGACAGCCCCTCCCAATTCAATGTAGGTGTAATGCGCAAATCCACACCTCCCGGCAGTGTAAGGATCACGCCTTTTTTGAACGCTTCTTCATAGCGGCTGGCCCAGATGCATCCCTCTGGCATGTCCAGATTTCTGGCCAAGACCTCACTCAGAACGACTTCTGCCTCTTCTTCCTCATACGGTTCTTCTGCGTGGATTGCGGCATCGTTCATATAAATATCAATCATTTTCATTTCCTCCTACCATTACTTCTGCGATTGCTTCCGACCGTGCATTCACTGGATAATGCTCTTCCAGCCACTGCTGCGCCTTGCTTCTAAAAATTCGATATCTGCCATGAATCATCACTGCAGGGAAATCTGGTTCTTTGATCAATTCACGGGCCAACCTGTCACTCAGTCCAAGCCATGTCCTAAACTGGTTCATATCCATTACAGCCTCTGGTGTGCTGCCAACTGTTTTCTTCTTACTCATACCTTATAGATCTCCTTTTATTTTTGTATTATCGAAAATTTCTTCTTCTCCACTCTGGTTTTCCAGAATGGTCCTTTTGTGCAACCATAGCGCACCACCTCCTTTTCAGCGATTAGTCGTAGCTAACGTTCGGTGTAAAACCACTAAGCCCTCACGCATGTGCTCTCTCCCGGATCCGGATGACCCCTTCCAGTGCATCCGCTGCAGCCGCATCTGCACTCTGGATGGCCGATGCATAGTAGTTCAGCGTTGTCGATGTCTGTGCGTGTCCAAGCCGCCCGGAGACCGTTGTGATCGGTACATGTGCCGCAATCAGGATGCTGGCATTCGAATGGCGAAGGCTGTGAAAGTTCACGTCCGGGAGATCGTGTGTTTCCAGAAACTTCGGGAACCAGGACGAGATGATATCCGGGTCCATCGGCTCTCCATTCCATTTCGTGAATAGCATATCATTATCCACCACTTTGCCATTTTCCAGTGTGACCTTACGCACCCACGCTGAACCGATCCGGAATCTCTCCGCTTTCTGGTATCGCCGGTACTCCTGCAGCAGTTCCACGCAATCCGCTCCAATGCGCAGGCACCTCTTGCCTCGTCTGGTTTTCGGTGTGTTGAACACAAGGCCTATCCCGGGGATGGACTGGACCGTCCGCTTGATGGAAAGCGTTCCCTTCTCAAAGTCAATGTCAGACCAGCGCAGGGCGCAGATCTCACCCCGCCGGGCACCAAGCAGCAAGGCCAGCTGAGTGATCACACTGTACTGCGGCGGTGCATCCGAGAGAATATCCAGCATCGTTGGAATCTCTTCCTCCGTCAGTACCCGAATGTCGATTTCCTCGACTTTGGGATGTTCTGCATGGGAGCACGGGTTCTCGTTGATCAATCCCCACTGGACACCTTTCTTAAAGATGCTGGAGAGCATGGCCTGGTATCGAATGACGCTGTTGTTGTTCAGCTTCCCGTCCTTTTTGGTATGCTCCACAAACACCTTTGAGAAGGCCAGTCCCACTGCAGCGGACACCTTTTCCGCCATCTTTCGGCTGACGTTCTTACCTGCATAGACCATCCGCATGGTGTCCTGACCGATCCCGGCCTGTTTCGCCAGTTCACCCCGGGTTCCACGTGGGAGCAGCTTCAGAAGGGCTTTCGTGGCGGTGTAGGTGCTGTCCCGGCGAACACCCTTTTCTTCCAGATTGTTGTAGAACGCCATCACGTGCGCCGGTTTGATCTTGGACACCTTGAGATGCCCGAGTCCGGCACTGATCCGGCCTCGCATCCTTCTATAATCGTAGAGCGTCTTGGCCTTCAGCTGCTTGTTGGCGTATTCCTCAAACCAGCGGTCGATCAGGTCATCCAGCAGCATGTCTGAGTCCAGCACGAGGCCGTTCGTGACCTGCTGCGAATCCTCTCTGACCGGCTCTCCCTGTGCGAAGAACTGGGCCAGCGTGTCCATGTTGACCAACCACTTTCGGCTTGAGATGGCCGTATAGCAGATCTTGCCCGTTCGGCAGAGCTTGCGGACATATTCGGGTGTCACGTTGAACCGTGCGGCGGCGTTTTTCACGCTGGCCATAGTGGGATAAGGGTTCAGAACAGTTTAGAGTCCCCTCAGCCCGCCAGATGCCCCCACGTCATTCATTTTTAATTAAATCCTCCGGCAGGTGCTCCGGTATGCGCACAAAGCCCCTTTGAAGCTGTCGCATTTCTGTCGCACTTTTCAAGCCCCGCCGGGCGGATATAACAAAAAGAAACCCACGATCCAAGCCGCATTTGAAACGGTGAATCGTGGGTTTTCCTTTGGTGCGCTCGAGGGAACTCGAATCCCTGGCCCTCTGATTAAAAGAGCCCCCCGGGCAGAACACTCTGATTTTAGAAGTTTCGAGTTTACGTCATTTTTATGCAGAACATCGTGATTTTTCACGTTGTAATTTCTGCACCCTTTGCCGTATTTTGCAAGTCAGAGTACCCATTGCATCCCT
>ERZ1035025.1017-NODE-1017-length-15548-cov-4.505906_pt1 | contig 15548 bp, 13 predicted proteins | sample MGYA00520619_ERZ1035025 | MGnify/ENA primary metagenome ERZ1035025 (study PRJEB33766, sample SAMN09781742) | gut metagenome | biome: gut microbiome | host: Homo sapiens | place: Madagascar | study: EMG produced TPA metagenomics assembly of the PRJNA485056 data...
CGGCGGCGGCGGCGGAGCCCTCGGCTTCGGAAAGTCCAAGGCTCGCATGCTCTCCGAGGAGGAGAACAAGGTGCGCTTCCGCGACGTCGCGGGCTGCGACGAGGCCAAGGAGGACGTGCAGGAGATCGTCGACTTCCTGCGCGACCCCTCGAAGTACCAGCGCCTGGGCGGCCGCATTCCGCGCGGCGTGCTGCTCGTCGGCTCTCCGGGCACGGGCAAGACGCTCCTCGCCAAGGCGATCGCCGGCGAGGCGGCCGTGCCCTTCTTCACGATCTCCGGCTCGGACTTCGTCGAGATGTTCGTCGGCGTGGGCGCCGCGCGCGTTCGCGACATGTTCGAGACGGCCAAGAAGAACGCCCCCTGCATCATCTTCATTGATGAGATCGACGCGGTCGGCCGCCAGCGCGGCGCCGGCCTCGGCGGCGGCAACGACGAGCGCGAGCAGACGCTCAACCAGATGCTCGTCGAGATGGACGGCTTCGACACGGGTGCGAACGTCATCGTGATCGCCGCGACGAACCGCCCCGACGTGCTCGATCCGGCTCTGTTGCGCCCCGGACGCTTCGACCGGCAGGTCGTCGTTCCGATGCCCGACATCCGCGGTCGCGAGCAGATCCTCGCCGTGCACATGAAGAGGATCCCCGCGGGTCCGGACGTCGACGCGCAGGTGCTCGCGCGCGGCACCCCGGGCTTCTCGGGCGCGGACCTCGCGAACCTCGTCAACGAAGCGGCGCTCTTCGCCGCCCGCCGGAACGGCCGCGTCGTGACGATGCAGGACTTCGAGAACGCCAAGGACAAGATCATGATGGGCGCGGAGCGCCGCGCCATGGTGATGAGCGAGGACGAGAAGCGCAACACCGCGTACCACGAGTCCGGTCACGCGGTCGTGGCGCGGCTCCTGCCCGAGAGCGATCCGGTCCACAAGGTGACGATCGTCCCGCGCGGACGCGCCCTGGGCCTCACGATGCAGCTCCCTGAGGCGGACCGCTACGCCTACAACCGCCAGTACCTGCTCACGCGCATCGCGATTCTCTTCGGCGGCCGCATCGCCGAGGAGCTCTTCATGAACCAGATGACGACGGGCGCCTCGAACGACTTCGAGCGCGCCACGCAGCTCGCCCGCGACATGGTCGTGCGCTACGGCATGAGCGAGCGCATGGGGCCGATGGTCTACGCGGAAAACGAGGGCGAGGTGTTCCTCGGCCGGTCCGTCACGAAGACCAACCACGTCTCCGAGCGCACCATGCAGGCCGTCGACGAGGAGGTCCGCCGGATCATCGACGAGCAGTACGCCGTCGCCAAGAAGATCATCGAGGACAACCGCGACAAGATGGAGGCGATGGCCCATGCGCTCCTCGAGTGGGAGACGATCGACAAGGACCAGATCGACGACATCATGGCCGGCCGCGCGCCGCGTCCGCCGAAGACGGCGAGCGCTTCGGAGAACATGAAGCCTCGCGAGGAGGCCTCGACGGCCGCCGCTCCGGCCGTGCCCGAAGCTCCGGCTGATTCGGCTGACTCGACTGATCGGGCCGCCTCGGCCGCCCCCGCCGAGGAGCCGAAGCCGGCCGAGAAGCCCGCCGGCGACGATCAGCCGGGCGAGCCCCGCTGACGCGACTTCCGACGACTGACGCCAAGGCCGCGCATCCGACAGGGTCCTCCCCTCGGGCGCGGCCTTTCTTTTTCCGAAGGAGCGCATTGCATGACCGCCTTCCATTCCAACGACTATTCCAGCGGCGGCGCCCGCCCCTGCGCGCCGGCCTGGCTCTGCGCCGGGAGGTCCCTTGACCTCGCGCGCCCCCTCGTCATGGGGATCCTCAACGTCACCCCCGACTCCTTCTCCGACGGCGGCGAGCATGACTCGCCCGAGGCTGCGCTCGACTGGGCGCTGCGCATGCGCGAGGAAGGGGCGGACGTCATTGACGTCGGCGGCGAGTCGACGCGCCCGCATGCGAGCCCGGTGCCGCTCGACGAGGAGCGGCGCCGCGTGATTCCCGTCGTGCGGATACTCGCCCGGGAGGGCCTCGTCATCTCGGTGGACACCTCGCGCCCGGAGATCATGCGCGAGGCGGCGGCCGAAGGCGCGGCGATCCTCAACGACGTGCGCGGGTTCGAGCTTTCCGGCGCCGCGCAGGCCGCGGCCGAGACGGACTGCGGACTCGTCGTGATGCACAAGGGGCGCCCCGCCTCCGGGGACGCCGCGCTCGAGGTGCTCGACTATCTCGAGCGCCGCGCGCTTGCCCTCGAGGGGCTCGGCGTCGCGCGCGAGCGGATCTGCATCGATCCGGGCTACGGATTCGGCAAGACCGTGGAGCAGAACTTCGAGCTCCTCGCGGCGACGCCGGCGCTTGCCGCCTCGGGCAGGCCCGTGATGACGGCGATCTCGCGCAAGAGCAGCCTCGGCCGGGTGACGGGGCGCGACGAGCCCCTCGACCGCATCACGGCGAGCGTGGCCGGGGCGCTTCTCGCCGCCCGCGCGGGCGCGCGCGTCCTGCGCGTGCACGACGTTCGCGAGACCGTCGATGCGCTCGCGGTGCTCGGCGCCTTCCGGGCCGCCGAGGGGCGGCTCGCCGGCGGCTGGCCGGGCTGAGGGCGCGGAGCGCAGGAAAGAACGCATTGACGGCTCCCGCGGGCGCTGACAAACTCACTGATCCCGATCCGCAGGCCTGGCGCGCCGGCGGCGGGCTCCCCTACGAAAGGATTCCAGAATGAATCGACGTTATTTCGGCACGGACGGCGTGCGCGGCAAGGTCGGATCGAGCGCGATCACCCCTGACTTCGTTCTCAAGCTCGGGCAGGCCGCCGGCCGGGTGCTCCGCCGGCACAGCCCGACCGGGCGCGCGACGGTGCTCATCGGCAAGGACACCCGCGTGTCGGGCTACATGCTCGAGGCGGCGCTCCAGGCGGGCTTCTCGTCGGCGGGCGCGGACGTCGTGCTCTGCGGACCGATTCCCACCCCGGCCGTGGCCTACCTCACCCGGGCGCTGCGCCTCGACGCGGGCGTCGTGATCTCGGCGAGCCACAACCCCTACGACGACAACGGCATCAAGTTCTTCTCGGGCGCGGGCAGGAAGCTCCCCGACGAGTGGGAGCTCGAGATCGAGGCCGAAATTGACCGCGGGTTCGCCTGCGTGCCCTCCGACGAGCTCGGAAAGGCCAGGAGGCTCGACGACGCCTCGGGGCGCTACATCGAGTTCTGCAAGTCGACCATTCCCGGGGACGTGGACCTCAAGGGGATGCGGCTCCTCGTCGACTGCGCCAACGGCGCGGCCTACCACGTCGCTCCGGACGTCTTCCACGAGCTCGGCGCCGACGTCGTCGCCGTGGGCGCCTCGCCGGACGGATTCAACATCAATTGTGGCGTCGGAGCAACGCACACCGAGCATCTCTCCGAGCTCTGCCGCGAGCACGGCTGCGTGGCGGCGGTGAGCCTTGACGGCGACGCGGACCGGCTCATCATGGCCGACGCCGAGGGGCATGTCTACAACGGCGACGAGCTGCTCTACGTGATCGTCCGCGACCGGATGCGCGAGGGCCCCGTCGCGGGCGTCGCCGGGACCCTGATGACCAACTACGGGCTCGAGCGCCGGCTCGGCGAGCTCGGCGTGGGCTTCGCGCGAGCGAAGGTGGGCGACCGGTACGTGCTCGAGCAGCTCCTTGAGCGCGGCTGGCTCTATGGCGGCGAGACGAGCGGGCACATCCTCGCGCTCGACCGCCAGACGACGGGCGACGGCATCGTGAGCGCCCTGCAGGTGCTCGGCGCCATGCGCCGCACGGGCTCGAGCCTCGCCGAGCTCACAGCCGACCTCACGCTGCTGCCGCAGGCGCTCGTCAACACGCCTATTCCGAAGGGCTACGACTGGCGGGGCGACAAGGCCTTCATGGATGCGGTCGCCGAGGCCGAGCGCTCGGTGGCCGGCCGCGGGCGCGTTCTCATCCGGCCCTCGGGGACCGAGCCCCTCCTGCGGGTGATGGTCGAGGCGGACGACGCCGAACTGGCCGAAAAGCTTGCAAAAGCAACGGCCGGCGCGCTTTCGTTGTAATATCTTGAATTCCCGCATCGGCCCGCTCCATGAGAGCGGGCGGCATAATGAACATACAACCTTCGCGCGGCGGAGACCCGGCCCGCAGACGGGGGGCCGCCCTCCAACGGCATGCCGCGCGAAGTCATCAGGAAACTCAAACAAATGGCAGAGAATCAGGAAACCGTGAAGGCCGAGGAAGCCAAGGGCCCGTTCATCCATCAGCTGCAGCTTTATCTCATCGGCGGCCAGCAGTTCACGATCAATGAGCTTTCGGACTCCGCTAAGATGCCGCGGAACGTCGTCGCGTTCATCGACGCCTGGCGCCAGAAGCGCGATGTCTGGCACTCCCCGAACAACGATCCGAAGTTCGGCGTTCGCGTGAAGGACGTCTCGCTCTATGAGTACCGCGTCGGCCATCCCGCTCCGGTTCAGGCCGAGGCTCCGGCTCAGGCCGAGGCCCCCGCCGCCGAGGCCCCCAAGGCCCGCGGCAAGAAGACCGCCAAGTGACGCAAGGTCCTTCGGTCCTGACAGTCCGATGAAGAAAAGGCCGGATGATTCCCCAAGCCCCTCAGCCACGCTGAGACGCGCCGGGAAGTCCGGTCTTTTTGTCTCAATGCCCGGCGCAGCCCCAGTCCCAGGCGCAGGGCGCCAGAAGAGAGGAGAGAAGAGTCATGAAGCAGATCGTCGCCGTGATCAAGCCCTTCAAGCTTGACGACGTTCGCGAGGCGCTCGGCGAGGCCGGCGTCCACGGACTGACGGTCACCGAGGTCAAGGGCTTCGGCCGCCAGAAGGGTCACACGGAGCTCTACCGCGGGGCGGAGTACATCGTTGACTTCCTGCCCAAGCTCAAGGTCGAGACGGTCGTCGCGGACGACATCGCCGACCAGGCGGTCGAAGCAATCCGCAGGGCCGCGCACACCGGCAAGATCGGCGACGGCAAGATCTTCGTCTTCGACGTCGAGCAGGTGATCCGCATCCGCACGGGCGAGACCGGCGAGGCGGCCGTCTGAGGCGGGACGCGCGCAAGGCGCATCAGGACAATCAGGACTCGTCGTCCTTCGGAGAGCCCGCTGACGGAAGGTTGGCGGGCTTTCGCCTTTTGATGAGCTCCTCGGTGCGGATCGGCTCGGCGCGGTCGGGCGCGGCGGGCCGGACGCGTCGCAGGCGGGGAGCGGACGGCGTCTTCGCCGCCTTGGAGGCGCGCGCGCCGCGACGAAGCATTCCCGAGAGCGTCCCGCGGCCCGGGAAGATCCGCGCGGCGAGGGCCGAGCGGTAGCGGATCTCCCAGTTCACCTTGAGGGTGAAGACGCGGATCGCGAGGATCGAGAGGGCGGTGACGGCGACGACTGCATCGGTGCGCACGCCGTCGGAAAGCAGGATCACGGCGAGCCAGCAGCCGATGAAGGCCGCCAGGCCGTAGGGCTTTCTGTCCGAGAGGGCGGCGGGGATGCGCCTGAGAAGCACGTCCCGGAGGATGCCGCCCGAAATCCCCGTTGCAACGCCGACGATCGTGCACGAGAGCGGCGCGATGCCGCGCTCCCAGGCGAGGACGGTCCCCGAGGCGCAGAAGATCCCGAGGCCTGCGGCTTCGGCGATGAGGAAGACCTCGCGGGCGGCGGACGTCGAGAAGCGCTTCACGATGGCCGGCGCGAAGATCGTGAAGAAGAGGATCACCCAGATAACGGCCTCGTGGGAGATCCAGCAGAAGGGCCTGAGGTCCAGGATCAGGTCCCGGACCGTGAGGCCGCCGAAGGCGCTCGTGAAGGCGACGATGAACACGCCCACCGGGTCGACGTCACGGCCCTGCGCTGCGAGGATGCCCGCGAGCGCGAAGGCGAGCATGCCGAGCATGTCAAAGAGCTCGGTCGACTGGGCGAGCGCCGCGAAGACGGGTTCTCCGATCATCGTCGCCTCCCGGACGGTCAGAGGCGCGTGCGGCGCTTCTGATCGAGGAGCACGATCACGGCGCCTGAGTCGCCGTCATGGGGCGGCGCCTGCACGAAGGCCATGACCTCGGAGCGCTGCTGGAGCCAGCGGCGCACCATGTCCCGGAGCACGCTCCTGCCGCCCTCGGAGTTGTTGCCCTTTCCGTGGACGATCCTCAGGCACCGTTCGCCGCGGATCTGCGCCGAGCGCAGGAACAGCGCGACTGCGTCGCGCGCCTCGTCGACGAAGAGCCCGTGCAGGTCGATGTGCCCCTGGACGGTCCACTCGCCGCGGTAGAGCTTGCGCGGGATGTCGGGCGTCACGTCGGGACGGCGGAACATGAGGCCGTCCTCGCTCTCGAGGAAGACCACCGGATCGCACTCGTCGGAGAGCGACGCGTCGAGCACCTCGCGGCGCTCGGCCTCGAGCTGCCGGGCCACGGGCTCGGGCTTCCTGGGCGTTCTCTCGACTCGGCTCCTTCCGCCGCCCTGAGGCGTCGGGGCGACGCCGAGCTCCTTCATGGCGGCGCGGAAGGCCGCGCCCGCCGCGTCGAGCTTCCTCGACTCGGCCTGGGCCTTGCGCCGCGCCTCCTCCTCGGCCTTCGCCTGCGCCTTGATGTCGCGCGAGAGCTTCTTGAGCTCCGAGAGATCGTGATACTGAGCCATTGCTGTGCTTCCTGAATTTGATGATCAGCCGCGAAGGGCCTCCTCGGCCTCGAGGAAGCGCTGCACGTCAAGCGCGGCCATGCAGCCCGCGGCCGCCGAGGTGATCGCCTGGCGGTAGACCGGATCCTGCACGTCGCCCGCGGCGAAGACTCCCGGGACGCTCGTCGCGGACGCCGCGGAGTTGCCCGTGCCGGCGGTGACGACGTAGCCGCCCGCGAGCTTGAGCTGGCCCTCGAAGAGCGCGGTGTTCGGTCGGTGCCCGATCGCGATGAAGACGCCGTCGACGGCGACGTCCTTCGCGGGCTCGCCCGACGTTCCGGCAAGGCGCACGCCCGTGACGCCCTTGCCGTCGCCGAGAACCTCCTCGACGGTGCGGTTGAGCTCGAGCCGGACCTTGCCCGCGGCGACCTGCGCCATGAGCTGGTCGACGAGGATCGGTTCGGCGCGGAAGGTCTCGCGCCGGTGGATGAGCGTCACGGAGCTCGCGATGTTCGCGAGGTAGAGCGCCTCCTCGACGGCGGCGTTGCCGCCGCCGACGACCGCGACGGGCTTGCCGCGGTAGAAGAATCCGTCGCAGGTCGCGCAGGCCGAGACGCCCTTGCCGCGATAGGCCTCCTCGCTCGGCAGCCCCAGGTACATCGCCGAGGCGCCCGTCGCGACGATGAGCGCGTCGCACGAGTAGGTCTCGCCCATGTCGGTCTCGAGCGTGAAGGGGCGCGCGGAGAGGTCGGCGCGCTTGACGAGGTCATAGACGACCTCGGTGCCGAAGCGCTCGGCGTGCTGCTGCATCTGCGCCATGAGGTCGGGCCCCTGGATGCCGTTCACGGCCGCGGGCCAGTTGTCGACCTCGGAGGTGGTCATGAGCTGGCCGCCCGCCTCCATGCCGGTGATGAGAACGGGCTTGAGGTTGGCGCGGGCTGCGTAGACGGCGGCCGTCCAGCCGGCGGGGCCGGAGCCGAGGATGATGACGCGGGCGTGCTTGGAAGTGTTCATTGCGATCCTGCTTGAGTCAGAGTGTCCGCGGCCGGCGGCGCCCTGCGGGGCCCGGGCGGCGGACGTGCGAATCTCCTCATTATGGCGGCGTTGAGGAAAAGCGGCGCCGTCTCCTTACAATCCGTCTGATTCCCGCGGGAATCAGACGGATCGCAAGAGAGGAATGACGCATGGCGAAAAGAAGCGGCCGCGCCGAAGGAAAGGCGCGCAGGGAGATGGCGGCCGAAGAGACCGGGCGCGGGGAGGCGCCCGCCTCCCCTGAGGCTGACGCACGGGCCGAGGAGCGCTCGCGCCGCCGCGCAGCGCGCGCCGAAGCGCTCGGACGCCTCGGCGAGCGCTTCTCGGAGTCCTTCATCGGGCTGGCGCGCTACCTTTGGGAGCGGAGCTGGCTCATCTCCGTTCCGGCTGCGCTGATTCTCGCCGCGTCGCTCGCCACCTACTCGCCCCTCGATCCCTCCTTCTCCGTCTCGACCTCCCGGGAGCCGGGCAATCTCTGCGGGCTCTGGGGCGCCTGGATCGCTGACCTTCTCCTCGGGGTCTTCGGGCGCTCGACCTGGTGGCTCGTTCTCGGCCTCGTCATGGTCGCGCTCTTTGCGCTTCGGTCGCGCTGGCGCGTCGAGCGGGGCGAGACGAACCCCGAGCGGATCAATCCGCCGAAGTTCACCTCCGGGTTCGGGCTGTGCGCCCTCATGACGGGCTCGACGGCCATCGAGGCGATCGGCCTGAGGGGCGCGCCGGGAACGCTTCCCGGGGCTCCAGGCGGAGCGCTCGGCGACACGCTCGCGCGGGCGCTCATCCACTATGCGGGAGTGCCTCTCGCCATCGCGCTTTTTGTCCTCCTCATCGCGATCGGCGTCTCGCTTCTCATGGACTTCTCGTGGGTTGACGCGGCCGAGGCGGTCGGCCGCTTCATCGACGAGCGGATCCTCTCGAAGCTTCGCCGCACGCGTGCGCAGGAGGACGACGATGAGGCCGGCGGCGAGGCGGGCGCGGGCCTTGCCGGGGACGCGCGGGGCGATGCGGGGCTTCCCGACTTCGGCGGCCCGACCGCGCTCGCCCAGGAGATTGAGATCGTCAGGCCCGCCGCGGAGACGCTCAACGCGAGCCAGTCGCTCTTCCCCGAGGAGGTGCTCACCTCCGCGCGCGACCGCGAGGGGCCGGCGGGGCGGCCGAGCCTCGCGCTCCTTGACGATCCGGCCGCGGCGCGCCGCGCGACCGACGAGGAGACGATCCAGATGACGAGCCGCCTCATCGTGGCCAAGCTCAAGAGCTACGGAATCGACGCCGAGGTGACGGGCGCCCAGCCGGGCCCCGTCATCACGCAGTACTGGCTCGAGCCCGGCCCGGGCGTCAAGGGCTCCCAGATCGAGGGCGTGCGCGACGACCTCAGGCGCGCCCTCGGCGTGCAGGCCGTGCGCATCGTGCTCTCCATTCCCGGCACGAGCTACGTCGGCCTCGAGGTGCCCAATCCCGTCCGCGAGACGGTCCGCCTCAAGGAGATCATCAAGAGCGAGGCCTTCGAGAAGAGCTGCTCCGCGCTCACCCTGGCGATCGGCAAGGACATCGCCGGCAAGCCCTTCGTGATGGACCTCGCGAGGACGCCGCACCTGCTCGTAGCGGGCACGACGGGCTCGGGCAAGTCGGTCGGCATCAACGCGATGATCCTCTCCATGCTCTACCGCAACACGCCCGCCGAGCTGCGGCTCGTGCTGATCGACCCGAAGATGCTCGAGTTCTCGCTCTACAACGACATTCCGCACCTGCTCACGCCCGTCGTCACGGACATGAACAAGGCGAGCGCCGCGCTCAAGTGGCTCACGGGCGAGATGGATCGCCGCTATGCGGTGATGAGCCGAGTCGGCGTGAGGCAGTTCTCGGGCTACAACGAGCGCGTCACGGAGGCCGCCCGCAGGGGCGAGCCGATCCGCGATCCGATGGCCGCGCGGGACGATCCGCTTGCGGGCGTGCTCGAGCCCTGGCCCTACATCGTCTGCGTGGTCGACGAGCTCGCCGACCTGATGCTCACGAACAGGAAGGAGGTCGAGGGCGAGATCACCCGCCTCACGCAGAAGGCGCGCGCGGCGGGCATTCACCTCATCCTCGCCACGCAGCGCCCGTCGGTCGACGTCGTCACGTCGCTCATCAAGGCGAACGTGCCCACGCGCATCTCCTTCCAGGTGGCTTCGGGCACGGACAGCCGCGTGATCCTCGGCGAGTCGGGCGCCGAGCAGCTCCTCGGCAACGGCGACATGCTCCTGCACCGGCCGGGCAGCCAGGGTGCGACCCGCATCCAGGGGTGCTTCGTCGCGGACGGCGAGGTGCAGCGCGTCGCCGAGGCGCTCAAGCGCCTCGGGTCCCCGTCCTACGTCGAGGGCGTCACGGAGTCTTCGGACCCCGAGGACGAGGACGCGGGCGGCGACGGCTCGGGCCGGCGCTCTGGCGAAAGCGATCCGCTCTACGACAAGGCCGTCGCGGTGGTGCTCGAGGAGAAGCGCGCGTCGATCTCGTTCGTGCAGCGCCATCTCGGCATCGGCTACAACCGCGCGGCGAACCTCCTCGAGGCGATGGAGGGCGCGGGGCTCGTGAGCAAGCCTTCGAGCATGGGCAAGCGCACGATCCTCGTGCCGGACCGCTGACCCAAGCGCAAGCAAGAAGGAAACAGCAATGAAGACCGCAATCTCCCGCCGCAGCGTGATCACGCTCGCATTCGCGCTCGCCGCCGGCGCCGCGCCGCTCTGCGCTCCCGCAGCCGCTTCGAGCGGATCGGGCGCCCGGGCGGAGCTCGAGCGCTTCCTCTCGGCCGTCGGCGGCGCCGAGGGCGCGTTCGAGCAAACGACCCGCGACCGGACCGGAAAGCTCGTCTCCGAGGCGAAGGGCTCCTTCGCGTTCCGCCGGCCCGCCTCCTTCGACTGGGCCTACGAGTCGCCCTGGCGGCAGAGGATCACGAGCGACGGACGGGTGCTCCGCATCTACGACGAGGATCTCCTGCAGGTGACCGAGCGCGCTGTCGACGCGGCCTTCTCGGCCACGCCCGCCGCTGTGCTCTTCGGCGAGGGGCGAGTGCCGGAGGGCTGGCGCGTCGGGGAGACGGGATCGGACGAGGTCGTCCTCCGTCCGGACGATCCGGCCGCCGCAGGCGGGTTCGAGGAGATCCGGATCCGCTTCTCGGCGGGGCTGCCCGAGGAGATGGACCTCGCGGACGCGTTCGGACAGACGACGCGGATCCGCTTCACGGCCTTCGCGCCGGGCGAGCCCGCCGAGGAGCGCTTTCGCCTCGAGATTCCCGAGGGCGTCGAGGTCCTGCGGGCGGGCTGACGGCCGCCCGCCCGCGGGGGAGCGCCCGTCCCATCGGTTAGAATGGTCCGCACCAGAGGCCGGCTCCTCTCAGGAAGCCGGCTTCGCATGTTTTCGATCGAGATGCGGCCTTGGGATGCGCCGCTCCGCTTGGGCGGGGCGAAGCATGCTCCGCATGCGCCGCTCTCCGGCGGCCGGGCTTCGCCCGGGCCGCCGCAATTTCGCGAGCCTTCGCGAACTGCGATCAATCCGGGAGCCATTCATGAAGAGCAACATGCGTCGACTCATCATCGACAAGCTACTCACCCAAAAGGGATATGTCTCCTTTGAACAGATCAAGTCCGTGCTCAAGGTGAGCGAACCCACGGTCAAGCGCGACATCCGCTACATGCGCGAGGAGCTTGGCGCCCCGATCCAGTATTCGCACGCGAAGAACGGCTACTACTACGCCGCTCCCGCGGCCGAGGGAAAGGCGAAGCGCGGCGCCGACCGGCGGCCCCAGGAGAAGGACGAGGCTGCGTCTCCGCTCATGCACAAGCAGTGGTATTCGTCCGAGGAGCTCTACGTGCTCGCCTCGGCCTATGACCTGCTCGGCGCGCTCGAGGGCGACCAGTCCTCAGCGCTCGTCGAGGAGATTACGCCCCTGCGCTCGCGCGTTCTCGGACTCTTCAGCCTCGGGGGCTCCAGCCCCAGGGAGCTCGTGCGCCACGTGCGTGTCGTCAACGGGCGCGTCCCCTTCAAGGAGCCGCAGACCTTCGAGACGATCGGCTGCGCGCTCTCGGAGCGGCGCCGGGTCCGGATCCGCTACTACTCCTGGCGCACCGACGAGTCGACCGAGAGGGAGATCTCGCCGCTGCGGCTCGTCCACTACCGCAACCGCTGGTACGTGGACGCCTTCTGTCATCTCACCGGTCAGCTCAAGACCTTTCAGATCGAAAACATCGAATCGGCCGAAATTCTGTCCACGGCCGTCAAGCGCATGGCGCTCGACGGCGTGGCCACGGAGCTTGACGCAGGCTACGGAATCTTCCACGGCAAGGAGCTGCAGATCGCAAGGCTTCACTTTGATGAAGCCTCCGCGCGCTACGTGCTCCGCGAGGCGTGGCATCCCCGGCAGCGCGTGCAGAAGCTCAATGACGGCTCCCTGATGCTTTCGGTCCCCTATTCGGATCCGACGGAAATCGTCGGCGCGATCCTGCGCTGGGGCTCCCGCGTCGAGGTTCTCGAACCTCAGGAGCTCCGCGACCAGGTCGGTCGCGAGGCCGAACGCATCGCCGCGCTCTACTCCGGGCGCACTGATGCAGGCTCGTAGGATTGATGGCGACTGAAGAGGTCAGAAAAAGAAGACGCCGGCCGCGCCGGCATCACAGGCCGGGCTCTCCGAGAAGTCTCCCGCAGATCTTCTTCTGCGGGGACCCCCACGGCGTGTTCGATCAGATCAACGTCGCCGCGCGCGAGCACAGGCCCGACGCCATCGTGATCCTCGGCGACATGCAGGCGCCCGCCCCCCTTGAGGAGGTCCTTGAGGAGGCGCTCGCCTTTGCGCCCGTCTGGTGGATTCCCGGGAATCACGATTCGGACTCGGACAGCATCTACGATAACCTGTGGAGAAGCGCCTTGGCCGGGCACAACCTGCACGGACGCGTCGCGACCGTCGCGGGTCTGCGCATCGCGGGCCTGGGCGGGGTCTTTCGCGGACAAGTGTGGATGCCCGACGAGGAGCCGAACTACTTCTGCCCGGCGAACTTCATCCGGCGCGTCGGAACGGGGAACATGTGGCGCGGCGGATTGCCGCGGCGGCACCGCACGACGATCTTCCCCTCGGTCTATCAGAACCTGATGCGCCAGAAGGCGGACATCCTCATCACGCACGAGGCGCCGGCCTGCCACAGGAAGGGCTTTCATGCGATCGACGCGCTCGCCGAGGCGGTGGGCGCGAAGTGGCTCTTTCACGGGCATCAGCACGAGGACCGCGTCTACGGGCGCCACCACGGCATCGTGATGCAGGGCGTGGGCTACCGCGGAATCACGAATCTCGCGGGCGAGGTCGTCGTTCCCGCGCAGCTCGATCCCCGCGAGGCCGCCGCGCTCAGGAGCGCCATCAGCTGGGCCGAGTCGCACCAGTACGGACCCACGCCGGGCGTTGCGGCCGCCGGTCCCGTCGAGACTTTCGCCGACGCGCCCGTCGACGTGCTCGAGCCCCTGGAGAACGGACGGGCGGTTCTTTCCATCCCCGTCGCCGATCCCTCCGACGCCCTTGAGCGCGGCATAGCGCTCACGGTCGAGCGCAGGAACGAGGCGCTCGTCGAGGCCGGGCGCCACGAGCCGCGGCGCGACGCCGAGCTCGGCCGTGCCGTCGCCGCGCGCGCTCCGGGCGGACGCTGGAAGCGCAGCCGGGGGCCGAGAAAGCGCGAGGGGCGGAGCGGCTGAGGCTCCGTGGAAATGACGAAGGCCGCGCTTGGCGCGGCCTTCGTCATTCAAGGAATTCCGATCGCGCTCAGAGCAGCAGGCACCGGACGGCGTCTCCGGCCTCGGCGCGCTCCGACAGCGTGTCGAGCACCGCCATGGCGTTCATCCCCGCGAGGGTCGTGAGCATCCCCGAGCTCTGGGACTTCGCGGGCAGGAAGGTGAGCGCTCCCTTCGCGATGGAGAGCTTGCCGCGGATGAGATCCGTCCGGCCCGTGCGCCCCTTGAGCACGGCTCCGGCGACCGCCGGGACCTCGCGCAGCCCCAGGGGGCCGGAGGCGCCGGCGGCGAGAAGGATCGCGCGGCGCAGGAACAGGCTTGCGGACACCGCCGCCGCAACGGGATTTCCAGGCAGCGCCATGAACCAGCGCTCCGATTCGCTCGCGAAGCGTCCGAACGAGAAGGGCTTTCCGGGGCGCATGCTGACGTGGTGGTGCGTCACGCCGCATCCCATCTCCGTGAGGACGCGGTTCGTGTAGTCGTGCTCGCCCGCGCCGAGGCCGCCCGAGGCGACGAGGAAGTCGCTGCCGGCGAGCGCCTCCTCAAGCGCGCGCCGGATCGCCGCCGGATCGTCCGGAAGAATGCCGAGGTCGCGGACCTCGGCGCCCCATTTTCTGAGGAGCGCTCCGATGGTCGCGGAGTTCGCGTCGTAGATCCTTCCCTGCGGGAGCGGCGCGGGCGTTCCCGGCGCTGCAAGCTCGTCGCCCGTGGCGAAGACGGTGACGCGGATCCTGCGGACGGCGAGCTCTGCGCGGCCGAGCGAGGCCGCGAGGCCCGTCCAGTCCGGCGTCAGCACCGTTCCGGCCGGGATGACCGCGCTTCCGGCATGAAACTCTTCGCCCCGGAGCCGGACGTTGGCGCCGGCCTTGACCCGGTCCGCAGGGAAGACGACGAACTTCCCCTCGCTCGTCGTTCGCTCGAAGGGGATGACCGTGTCGGCGCCCGTCGGAACGGGCGCTCCCGTCATGATGCGCATGGCCGTTCCCGGAGTGAGCGCCTCCCCCGGCCGGGATCCGGCGTAGGACGCGCCGGCGACCGGAAGCCGGACCTCTCCGCCCGCGGCGAGCGCCTCGCTCGCGAAGGCGAAGCCGTCCATCGCGGAGTTTGTGAAGGCCGGCGCGTCAAAGGGCGCGGAGATCGTCTCGGCGAGAACCGCCCCCTCGGCCTGCGCAAGCGGCAGCCGCTCGGTGCGTGAAACGGGGGCGATCTCGTCCGCGAGCATGTCGTAGACTCTTTCGATCGTGATGTAGTCGGTCATGGCCTGTCCTGGAAACGAAGTGTTCCGCAAGGATAGTCCCGGGAGGCGGACCGCAAGAACTCCTCGGAAGGAGTAGGAAAAGAGATGATGGGCGCGATCTCCCAGGAAACCGTGACAGGACTGATCTTTGCGGGCGGCCTCGCCACCCGGATGGGCGGTGCGAACAAGGCGCTCGCACGCTTTGAGGGGCGCCCCCTCGCACGCCACGTCATTGAGCGGCTTCGCCCCCAGTGCTCCGCGCTTCTTCTTTCCGCCAACCGCAGTCCTGAGGAGTTCGCTTCGCTCGGCCTTCCCGTCATCGCGGACAGGATTCCGGGTCATCCGGGACCGCTTGCCGCGCTTGACGCCGCCTTCGCAAGCGGCCGCATCAGCACGGAGTGGGTGCTCACGGCGCCCTGCGACGCGCCCCGGCTTCCGGGGAGCCTCACGGAGTCCTTCGCCGCGGCGCAGCGCGCGGCGAACCGGGAGGGCAGGGATCCTGACGCCTTCGTCGCCAGAACAGGCGGATACGTTCAGAGCGCGGTCGCCTGCATCCGAGCAAAGCGCCTCGCCGAGGCCGCCGACAGCGTCGCCTCGGGCGAGCGCCGCCTGCGGCGATGGCTCGAAGCCGTCGGCTGCGAGAGCGTCTTCTTTCCTGACGAGGAGGCGTTCGCCAACTTCAACTCGGACGAGGAGCTTCGGACGGCCGAGAGGCGTTTTTCGAGAGACGCTTGACAAAGCGATCTCGCTTCAGCGATAATTCGAAAATCGCTTCCGAAAACGAAGCGGTGAACGAAAGCAGGTCGGCTGAATTTCTTCAGCAGTGTCGCTTGACAAGAAGGAAACGCTTCTGTAAGATTCGAATCCTTCGCTGTTCAAACGAACGGCCAAGTTCTTTAAAAATCAGATTCAACGAACCGATAAGTGTGATCATCGGAACTT
>ERZ1035025.1020-NODE-1020-length-15493-cov-13.487563_pt1 | contig 15493 bp, 18 predicted proteins | sample MGYA00520619_ERZ1035025 | MGnify/ENA primary metagenome ERZ1035025 (study PRJEB33766, sample SAMN09781742) | gut metagenome | biome: gut microbiome | host: Homo sapiens | place: Madagascar | study: EMG produced TPA metagenomics assembly of the PRJNA485056 data...
CCATGCTTACACAGGAGATCAGATGACTCTTGACGGACCACAGAGAAAAGGTGACTTAAGAAGATCTCGTGCAGCAGCAGTTAACATCGTACCTAACTCTACAGGTGCTGCTAAAGCAATCGGACTTGTTATTCCAGAATTAAACGGAAAATTAATCGGATCTGCTCAGCGTGTTCCAACTCCTACAGGATCTACAACAATCTTAACAGCAGTTGTTGAAGGAAATGTAACAGTTGACGAAGTAAACGCAGCTATGAAAGCAGCTCAGACAGAATCTTTCGGATATAACACAGACGAAATCGTATCTAGCGATATCGTAGGAATGAGATATGGTTCTTTATTCGATGCTACACAGACAATGGTTCTTCCATTAGACAATGGAACAACAGAGGTTCAGGTTGTATCTTGGTATGACAATGAAAACTCTTACACAAGCCAGATGGTAAGAACAATCAAATACTTTGCTGAATTAGCTTAATTTGATATTGGAATGAGGACAGGCCTGTAATTATACAGTGTAATAAGACTCAGATAAGGGGTCCGGTCTTTTGGACCGGGCCCCTATTTTTAATCAAGGATTGAGAAACCCTGATCAATTAAGATATGCCTTACGGCATACAATCTTAGGAGGAAAACGAAACATGTTAAACAAAAAATCTGTAGATGACATTAATGTAGCAGGAAAGAAAGTCTTAGTACGTTGCGATTTCAACGTGCCTTTAAAAGACGGACAGATTACAGATGAAAATCGTCTGGTAGCAGCACTTCCAACAATCAAGAAACTGATTGCTGACGGTGGAAAAGTAATCCTTTGCTCTCATTTAGGAAAACCTAAAGGAGAACCAAAACCAGAATTATCTTTAGCACCAGTAGCAGTACGCTTAAGCGAACTGTTAGGACAGGAAGTTAAATTTGCAGCAGATGACAATGTTGTCGGAGATAATGCAAAAGCAGCAGTAGCTGCTATGAAAGATGGAGAAGTGGTACTTCTTCAGAATACTCGTTACAGAGCAGAAGAAACTAAAAATGGTGAAGCATTCAGCAAAGATCTTGCAAGCCTTTGTGATGTATTCGTAAACGATGCGTTTGGTACAGCTCATAGAGCACATTGCTCAAACGTTGGTGTAACAGAATATGTTGACACAGCCGTTGTAGGATATTTAATGCAGAAAGAGATCGATTTCTTAGGAAATGCGGTTAATAATCCAGAAAGACCTATGGTAGCCATCTTAGGTGGAGCGAAAGTCGCTGACAAATTAAAAGTAATTGATAACTTACTTGAAAAATGTGATACACTGATCATCGGTGGAGGAATGGCTTATACATTCCTAAAAGCACAGGGATTAGAAGTTGGTAAATCTTTAGTAGACGATGAAAAAATCGACTATTGTAAAGAAATGATGGCAAAAGCAGAGAAACTAGGAAAGAATTTATATCTTCCAATTGATACAACAGTAGCAGACGGATTCCCAAATCCTATCGATGCTGAGATTGAAGTATCTACAGTAGCATCTGAAGCAATTCCAGCTGATAAAGAAGGACTTGATATCGGACCAGCTACATGTGAGAAATTCGCAGAAGCAGTTAAAACTGCTAAAACAGTTGTATGGAATGGACCTATGGGTGTATTTGAAAACCCTATCCTTGCCAAAGGAACAATTGCCGTTGCTCAGGCTTTAGCTGATACAGATGCAACAACAATCATCGGTGGAGGAGACTCTGCAGCAGCTGTTAACCAGTTAGGATTTGCAGACAAGATGACACACATCTCTACAGGTGGTGGAGCTTCTCTTGAATTCTTAGAAGGAAAAGACCTTCCAGGTGTAGTAGCAGCCAACGATAAATAATCGTTGAATTTAGATATTAAATTTTTAAACAATATATCAAGAAAGAAGGATATAAGTCTTATGCGTAAAACAATCGTAGCAGGAAACTGGAAAATGAACAAAACTCCTAGCGAGGCCAAAGCATTAATCGAAGAATTAAAACCATTAGTAGCAAGTGAAACTTCTGATGTAGTATTCTGTGTACCAGCAATCGACATCCCAGCAGCAATCGAAGCTGCAGCAGGAAGCAACATTGCAATCGGTGCTGAGAATATGTACTTTGAAGAAAGTGGAGCTTACACAGGAGAAATCGCTCCTAACATGTTAACAGATCTTGGAGTAAAATATGTTATTCTTGGACATTCTGAAAGAAGAGAATACTTTGCTGAAACAGATGAAACTGTTAATAAGAAAGTATTAAAAGCTTTTGAACATGGAATTACACCAATCGTTTGCTGTGGTGAAACTCTTGCTCAGAGAGAACAGGGAGTTACAATTGACTTCGTTCGCCAGCAGATCAAGATTGCATTCCAGGGAGTAAGTGCTGACCAGGCTAAGACTGCAGTTATCGCTTACGAGCCAATCTGGGCTATTGGAACTGGTAAAGTTGCAACAACAGAACAGGCTCAGGAAGTTTGCGCAGCAATCCGTGCATGTATCGCAGAAGTATATGATGAAGCTACAGCAGAAGCAATCCGCATTCAGTATGGTGGATCTGTATCTGCAGCCAGCGCACCAGAATTATTTGCACAGCCAGATATCGATGGTGGATTAGTTGGTGGAGCATCATTAAAACCAGACTTTGGTAAAATCGTAAACTATAAATAATTTTGATTAATTGATTATTTGATGGGTCCCCTGGATATTTGATATCCGGGGGATTTTTTAATTCTCAGGAACACTTTATCATATGAAGTATAGAAACTTTTTCAATATGATATGCTATAAAAGACTGGAAGGGATGATCGAATCGGTCTATAATAAAAGAAAAAAGGAGGCATGTCATATGGAAAGATATAAAAGAGTTTTTGTTATCGTTTTAGACTCCTTAGGAATCGGAGAGATGCCAGATGCAGCCAGATTCGGAGATCATGATGTTGATACCTTTGGACATATCTGTGATACGGTAGGAACGTTAAATATTCCAAATTTAAAGAGATTAGGAATGTTAAATCTTCATCCGGTAAAACAAATGGAAGAAGCAAAAGATCCAATTGCCTACTATGCCAGATTAAAAGAAAGCAGCAATGGAAAAGATACGATGACCGGTCATTGGGAGATGATGGGTCTTAAGATTGAGAAACCATTTCTGACCTTCACAGATACTGGATTTCCGCCAGAGCTGATTCATGAATTAGAAGAAAAATGCGGAAAGAAAGTAATAGGAAATAAATGTGCCAGCGGAACACAGATTCTGGATGAGTTAGGTGAGGAAGAGATCAAAAACGGTTCCATGATCGTGTATACATCCGCGGATTCCGTGATGCAGATCTGTGGAAATGAAGAAACCTTTGATCTTGAGAATCTTTATCGCTGCTGTGAGATTGCAAGAAAACTTACAATGAAAAATGAATGGAAAGTCGGAAGAGTCATTGCAAGACCATATGTTGGAAAGAAGAAAGGCGAGTTTGTAAGAACGAGCAATCGAAGAGATTATGCGTTAAAACCATTTTCAAGAACGGCATTGAATGCTTTGAAAGATGAAGGATTCGATGTGATCTCTGTCGGAAAGATCAATGATATTTTCTGTGGAGAAGGAATCACAAAAGCATACCATTCTGAAAGCTCTGTGCATGGAATGCAGCAGACGGTAGATGTATGCAAAGAAGATTTCCATGGTTTATGTTTCACGAATCTGGTAGATTTTGATACCCTATGGGGACACCGGAGAAATCCAGTTGGGTATGGAAAAGAGATTGAGAAGTTTGACGTAGGACTTGGCAATCTGTTAGAAGTATTAAGAGAAGATGATTTACTTATCATAACGGCTGATCATGGAAATGATCCGACTTATACAGGAACGGATCATACAAGAGAATATACACCATTTATTGCCTATTCAAAATCTTTAAAAGGCAGCGGAAAATTAGAAGATCAGGATACTTTTGCAGTGATCGGAGCAACAGTTACCGATAATTTTGGTGTTAAGATGCCAGAAGGAACGATCGGGGCATCATTATTAGCGGAATTGAAATAAGTAGATGCAGCTAAAATAATGAGATATAACAAAAAATGTACGCTTATAAATACAATTATATAATAGTTGAATTTCAAGAAGAAAATCGTTATAATATTAACGGACATAAAATAAGATTAATTTTTGGGAAATGAAGGAGAAAATAATGAGTAAAAAACCAACAGTCCTGATGATTTTAGACGGATATGGATTAAACGAAAACAAAGAAGCGAATGCAGTAGCAGAAGCAAAGACTCCTGTAATGGATAAATTAATGAAAGAATACCCATTCGTAAAAGGAAATGCATCTGGAATGGCAGTCGGACTTCCAGAAGGCCAGATGGGTAACTCTGAAGTAGGACATATGAATATGGGTGCAGGACGCATCGTATATCAGGAATTAACAAGAATCACAAAAGAGATCCAGGATGGAGATTTCTTTAAGAACGAAGCAATGTTAGAAGCAATCGAAAACTGCAAGAAGAACAATTCTGCATTACACTGCTTTGGATTATTATCAGATGGTGGAGTACACAGCCACAATACACATTTATACGGTGTTCTTGAGATGGCTAAGAGAAATGGTTTAGAGAACGTATACGTTCATTTATTTTTAGACGGACGTGACACAGCTCCAACATCAGGAAAAGGATTCATCGAAGAATTATTAGCAAAGATGGACGAGATCGGAGTAGGTAAAGTAGCATCTATCTCTGGACGTTACTATGCAATGGACCGTGACAACCGTTGGGATCGTGTCCAGAAAGCATACAATGCAATCGTTATGGGACAGGGTAATACAGCTGACAGCGCAATCGATGCAATCGATGCTTCTTACAAAGAAGACGTTACAGATGAATTCGTAGTACCAACAGTTATTATGGAAAATGGTGCACCAGTTGCAACATTAAAAGAAAATGATTCTGTGATCTTCTACAACTTCAGACCAGACCGTGCAAGAGAGATCACACGTTCTATCTGTGATGACAAATTTGACAGTTTTGATCGTCCAAACGGATACTTTAAGACAACATTTGTATGCTTCACAGAATACGATGTAACAATCCCTAACAAATTAGTGGCATTCCACAAAGTAGAGATCAAGAACACATTTGGAGAATTCCTTGCAAGCCACGGATTAAAACAGTTAAGATTAGCTGAGACAGAGAAATATGCTCACGTAACATTCTTCTTTAACGGTGGAGTGGAAGAACCAAACGAAGGAGAAGACAGAATCCTTGTTAAATCTCCAGCAGTAGCAACATATGATCTTCAGCCAGAGATGAGCGCTCCAGAAGTTGGTTCAAAACTTGTAGAGGCAATTAAATCTGACAAATATGATGTCATCATCGTAAACTTCGCAAACAGCGACATGGTAGGACATACAGGAATCGAAGAAGCAGCAATCAAAGCCGTAGAAGCAGTTGACAAATGCGTTGGAGATGCTGTAGAAGCTATCAAAGAAGTAAATGGACAGATGTTCATCTGTGCTGACCACGGAAATGCTGAACAGTTAAAAGACTATGAAACAGGAGCTCCATTTACAGCACATACAACAAATCCAGTACCATTTATCCTTGTAAATGCTGAAGAAGGATTAAAATTAAGAGAAGGTGGATGCTTAGCTGATATCGTACCTACATTAATCGAATTAATGGGAATGGAACAGCCAGCAGAGATGACAGGAAAATCCCTGATCGTAAAATAAGATCTTCTAAAAGATATCTTGAAAGAAGCAAGATGAGAAGATATAATAAGAATAACAGCAAAGGCGCTTGTGACAGATCACAGGCGCCTTTTTTGAGGATAAAAACATGAGAGTTTAAGAATAGCTTAGATTGTTTAAATATCATGAAAGATGATATAATGATAATCAAGAAAAAAGATTAATAGAGAGGAGTGAAATATTATGGACGTATATGAAATGTTAGAAGAATTACAGGAAAAAGCTCTGCATGATGAAACAATGAAACAAGCCCTGTTAGCAACGAGAACAGAAAAAGAACCGATCATTGCTTTCTGCAAAAAATGCCAGGAATTTGGTTATGAGATCTATCCAATGGAACTGATCAATGCAGGAGAAGAATTCTATGCAACGATGCGAAGAAGTACCAATGGCGGCGGAGAGAATTCACCAAAATTAAGCGGTGAAGATGACATGTATGAACTGTTTATGGTTGCAATCGAGAGAGGAACACAGTTTTAAATAACAGAGTAAAGCAGCAACAGTAACTTGACGGAACATCAAAAGTCTGTTAAAATACCATTCAGTGTAAAAATTAGATATGATAGGGTGTTGTAATGATAGTATTACAATGCTACGGTTCGGACATCCATAATCCATTATTTTAAGGGTTATGGATGTTTTTTGACCTTGTAACAAATAAAAAGATGGAAATCGAAAGGAGTCATATGGAAAATTATTTATTTGAAAAAATGCCAGTACCAAAGGCATATATGAAACTGGCATTACCTGTTGTATTAAGTATGATCGTATCACTTGTATACAACATGGTAGATACCTATTTTATCGCACTGACGGGCGTACAGGAATTAGTTGCCGGAGTATCTTTAGTAGCACCAATGTTTACCTTAATGATCGCATTTGGAGATATCTTCGGGCTTGGTGGAAGTTCTGTGATCTCAAGATTGTTAGGAGAGAAGAAAGATAACGAAGCCAAGAAAACATGTGCATTCTGCATCTGGGTTTCTCTTGTATTTGGATTGTGTATCAGTGCAATCTTATTATTATTCCGCACACAGATTCTTGGGCTATTAGGTGTCAGCAAGGTTACATATGAATATGCCAATGCCTATTACACATGGATCGCAATCGGTGCAGTATCCATTATTTTCAGCATGGTTCCAAGTAATATCTTAAGAACTGAAGGACTGGCAGTTCAGTCAATGGCAGGATCTATTATTGGTTCGATTGTAAATATCATCTTTGATCCAATCTTTATCTTCGGATTAAACCAAGGGGCAGCAGGAGCCGCGATGGCAACAGTTCTTGGAAATATCATTGCAGATATTTATTATGTTTATGCGGTGATCAAGAAATCAAAGAGACTGACATGTTCCCCTTCCCATATGAAGATCACAGGAAGAAGAGTCAGAGATATCCTAATGATCGGAATCCCAGCATCCATCACAAATATCATGCAGACCTTTATGATGGTCATGACCAACAATTTCTTACTTCCATATGGAACAGATAAAGTTGCAGCGATGGGAATCGCATTAAAGGTTAATATGATCACAGCTCTGGTACTTGTAGGATTTGCCTTCGGAGGACAGCCGCTTGTTGGATATAACTACGGCGCTAAAAATGAAAAAAGATTGAAAAAGATCCTGAAATTTGCATATCTCTTTGAAATGGGATTAGGACTATTATTTACGATCATCATGTGCATCTTTGCACCACAGATCATCAAAGTATTTATGGACAAACCAGATATCATAACAAACGGAGCCATGATGCTAAGATTCCAGCAGATCGGAATGACATTTATGTCTGTGACCTTGATTTCAACCTGTGTATGCCAGGCAGTAGGAAATGCAGGAGGAGCCTTTGTGTTATCGATCAGCAGACAGGGAGTGATCTATGTATTAGCACTTTTGATCATGTCAAATGTATTTGGATATACAGGAGTTTTGGTATCACAGGCATGCTCAGATGTAGCGACAGCTTTGATTGCAGCAGGGATTATGTTAAAGATTATGAAAAAACTTGCAAAGAAATAAAGAGTTCAAAAAAGAATCCGGCAAAGTAGGATTCTCCTATAAATTAAATAAAAAGCTGACAATTGGAGACTACTTCAAGGTTGTCAGCTTTTTTGCAATCTTAAGAAACTTTTTCACAGCTTCACTCGGCTCATTTGCATATATCAATCCATAAGGCAGAGTCATATCCGTATCCAAAGGGATCGTAACCAGATTTGTATGAATATCTTTATAAACCGGATGTGTGATCAAAATATAAGAATTCATCTCACAAAGCGTAAAAGTATCGACACCATAATAAGAAGAGTCAATGATCGTAGTTGTTGGATGATGTTCTTTTATATAATTTCGGAAAGCATCCATTTCTTCAGAGACTCCCTCAATCGGCATCACGATATATTGATCATCAAGATCATGCATAGAAACATGGCTGCGTTCACAAAGAGGGTGGTTCTTAGGAACGGCACAGCAAATCGGTGTTCTGTCAAGTTCAAGAAACTGGCAAAGTCCCTTCCAGCCGGCAGATCCATAAATACCTTCGAACAGATCATATTTGCTGCCAAGAACAGAGAAGGTTTCTCCGCGCTGCTGATATTCTGTCATTGGGAGGATTTCAATCTTTAAATCAGGAGATTCTTCACTGATCCGTGCCAAGATTTCAGGTAAAAGTCTGCACTTATAGAGGAGAGAAGTACCAATACGCACGGTTGTTTCAGAAGACTTGGCTAAAGCTCTGGCAGCCTGTAAGGCTTCTTCGGAAAGCTTGATCAGATTTTTCGCATCATGGTAAAGAGATTTTCCGGCAGGTGTCAACTTTACTCCATGGTGTGTGCGTAAAAACAGCTGAAAACCACAGGTATCTTCTAGCAGATTGATCTGCTGGATGATTGCTGGAGATGAGATATACATTGCTTTTGCGGCTTTGCTGAAACTTCCAAGATCAGCGGTTTCCAATGCAGTTCTTGTAAGAATCATGTCTCCTTACACAGTAGCCGCGATCTCTGGTATGGGCGTGATGCAGAAAGTAGAAAGTATTCCATTTCAGGCAATTATGGGAATTTCAGAAGGAGTTTTGCCTCTGGTTGCATACAACTATGCATCCAAAAATAGAGAACGCATGAATCAGGCGGTTCGATATGCACTTTCCAGAGGATTTGTATGTGCATGTATTTGCTTTGGATTATATGAGATCTTTGCACCAGTCGTTGTTGGATTTTTTATCAACGATCCACAATCCATCGTTTATGGTGCAGCATTTGTACGGCTTCGTGTTCTGGCACTTCCGTTTATTATTGTCGAATTTATGCTGATCGCAGTCTTTCAAGGGGTTGGAAGGGCAAGGGAAGCATTTATTTTATCAATTTTTCGAAAAGGCATCTTGGACCTTCCATTGATGGTCATTGCAGATTTGCTGGTTCCAATGTATGGAGTGATGATCGTACAGCCATTCATGGAATTTTGTGGATGCATCATTGCATTGTGGATGTATCGGTCTTTCCGAAAGAGTATCAATATACAGCAAAATAATTTATAAATCATATCAGGAGGAAACAAAAATGTAACAGACGTATATTACATTAAATGATAACCATCAGATTCCACAAATGGGTCTCGGAGTTTATATGATCCGTGGAGATGAACCAACTTATGAAGCTTGCAAACAAGCACTGGAACTTGGATATCGTCATATCGATACTGCTCATGCATATCAAAATGAACGGGGTGTCGGAAAAGCTGTCAGAGAAAGCAAGGTTGGCAGAGAAGAAATCTGGATCACAAGTAAGCTGTGGCCAAGTGAATATGGAGAAGGAAAGACAATGGCAGCCATCGATAAGATGTTAGATCGTCTGGATACAGAATATATTGATCTGTTATTACTTCACCAGCAGTTTGGAGATTACCTCGGTGCATGGAAAGACATGGAGAAAGCAGTAGAGCTTGGAAAGGTTCGTTCTATTGGGCTGTCTAACTTTGAATCTGACCGTTTGGAAGAAGTATTAGAAGCAGCACAGATTAAACCGGCTGTATTACAGGTAGAATGTCATCCATATTATCAGCAAAATGCATTGAAAGAAAGAATTGCACCATATGGAACAAAACTAGAATGCTGGTATCCATTAGGACATGCAGGTCAGGGATTGTTAAATGAGCGACTATTTGCAAAACAATGGGAGAAAATAAAGAAGAAAAAGAAGGAATTCTGGATATTAAACTGATTTTAAATCAAAATAGAAAAATCAACATTGAAATGCAAAATACCTATCAAGATGACTGGACAGAGAGAAGTCTTTTTTATAATTGTCGAATGTTTACAGATGGATTTCAAAAGGGACATCCTTATGGAGAAATTCCACCATGTATCCATGTGGGAATCTTGAATTTTAATCAAATGATAAGCCCGAATTATTATCATAAAGTTAGTCTGATGGATGAAAAAGAAAGATATCTGTATCTAAGAGAAGAGATGGCAGAGAGTGACAGAGTAAGTCAGATAGAAAGTGCACAGAGACTTGGACGTAAGGAAGGGAAAAAAGAAGGGGAATTAGTAAAGCTAATAATGTTAATACAAAAGAAAATGGGTCGAGGAGATACAAAAGAGAAGATAATGGATGATTTATTTAATGGAAGAAGAAAGTTTAATTAATCCTATTTATCAGTTGGTAAAAGAAAATCCTGATAAGACCAAAGAAGAAATTTATAAGATGTTAGATTTATAAAGAATGATCAGAATTTGTGGAGAAAATAGAGTGTTATGGAATATGTTAAAGCGAATGAAACAGATTTAGATCAAATCGTAATGTTTAGAAAATCAAATCTGCCTTCAATATGATATGGTATATTTAGATGCATCATTACCTGCAAGTCATTTATATGAAAAAAGAGGGTATCAGACTATAAAACATGAGAAATGGAACGTAGAAAATGGGAAGATACTTGTATATGAGGTTATGGCAAAATCATTGGTAAATGTTCGCAAAGATAAAAATTAATATAAAAGTAGAGTGTATGGAGAAATATGCTCTGCTTTTTTATTTTCATGCAAGTTCTAATCTATAAAATAAGCGCAATTTACGCTAGTCCCAGACTTCGTCTGTATTCCATTGGACTGACTCCACCCAATGACATTTTGATTCTTTTTTCTCTAAACCAAATAATATATTCATTTAGTTTAAATATAAATTCCTGAATACTTACACCTTCCCAGTCTCTATCATAAAACATCTCGTTTTTTAGTATTCCAAAAAAGCCTTCACAGGCTGAATTATCCGGGGAACATCCTTTTTTTGACATTGAACGGATTAATCCAGCTTTCTCCATCCTTTTGATCCAACCCGGCCAACGATAATGACATCCCCGATCACTATGTATGATCGGTTTCTCATTCTCTTTTAATAATGCAATCCCCTGATCAAGCATGGTATTGACTAATTCTGCATTTGGAGATTCTCCTATTGTCTATGCTATCGGCATTCCATCAAAGCAATCTATGATCGGTGAAAGATATACTTTCCCTGCATCTATATGAAATTCAGTGATATCAGTCAACCATTTTTCATTCGGCTTTTCTGCATGAAAATCCCGTTGTATCTTATTTTCTACCGCTGGGCTGATCTCTCCCAGATAGGAACTGTATTTTTTCCTTTTTATATTTCTTACCTGAAGATACTCTTCTTTCATGATCTTTCGTACGATCTTTTCAGAAATCCGATACCCTTGTTTTTTTAATTCCTGGTGGATTCTTCGATATCCATATCGTTCTTTTACTTCCTCAAACAATGTGCATATCTTGATACGAATCTCTTCGAATCTGTTATTTTTATCCAATATTATTTTTTGCTGATAAGCATAACTACTTTTCGCCATATTCAGTATCTCTAATAATTCTCTTAATTGATACTTTGTTCTCAGGACATTGATCACTATGGCTTTTTCTCTGTTTTTTAACGTTTTGATCAGATCAATGTCCCAGTCTTTTTTTTAATAATTCGGCCGCTGTTTCATATACATCTTTTTTCAACTGAGCCTGATGAAGCTTCTTTTTTGCTTTCTGTAATTCATTAAAAAGCTGCTCTTTTTGTGCCTTTAATTCCTCAATCTCTGCCTTATAATCTTCTATCTTATGACCATTCTTTTTTGGTGGCAATTGTATATCTCCTCTTCCGATGTACTTTATTTTCCAGTGATACAGCAGTTGTTCTCCGATATCATATTTTGCACAGATCTCCTGTATGCTATATTCTCCTGAGATCATATCTAACACAGCTTTTTCTCTGATCTCATTTGAAAAACTTCGTTTCGTCGGACAATCTCCATACTTGCTGACTTTCTCTGGAACTCTTTTTCTCAGCCATCTTAATAATCCTGTATGACTTCCATATCCTAATTCTCTTACAGTTCTCCGAACATTGCAACCATTTTCTAAATAATAATCAACTGCTTTTTGAATTTCCTCTTCTGTATAGATTCTACGAATTCTATTTGTTTTCTTCTTTTTTGGATAATTCTTTTTATTCTGTTTTCTATACCATTCAATTAAGGTTGGTACAGATGGATATCCTAATTCCCATACGGTCTTTGTTGCATTCTTATTATTTTTTAAATACAGTTCAATTGCAATTTCCTTTTCTTTTCGAGTGTACATCCAAAACCTCCTGATTTCTATATTTCAGGTCCAAGTTTTGTCCGCACCCTCATTAATATACGGATTTAAGGTCCCTGAGAGCTTACGATGATCTGACTAAATTCTTCCGCATCCCCTGAAAATGATCGAATAAGATAAAATTAAAATAATAGCACGCTATTGACAAATTAATAATAGCGTGCTATTATTCTTGAGAATTATACTTTAGCAGGAAAGGAAGTGTAAATGTGGAGCAATATACATGTGGTGCATTATTAAAACAAATCAATGATGTTATGGAAAAGAATGCAAATAATGCTCTTAGAGGACAGAATCTTACGATTTCGCAATCAGGTGTTCTTGTATCGCTGGATGAGAAAGAAGAAAAAACAGCAACATTTAAAGAACTCGAAAAAGAATTTGGTGTTTCACAACCGACTATGGCAGGACTACTCAGTCGTTTGGAACAGAAAAAGTTGGTGGAAATTTTAACAGATCCTGAGGATAAGAGAATTCGGTTGGCACATCTTACAAAAGAAGGTGCTGACAAATGTAAAGAGGGATATAAACATATGAAGTCAGCGGAAGAATTACTGCTGAATAGCTTGACGGCTACAGAAAAACAGGAGTTTTTAAGACTTTTGTTAAAAATAAGAAGTTCCATATAGCAAAAACATGAAGTACGCTTGTGCGTACTTACTTTTTGAATAAAACAATAGTATGCTATTAAAAATATAAAAAGGAGAAATTTTATGAAGAAAAAAAAAAAATTCATTAGAAGTATTTGAGAATGCACCAATTGCACAGGCGGTCATGCAAAATACAGTGCCTGCAATGGTGGCTATGATCATGGTATTAATTTATAACTTAGCGGATACATTTTTTATAGGGCAGACAAACAATGCGCTAATGGTTGCATCTGTTTCGCTTGTTACACCAGCTTTTCTATTATTTATGGCACTTGGAACTGTGTTTGGAATCGGTGGGACAAGTGTAATATCCAGAGCAATGGGAGAAGGCCGCAGAGAGTATGCAAAGAAGGTATGTGCCTTTTGTATGTGGGGCTGTGTTGCGGTTGGTATTGTAATGGTCATTATTATTTTTGCATTTATGAATCCGATTCTTAAAATGCTTGGAGCAAGTGCTGGCACAATAGGATATGCCAGAGAGTATTTATCGATCGTTACAGTTGCCGGACCGTTCGTATTAATATCAAACTGCTATGCGAACATTATACGTTCTGAAGGAAAAGCAGGGATGGCGATGATTGGTCAGCTTGGTGGAAATCTTTTAAATGTAATTCTTGATCCGATTTTAATTTTAGGCTTTGGATGGAATGTAGCAGGTGCTGCGATCGCTACGGCTGTCAGTAACATTATCAGTGCTGCTTACTATATTGGTTATTTCAAGTTTGGCAACTCAATGTTAAGCATTCGCCTGAAAGACGTTTCAGTGAAAGATAACATTTTAAAGGGAGTACTGGCAATCGGAATTCCGGCTGCATTGGGAGATGTTCTTATGAGTGTATCAGGAATTATCTTAAATGGGCAGATGGTGAAATATGGAGATATGGCTGTGGCAGGATATGGTGTTGCTATGAAAATTACGATGATCACCGGAATGATCTGCATCGGTTTTGGTCAGGGAATACAGCCTTTACTCGGGTATTGTGTAGGTGCAAAAAATTGGAAAAGATATAAGGAATCGCTTAGATTTTCTGTGATTTTTGGATTTGGACTTAGTACCATTATGACCATCATTTGTTATGTGTTTGATCAGCAGATCGTAGGTGCATTTTTGTCAGAACCAGAGGCTTTTTCCTATGCTGTTGAATTTTCAAAAATCTTACTTACAACTAGCTTTCTGTTCGGCATGTTTTATGTTTTATCAAATGCTTTGCAGGCAATGGGAGCTGCCACATCGGCACTGATCATTAATATGAGCCGTCAGGGATTGATCTATATTCCAGCAATTTTTGTACTGCAAGCAGTTATTGGAATGGACGGTTTACTTTGGGCACAGCCAGTCGCCGATGTTTTATCTGTCATCTTAGTGATTATTTTATATCGAATCACTCTGAAGAAGAAAATGGAGAAGAAATCTTAAAAAATAAAGGATGATTTTTTAGACCATATTAAGTCTCAGGGACCCATTGTTAAAAGGCTTACATGACTAAATAAGGATACCGCCACGGAATATTAAGGTATCTGAGACCTTAAGCTCACAGAATAGTCAATCAGCTTATCTTAGAAAGTTGTTTACTGATTATATCAAGACTTTGACTTACCGCATGATAGATTTGTTCAGGAGTTTCTGTTTTACCATGCAGATACCATGTGTTTATGGCAGCAGGAATGATATTAGCCAAAATGGATACCAGATAATCTGCTTCACTGTCAGATAAGGAGATATCTTTTAAGAAAATCATTTTAAGAAGCTCGTGATTTTTCATATGGGTATGATAAAGAATGTTTAGCATATTATTTTCAACGAGTGTCTTAATCAAGATATCTTGCTCAAGCCATTGTTCAATTAAATAAAGAAATATTTCCTGTTGGGATTTAAAGCGTGAATTTTTAATATTATCAGCAAGCTGAAGATAAATACAGTCACATTCATATGCGATTACATCCGCAGTGGAATCAAAAAGGCGGTAAAAAGTTGCCCTGCTGACGAAAGATTTTTGATAGATATCTGTGATACGAAGTTTATCAAAATTTTTTTCCAGCAGGCATTTTTTCATACCATGCCAGATGAGATCCGCAGATTTTTTTGATCTTTTGTCATTTGAAACGTGATACATCTTTCCTCCATTTCGATACATTTTTCTATTTTTTGTACAACAAGTTCTGAGACAATTGTATCAGAACTATTCTTTTGGTACAATAGCGAAAAATAATTATTAATGGAGCTTCCTGTATAATAAAAATGTGGATGTTGAAAATTGAAAATACCTCAGAGTACAATAAGACTACTGACTGGCAGGTTAGTAAAAATCTTATTGAACAGAGAGGTATCTACAATGAAGTCTAACACACAGAACGCAAAAATTGAAGCTATTACAGAAAAAACTTTGGTACTCGGAATTGATGTCGGAAGTGAAACGCACTATGCCAGAGCTTTTGATTACAGAGGAATCGAGTATTC
>ERZ1035025.1029-NODE-1029-length-15406-cov-10.881246_pt1 | contig 15406 bp, 16 predicted proteins | sample MGYA00520619_ERZ1035025 | MGnify/ENA primary metagenome ERZ1035025 (study PRJEB33766, sample SAMN09781742) | gut metagenome | biome: gut microbiome | host: Homo sapiens | place: Madagascar | study: EMG produced TPA metagenomics assembly of the PRJNA485056 data...
GAATATGGAAAAGAAAGATAATAAAAAAACACAGGAATTAAAAAATAATAAAAAAGATAACAATAAAAACCAGAAGAATTCAAAAAATAGAGGAGATGGAGATAAAAAAATCTTAAGAAAAGAAAATCCTCAGAATTCTCAGAAATTTGGAAAGAATAACAAAAAGAATAAGAAATTTAACAATAAGAATCAGCAGGATACAAAGAAAAAGAAAAAAACAACAGGTCCAGGAGCTTTTATTAAGCCAGAGCCAGTAAAGAAACCTGAAATCGATCCAAATGCACCAGTAAAGATTCCACCAGTATTAACACTGAAAGAATTAGCAGATGCATTATCTATTCCAGCAAATGATATCATTAAAAAATTACTGATCAGTGGAGCTGGAATGTTAAATTTAAATTCAGAACTTGATTTTGAAAAAGCAGAAGAGATCGCAATGGAATTTGACCGTCTTGTAGAGATGGAAGAACAGGTTGATGTGATCGAAGAATTATTAAAAGAAGACGAAGAAGATGAAGCAGATATGGTTGTAAGACCACCAGTTGTCTGCGTTATGGGTCACGTTGACCACGGAAAAACTTCTTTACTTGATAAGATCCGTTCTACTCATGTAACAACGGGAGAAGCCGGTGGTATCACACAGCATATCGGTGCATACGTTGTAGAGACGGCCAATGGTAAGATCACATTTTTAGATACACCAGGTCATGAAGCATTCACATCTATGCGTATGAGAGGTGCTCAGTCTACAGATATCGCAATCTTAGTTGTAGCTGCAGATGATGGTGTTATGCCACAGACAATCGAAGCGATCAACCATGCGAAAGCTGCAGGAATTGAAATTATCGTTGCGATCAATAAGATCGATAAAGAAAGTGCTAACATTGAAAGAGTAAAACAGGAACTGATCGAATATGAATTAGTACCAGAAGACTGGGGTGGAAGCACAATCTTTTGTCCAGTATCTGCACATACAGGAGAGGGAATCACTGAATTATTAGATATGGTTTCTTTAACAGCAGAGGTTCTGGAATTAAAAGCCAATCCAAATCGTAAGGCAAGAGGTATCGTCTTAGAAGCACAGCTTGATAAAGGACGTGGACCAGTTGCAACTGTTTTAGTACAGAAAGGTACTCTTCATGTAGGAGATGCTGTAGCAATCGGAAGTGCACATGGTAAAGTACGTGCTATGATCAATGATAAAGGAAAACGTATCAAAGATGCAGGACCATCTACACCAGTTGAAATCTTAGGATTAAGTGAAGTACCAAATGCCGGTGAAGTCATGATGGTTATGGACAGCGAAAAAGAAGCAAGATCCGTAGCAGAGAAATTCATTGCTTATGGACGTGAGAAGATGTTATCTGAGACAAAACAGCAGTTATCATTAGATGACTTATTTAACCAGATTCAGGCAGGTAGTGTCAAAGAATTAAATATCATCGTAAAAGCCGATGTACAGGGATCTGTAGAGGCTGTAAAACAAAGCCTTGTAAAACTTTCTAATGATGAAGTTGCAGTTAAAGTTATCCATGGTGGTGTAGGTGCCATTACAGAATCTGATGTAAACTTAGCAGCAGCATCTAATGCGATCATCATCGGATTTAACGTACGTCCAGAGCCAGCAGCGAAAGATGCAGCAACAGCAGAGAAAGTAGATCTACGTTTATATCGTGTAATCTATAATGCAATCGAAGATATCGAAGCAGCTATGAAAGGTATGTTAGACCCAGAATTTGTAGAGAAAGTCACAGGACACGCAGAAGTCCGCCAGATCTTCAAAGCATCTGGAGTTGGAACGATCGCAGGTTCTTATGTATTAGATGGAACAATCCAGCGTGACAGTTCTGCACGTATCATTCGTGATGGTATCGTTGTTCATGAAGGTAAACTTGCATCTATCCAGCGTGGTAAAGATGCAGTAAAAGAAGTTCGTACAGGATTTGAATGTGGTCTTGTTATGGAAAACTTTAACGACATCAAAGAAGGAGACCAGATCGAATCATTTATCATGGAAGAGGTCCCAAGATAATTTCCTGAAGGGAGTAGCAATATGAGAAAGAACAGCATTAAAAATACAAGAATCAATGGTGAAGTTCAGAGAGAATTAAGCCGTATCATCAGCAGAGAGATTAAAGACCCAAGAATTGCACCAATGACATCCGTTGTTGATGCAGTTGTAACATCAGATCTTAAGCAGTGCAAAGCCTATATCAGTGTTCTTGGAAATGACGAAGAAAAAGAAGAGACAATGAAAGGTTTAAATAGTGCCGTAGGATATATCCGCCGTGAGCTTGCACATTCCATCAATTTAAGAAATACTCCAGAGATCACATTTATCTTAGATGATTCCATTGAATATGGAGTAAATATGTCAAAGAAGATTGATGAGTTAAATCATGGGAGTGAGCATGAAACACTTTAATGAACAGGTTTTAAAGGCTGAAAGAATTGCCATTACAGGACACATCCATCCAGATGGGGACTGTATTGGCAGCTGCCTTGCTCTTAAGCAGTATATTTTAGATAATTATGAAAATAAGCAGGTTGATGTTTATTTAGAGTCAATCGATGCTAAATTTAGTTTTTTAAGTCATGCACATGAGATCATAAATGAATCATATAATGATAAAATTTACGATTTATTTTTCGTGTTGGATTGTGGATCAGAGGATCGATATGAGCCATTTGCAGTAATGGTAAATAAGTCAAAAACATTAATTGGAATTGATCATCATATCAGTAATGACGGATTTGGAGATTTTTGTAAGATTGATCCAGAGGCAAGTGCTACTTGTGAAGTATTATGTCAGATTTTTTCAGAAGATAAAATTTCTAAGGAATGTGCACAGTGTCTGTATACAGGAATTGTGCATGATACAGGTGTATTTAAACATTCTAATACAACCAGACAGACGATGGAATATGCAGGAATGCTTTTAGAAAAAGGTGTATCAAGTACAAAGATCATAGATGAGACCTTTTACCAGAAAACATTTGTTCAGAATCAATTATTAGGCAAGGCATTGTTAAGAAGTGAATTAGAACAAAATGGCAAGGTTATTTTTTCATATGTATCCAAGGAAGATTTTAATGAGATTGGTGCCAAATCTTCAGATAGTGACGGAATCATTGATCAATTGCGCATTACCAAAGGTGTAGAAGCAGCAGTTTTCTTATATCCGATCGAGGATGGATATAAAGTGAGTATGCGTTCAAATGAGCAGGTAAATGTTTCTGAGATTGCAAAATCTTATGGCGGCGGTGGGCACATCCGCGCAGCCGGATGTTCTGTGAAGGGAACATTAGAAGATATCAAAGATATGATCATAAAGGATATTGCAAAACAATTATAAATACAAAACAGAGGTTTTTATGTACAACGGATTATTAAATATATACAAAGAGAAAGATTTTACATCTCATGATGTCGTTGCAAAGCTTCGTGGAATCTTAAAACAGAAAAAGATCGGACATACAGGAACCCTTGATCCAAATGCAGAAGGGGTGCTTCCGGTATGTCTTGGAAAAGGAACGAAACTATGTGATATGTTGACAGGGACAAAAAAACAATATCGGGTAAGTTTTGTATTTGAAAAGGAAACAGATACAGAGGATATATGGGGAACCGTTATAAAGACATATGAACCATTAGATCAAGATGCTCCGATCAAAGATACGATCTTATCATTTGTTGGTGAATATGATCAGATTCCTCCAATGTATTCTGCAAAAAAGATCAATGGAAAAAAACTGTATGAACTAGCCAGAGAAGGAAAGGTCATCGAAAGAAAACCAGAGAGGATCACGATATATGAGATTTCAGATATTATGATCACTTATCCAGAAGTTACGATGACAGTTACCTGCAGTAAAGGAACTTATATCCGAAGCCTATGCAGAGATATTGGACATAAACTTGGCAATGGAGCCTGCATGACAAAGTTAGTCCGAACAAAATCCAGTGGTTTTAAACTGGAACATGCACATACGCTTTCAGAGATTGAAGATGCAGTAAAGCATGGAACGATCGAAGAATGGATCGTCCCAATTGAAAAGGTCTTTTTAAAGTATCAAAAAGGTACCGTAAAGAAAGAATACGATAAGATCTTATTTAATGGAAATCCTTTAAGAAAAGATGCTTTCTTGGAGACAGAACTAGACACAACGAAAAAACTCCGTGTATATGATGAAAAAGAGCATTTCATCGGAATATATTATTGGAAACATAATATGTTTTTCCCGGATAAGATTTTTTACGATAAGAACCAGTGAGAGGAAGCCATGGAATACATTCATAATACAGAACAATTTCAATTTCATAATACAGTGGTAGCCCTTGGAAAATTTGACGGTATGCATAAAGGTCACCAGTTGATCTTTGATGAGTTGATCCAATATAAAGAAATGGGATACCAGGCGGCCGTTTTTTCCTTTGACCGTCCACCGCTTAATATGTTAAAACACAAGCATATGAGCGTGATCTATACAACAAACGAGAAAACAAAACTTCTTGCACAAAGAGGAATCGATATTTATATTGAACATCCATTTACAGAAGCATTTTCTCATCTTTCTCCAGAGGATTTTGTGATCAAAGTATTGATTGAAAAGACAGGAATGAAGGTATTGGTTGTTGGAGATGATTGTGGATTTGGTTATAAAAGGCAGGGAAATGTAGAATTATTAGAACGCATGTCAAAAGAATATGATTTTAAACTCATTGTGATTCCAAAACTTGAGTTAGAAGGTGATATCGTATCAAGTACAAGAGTTCGTCGATTACTGTCAGAAGGGAAAGTAGAAGAAGCGAATCGTTTGATGGAACAGCCGTTTATGATCTGTGGACCTGTGGTTCATGGAAATCATATGGGAGCAGAAGTACTTCAGATGCCAACTGCCAATCAGGTTCCAAGAGAAGATAAATTATTACCTCCAAATGGTGTTTATGTTTCAAGAATCCGATATAAAGATGAAGTACATTATGGAATCAGTAATATCGGGGTGAAACCAACGATTGAAGGGAAAAAACATATGGGAATTGAGACATTTATTTTTGATTTCCATAAGAATATTTATCATAAAGAAATTGAAGTAGAGTTATTGTATTTTAAGAGACCAGAAATGAAATTTGATTCTTTAGAATCCCTAAGCATTCAGATGCATGAAGATGCAGAGTTTGCCAAGGCTTATGCTAAGGAACATTTTGGATACAAATATTAAATTGTGTGAAAAAATATACAATTTTTCTTTCAAAAAGTTCGTGTTTGTAGTATAATATTCCTAACAAGGAACAAACTTGAATATTTTACCCTTTGGGGAAGGGAGCGATTCATATGAGTACTAACACAATTATTACAATCGAACGTCAATATGGAAGCGGAGGACATCTGATCGGAGAGAAACTAGCCGAAGATCTTGGAATTCCGTTCTATGATAGCGAACTGATCAAGGTTGCAGCCAAAGAAAGTGGAATCTGTGAAGAGATTTTTGAAAGTTTTGATGAGAAACCGACAACAAGCTTTTTATATTCTTTGGTAATGGATCCGTATTCATTGGGATATAATTCAAATTCTTTTGATCTGCCATTGAACCATAAAGTCTTTTTGGCAGCATTTGACACGATTAAGGAACTGGCTTCAAAAGGTCCTTGTGTATTTGTAGGAAGATGTGCAGATTATGCATTGGAAGATTTTGATAACTGTCTTAGTGTTTATGTCCATGCACCATTCGAAGACAGAATTCATCGAATTGAAACCGAATATGGAATTCCGAAAGAGAAGAGTAAAGAGATGCTTATGAAGAAAGATAAGCAGCGTTCCAGCTATTACAATTACTATAGCTCTAATAAGTGGGGAGATGCAAAATCCTATGATCTTTGCTTAAATAGCAGTTATTTGGGAATTGATGGAAGTGTTGATATGATCAAGAAAGTGATCGCGATGAAAGAAGCACAGAAATAATTTAATATTTACGATAATTTTAAGAGACTATATATTTTTATATGGTCTCTTTTTTTATTATATGTTAGAATAGAGTCGTTATGAAAAACTGTATAAAGGAGAGACGTATGAAGAAATTTTTAGAAGAATTTAAAGCGTTTGCACTTCGTGGCAATGTCATGGATATGGCAGTCGGTGTATTGATCGGTGGTGCATTTTCAGGAATCGTTACATCACTTACTGATAACTTTATTCAGCCGATCATCAAACTGGTCATGACAGGAAAAGTATATACGTTAGAAGAAGTCTCAGGATATGCGTCTGCATTTGGGTCTTCCGTTGTAAACTTTTTGATCATGGCATTTATCTTATTCTGTCTGTTAAAAGCAATGAATAAGATCATGTCGCTTGGTGCAAAGCCAGAGGAACCAGAAGCACCAACAACAAAGATCTGCCCATTTTGTATGAGCGAGATCGATATTCGTGCGACAAGATGTCCACATTGTACATCTGAACAGCCAGAAGAAGAAAAATAAGAACTAGAGAAGATAACATCAAAGGAGAGTGACTTCAAATGAAATTAAGAAAACTAACAATATCAGCGATGCTTGTAGCAGTTGCGGTTATTTTATCATCATTTTCAATACCGATCGGTGCGAGCAGATGCTTTCCAATTCAACATCTTTGCAACGTGCTTGCAGCAGTTTTCTTAGGACCGGTATACGGAGTATCAATGGCATTTTGTACAGCGTTGATCCGCAATCTTTTGGGAACAGGAAGTTTACTTGCCTTTCCAGGAAGTATGGTTGGAGCTTTTGTAAGTGCAATGGTATTTAAATATACAAAGTCAAAAATCGGTGCTTATATTGGAGAAGTCTTTGGAACAGGAATCTTAGGTGGTATGTTATGCTATCCAATCGCATCCATGATGATGGGACAGAAGGCAGCATTATTTACTTTCGTAGGGCCATTTCTTGCAAGTACACTTTGTGGAACAGTTATTGCAGCGATTATTATTACAGCATTGTATAAATCAAAAGCAGTACGATTGATTGAACAATATATTGGCTAACAAAATATTACATATAAGAAAAGAATCCCAGAAATTTGCTTAGAGGGATTCTTTTTTTGTACTATTATAAAATAGATGTTTTGTTTAGATTTTTTTAATTGGAACACGAAAAGAAATCATCCTTGGTGTATCCATTCGGTCAAATTTGATCATATAGGCATTACGATCAGAAAGAATTGATATAATTTCACCAATTCCAAAAATATTATGACGAATCTTATCGCCAACGTGGAAGTTTTGATCCGGCACATAACCATCTAGATATGTAGTACTGTAGCGGATATAATTCTTGGCTTCTGTAACTAAGGATTCATCGGGCTGCTTTACATGTTCGAAACATTTTGAATCAATATCAAAGATAAATCTGGATGGATAACGAATGGAACCATCAAAATTACGTCCATGTGCCTCACTTATATATAAACGTTTCATAGCACGTGTCATAGCGACAAAACAAAGGCGGCGTTCTTCTTCCATACCTTCGATTGTAGAAGTTTTCTTTGATGGGAAAATACCTTCATTCATAGCACATAAAAATACATAAGGAAATTCAAGTCCTTTCGCTGTATGAACCGTCATAAGTTTCACTTTATCGGATACATCATTCGTATCGCTATTTGTAAATAAAGCAACATGAGCGAGATAATCAGAAAGAATAGCTTCTTCACCACATGAAATTTCATAATCATAAACGGATTGTTTTAATTCTGCGAGATTATCAAGACGCTCCTGACTTCCAGCAGTTCGAAGCATTGTTTCATAACCACTCTGATCTAAAATATCAGATAATACTTCAGAAATCGTACGCTGTTCATAATTCAAAGAGAAGTCATCGATAAGAACGATAAAATCTCTGGCACTTGTACCTTTAAAAATCGGAAGATCAACGTTTTCTTTTAATGCATCATAATAAGAACATTGATGATTCTCAACATATTCCTGTAGAAATGCCATTCGTTTCTGGCCAATATTACGTTTTGGAACATTTACGATTCTTAAAAATGACAGATCATCTTTATATGCGATCATCCGAAGATAAGATAAAGCATCCTTAATTTCCATGCGATCGAAAAATTGGATTCCGCTATAGATTGTATACGGAATTTCTTCTTTTAAAAATGTTTCTTCCAAAATTCTGGTAACATAATGCGCACGATAGAGGATCGTCATATCTTTGTAAGGAATTCCTTTTTCATGCATCGATTTTATCTGATTTGTAATCCACAAAGATTCTTCTTCAGAAGTATCTGCATGGTAATAAAGGACAGAATCACCATTGGAGCAGATTGGAAGGAGGTCTTTTTTGATACGATGTTCATTCTTACTGATCAATGAATTACAGACAGAAAGAATCTGCGGGGTAGAACGATAGTTTTCGTTCATCATGATCGTTTGAACATTTGGAAATGCTTTATCAAAATTTAGAAGATATCCAACATTTGCACCACGCCATGAGTAGATGGTCTGGTCAGGATCACCAACAATAAAAAGATTCTTATGATATCCACATAAAACTTCCATCAACTTATACTGAATCTCATCAATATCCTGAAATTCGTCGATCATAATATATTCAAGTCGTTTCTGCCATTTGAGGCGGATGTCTTCATTTTTCTCAAAGATATAAAGAGAAAATTTTAAAAGGTCATTGTAATCTAATCCAAAACATTTCTTTTCCTGATAGAGATATCCATAGAAGATAATGTCAGAAACATCAACGGCATTTAAATATTTTTGTCGTAAAGTATCAAGAGACATCGTAATGAGATCAAGATAATAATCAGGATTCTTCTTTAATTTGCGGATCTCGATCATATCTCTTGCTTTGGAAAATGTCATATGACGAAGAGTAAGACCTCGTTCTTCATAAATGATCTTTAACATAGAGTCAATATCCTGATTATCAAGAACTAAGAAACTTTTTGGATATTGGACGGCATAAGAGTCTTCTTGAAGAATGGAAACGCAAAATCCATGGAATGTGTTTATATATCCGGTGTCATGATCGCCCGTGAGTTTATGAATACGCTGACGCATTTCGTTTGCTGATTTATTTGTAAATGTAACGCAAAGAATATTACCTGGAAGAATTCCTATCTCATTGACAAGAAAGGCAAAGCGGTAAGACAAGGCACGAGTCTTTCCAGATCCTGCACCTGCGATCACGCGGATAAAGCCTTCTGTAGAAGTAACAGCTTCAAATTGTGAGTGGTTTAATTGTTGAAGTAATTGTTTCAAAATAAAAATCCTCCCGTATGTATGTTCGATACATCTTATTATACCTAACAGACTACGGGAAGACAAGTAGTTTCATATCTAGTTATTTGGATTCATAGATTTCAGCTGATTGATAAGTTCGATATCTTCAGCATTCAGCTTAATATTAGAACAGTAATTCTTTCCTTCTGGAGACGTCACAGACAGTTCAAGGACTGCGCCTTCTCTAAGTGCCTGTTCGCGCATAACTGCATTTAAAAAGTTTTTAAATTTTGGGTGATCCCTGTCAAATCGTTTTAGAGAGTTTTTCATCTGTTGAAACTTTAACATCTGATTAAAATTCATTGCCATGAGGATAAATCCTCCTTTCTTTATCAAGTTCAAATCTACTATAGAAATGATAACAAAAATAAAATAAAACGTCAAATATAAAAAATATATGTATTGACGAATCACAGTAAAGTGAGTAAAATGTTTCATTGCAACCCTGAAATAAGGAAAGAAATAAGGAGGAGTTTTCGATTGAATTTTTACCAGCAGTTACAATTAAGTTCGATTGGGTCAAAACAATGGATCAAAAGTGCCGATGACCCAAAAGAAAAGAGAAGCCGTATTTTAATATATAATTTTAAAGTGTATTTAGTTGTTGCATTTTGCTTTGCAGTTGTGACACTTTACAGCATGATCTTTGGATCACAAAACAGTGTTGTAGGAGTTTTGGTATTATTAGTATTAATGATCTTACGACAGGTTGATTTTGGAATTGATACAAAGCATAGTATTGCAGTGATCTTTATGATCTTTGCGATTTTAGCAGCCGGACCAAGACTTGCTAATAGTGTTGGTGCAGGATGGGCCTTTTTGATTCATTTTGTCTGTATTATGGCAATTATGATATTAAGCTGCCATAATGTGATCATGTCAAATCAATCCACATTTATTTTAGGATATTTACTATTATATGGATATGATGTAACGGGACATGATTATACATTAAGAATCTATGGTTTACTTGCAGGTGCAATCATCTGTTCCTTAGTATTTTATAAAAATCACAGAAACAGAACATTTCGAAGAGGATTCCTTCATTTATTTAAAGAATTCCATCTGTTTTCTACAAGGAGTAACTGGTATTTAAGATTATCGCTTGGAATTTCAACAGCGATGCTGATCGGGCAATTAACTAATATGCCAAGAGTGATGTGGATTGGCATTGCAACGATGTCCGTATTGCTGCCATTTTCAAAAGATATGAAATACCGCGTGCAAAGAAGAGGACCATTTAACATTCTTGGATGTATGATCTTTCTTTTGTTACACGCGATTCTTCCAGACAGTATTTTCCGATGGATCGGACTGATCGGGGGAGTTGGAGTTGGTTATTCCGCTGGATACGCATGGCAAACCGTATTTAATACATTTGGAGCATTGTATATTGCAGAAAGTATGTTTGGACTTAAGACAGCTATCATTTTAAGAATTGCCGCAAATGTATTTGGTTCTTTATACGCATATGGTTTTGATAAAATCTTCCGTATGATCAGTATAGCGGTAAGAAACTTGATGGAAGAAGATACAATAGTTGGAGATCAGGCTTAATTGGTTGATGATCTTACTTTTCGTTTCTTCAGATAAAAACAATAAGATGATGTGATTATTTCTGTCAATGGGAATGTAAACCATACAAAGAATAATCCCTGATAATGAAGCAGCCATGCCAGAGGAACGAAAAGCAGGATCTGGCGAAGAACTGTCACTTTTAAGCTGTCACCGCCTCGGTTTGTTCCTTGAAAATAAACGGCATAGATTAAATTGCAGGCAGCAGGAAGGAAGCTTAAAGCAATGATTCTTAAGGCAATGTTTCCGATCTTTAAGACATTTTTGTTAGCATGGAAAATGCTCATCAGCGGATCTGGAATCAGCCAGAATGTGATCACGCCAAGTGCCATAAAGAAATAAGAAATTAAGAGAGAGTCGTGTACAATTTGATTGACACGGCTTTCTTTTTTTGCTGCATGATTATAACTGATCATTGGCACGATCACTTGCTGCAAGCCAAACAATGGGATAAAGAAAAATGTTTGCAGTTTATAATAAATCCCAAGAGTAGTCACGGCATCTTCACTGAATAATTTTAAGATCAGATTCAGTCCGACAATATACAGTGTGTATAAAGACTGCATAATAATAGAAGGAAATCCAAGCTGATAAATACGGACTAAAACTTGTTTTGATATTTTGGATCTGAGATCATATTTTTTTATAAGAGGGATCAAAACGATTAACATAGAGATCCACTGTCCAAGAACAGTTGCAAGTGCGGCACCGCGGATTCCAAGTTTCGGGAGATGAAAATATCCAAAGATCAGGATAGGGTCCAAGACAACATTGATAATGGCACCGCTTACCAAAGCTATCATCGGAAGCATCATATTTCCTTTTGCCTGATGAATCTTTGTACAGACAGATTCTACAAATAATCCAGGTGATAACAAAAAGATAATTTTGGCATAAGATACGCCAAGATTTTGTACGATGAATATATTTGAAGAAATCAAATAATAAAAACGGATCAGGCAGCACCCTAAAACAGCAAAAACTACTGCATTTAAGATTCCAGCAAAGATTCCTGTTTTTACAATATGATTCTGAGGATCCTTTTTCCCCTCTCCATCCATTTTAGAGATCATGATATTGATCCCGACACCAGTTCCTGTGGCAAGAGCGGTCATCAGTAACTGAATCGGAAAAATGATAGAGAGAGCCAGAAAGCCTTTGGAAGAGTAACTGGCTACAAAGTAGCTGTCTACAATATTATAAATTGATTGAATCAGAAGTGACAGCATCACAGGTGGTGCAAGTTTTAGCAATAATTTTCTAATCGGTGTATGTTCCATAAGTTATTAACCATCCTTTCAAAGACGTATCCTAAAGGATGGAGTAACTCCATAGTCAAGAACATTTTTGTATTTTTTGATATAATGATAAATTTCAGTTCAAATTAAATAAGATTTTTAGATTAAATGAGCTTTGATCTCGCAGAAGAAGTCATAATATTCAAATAACTGTAATCCGACCTCATCAGCATAGATGGCATCTGTCTGATATCCATTTTTATCAAGCCATTCAAAAAGAGAAGAAAAATCTACATGCTTTCCATGAATTTCAATTGTACATACCGCATATTTTCCAGATGGAATTGTAAAAATATTGGAAGGATCAACATAAGTAAGATTGCTTTCCTCCAGTTGAATATATTCTCTTTTTCGATAAAACAGGTTATTTTTTGCTCCTTTGATATCAAGAACATATCCATATTGGCGTTTAATAGAAGGGGAATTGCTAACAACATCTTTACAGGCTTCCTGAAGATTTGCATGGTAAGAAGATTCATCTCGTTCCTGATTTCCATTGATCACAGTTCTTTCTTCTAACTCTTTTATAACAATTTTATTAGAGTCATTTGTTTGCTTCATTTTTTCATTTTGTGATTCATACCATGAAATGTCTTCAGCAACTTTCTGATAATATCTGGACAGATGCAAAGCTTCATTTTTATATTCGTTTAACAGATCCGTGACTTTCTGATTATCTTTAAAAGATAGGATTTCTTTGATCTTTTCAATGGGAATATTTAATTTTCTGCACGTTGTGATCACATCTAATTGCCATAAATTTCTATGAGAATAATAGCGGTAGTGATTTTTAGGGTCGATCCGTTCAGGTTTTAGAAGACCAACTTTATCATAAAAATACAGAGTATCTTTTGGAATTCCAGTGATCTTACTGACTTCTCCAGTCAAATAAAATACATCATCGATAAATAAATGATCCGACATAAAAAGCACTCCTTTCTGATTTTGATTTGCTATCAATTATATTACATGATAATATATTAAGGATGTGAATGTCAAAAATAAAATAGGGAAAACTATAAATATTATAGAAATAAAAGGAGTGCAGAAATATGTGTACAGCTGCAACATATCAGACAAAAGATTTTTATTTTGGAAGAACACTGGATTATGAAGTTTCTTATGGAGATGAGATTGTGATCACTCCAAGAAATTATCAGTTTGATTTTAGACACAGAGAATCTCTAAAGAATCATTATGCCATGATTGGAATGGCGCATGTCGTTGGAAACGATCCATTATACTATGATGCATTTAATGAAAAAGGATTAGCAATGGCTGGACTTAATTTTGTTGGAAATGCTTCTTATTATGATGTAAAAGAAGGCAAAGAAAATATTGCCCAGTTTGAGTTTATTCCATGGATTCTTGGAACTTGTGCAACTCTTGACGATGCAAAGAAGGCTTTAAGCCAGCTGAATCTTACCAATACACCATACAGTGACCAATTTCCATTAGCACAGCTTCACTGGATCATTGCAGATAAAACTGGAGCAATCACGGTAGAGGCAATGGAAGATGGAATGCATATTTATGAGAATAAAGTCGGGGTTCTTACAAATAATCCTCCATTTAATATTCAGATGTTTTTATTAAATCAATATATGGGATTATCACCAAAACAGCCAGAGAACCTATTTGCAAAAGATATTGATCTAAATGCATACAGCCGTGGAATGGGTGCGATCGGGCTTCCAGGTGATCTGTCATCTTCCTCTCGTTTTGCAAAAGTGGCATTTACAAAGTTACACTCTGTATCTGGGGATTCGGAAGCAGAAAGTGTCAGTCAGTTTTTCCATATCCTTGGCTCTGTAGACCAGCAAAGAGGATGCTGTGATGTCAATGGCAAATATGAGATCACATTGTATACATCCTGTTGTAATATACAAAAAGGAATTTACTATTACACAACATATGATAATCACCAGATCAGTGCAGTTGATATGACAAAAGAAGATTTAGATAGTACTGAATTAGTAAAATATGAAGTGATTCAAGGTGAACATATTCATATGCAGAATTAGAGGACAAGAATAATGATCAGAATAGCAACAAAAGAAGATGCAAAAGCATTGCTTGATATATACAGATATTATGTGGAACACACAGCGATCACATTTGAATACGAAACACCAAGTGTAGAGGAATTCGAAAGAAGAATCGAAAACACATTAAAAAAATATCCATACCTTGTAGAAGAAGAGGATGGAACAATTTACGGATATGCATATGCAGGACCATTTAAAGAGAGGGCTGCATATGATTGGTCTGTGGAAACAACGATCTATGTTGATAAAGAGGCCAGAGGAAAAGGAATCGGGAAAAAGTTATATCAGGCATTAGAGAAGATTCTTGGCATGCAAAATATCATCAATGTAGATGCATGCATTACTTATCCAGAACAAGAAGATGAATATGTAACAAAAAATAGTATGCAGTACCATACGCATCTAGGTTATCATATGGTAGGTACATTCTATAAGAGTGGATACAAGTTTGGCAGATGGTATGATATGGTCTGGATGGAGAAATACATCGGAAAACATGAACAGTCACCGAAAGATGTGATACCATTTTCAAAATTAAGAGAGAAGGAGATACAATTATGAGTTTACTGATCAAAGATACAACAAAAGAAGAAAGAGAACAAATCGTTGCAGATTCTATTGGAAATATTTCAGGCGCTTGCGATGGATGCAGTGCTGGAATTATAGAGATGTATCAGGATTATATAGATGGAAAGAAAGAATTAAGACAGATCAACATGGAATTCCATGCAGGATATATATCAGAAGGAAGAAGATAAATATATCAGAAAGGAAGTATAGTAAAATGGAAACTCGTATTGCAATTATTGGAATCATTGTAGAAGATATTGACGCTTCAGCAACTGTAAATGAAATTTTACATGATTATGGAATGTATATTTTAGGAAGAATGGGGATACCATATCATGAGAAGGGAGTCAATATCATAAGTATCGCGATTGATGCCCCTCAGGATATTATTAATACTCTGGCTGGAAAGCTTGGGAAAGTAGAAGGAATCAGTGCAAAAACAACGTATTCAAAGATGTAGCCCCCTTTTTGAATATAAATTTAAAAAAATGAAAAAAGTTGTTGACATACTGTATACAGCTATGGTAAGATAATCAACGTCGCTGAAAGAGCGGCGGAAAAATATAACATCAGTTCCGGTTTTTGACTCTGAAAAGAATGAAAAAACTTCTTGACATAAGCGATCAGATATGATAATCTATA
>ERZ1035025.1031-NODE-1031-length-15393-cov-11.232560_pt1 | contig 15393 bp, 18 predicted proteins | sample MGYA00520619_ERZ1035025 | MGnify/ENA primary metagenome ERZ1035025 (study PRJEB33766, sample SAMN09781742) | gut metagenome | biome: gut microbiome | host: Homo sapiens | place: Madagascar | study: EMG produced TPA metagenomics assembly of the PRJNA485056 data...
ATGCATTATCAAATGGAGAGCTGAAAACAGCCCTCACAACAATGATGAAAGCTCTTGAAAGCGGACGTAAATCCACATGGGATTACGCTGATAGCATTTACAACATTGTCAAGGGTGAGTACTTTAAAGATGATTTTAAATCCTTAAAAGAATTTGCAGAGTATATCAATCTCAGCAAAGCAAGTATATCTCAGTATATGGGAGCTGTTGAGACTAAAGCATTTCTTGCACAGTTTAAGGACATCAAAAACCTTGACGAAATCACAGTTACAAAAGCATACCTTTTGGGAACTCTGGGAGACATGTTAGAAATCTTTATGAAAGAAAAGAGCATTTCCGTACTCATCAAATCCACTGATAAGTACTTCAAGGAAGTTTTAGCAGAGTGGAAAAAATCTAAAGAGCCGGAAGAAGAGGACGCAACAGTAGTTGATTCCGAACCGGAAAAAGCATCAGAAGAAACACCGGAAAAAGCATCAGAAGAAGCTAAACCAGAAAAAGAACTGGATGCAAAAACATCAGTTGCAAAAGCTATCGCAACTATTGAAAAGGTTCTGGAAACCAACAATGATAGCTCAGTTGCAACAGCACTGGCAATCATCAAAGCATGGGGAAAGGCTCTTAAATGAGCCACCCTTAACACAAGATAACAGTGACAAAAGACAGAGAAGAATAAGGAGAGAAAGACATGAAAATTAAAATTTGTGGATGCAACGCATCAGTAGTATACTTGTTTTTAAAACAAGCGAATGATAATTTTTATAGTATCAGAAGAGGGGAAAAACTCGATACATTTGATATTATCACAAAACCTGATGCAGTCGGACTATGTGAGACAAGAGTTGTACTTACATATATTAATACACACGATTACATAGCTAGAAAAACATCTTACATTACATTGGAATACTCACACTTTGACAGAGTTGCAATTGATGGAATCACAACTAAAAAGGAGGTCTGAATATGAGAGATATACGTATTTATAGTTTAGACAGACACGTATTCAATAAAATCCCTGATGCATGTATTAAGTCATGGGATAACGGTATACAAGATGAAACTTTAGGCATACGTGATTTGTCTGGTACGGTAAACGTTGTTATAAAAGACGTATTTGATATTGTTTTTTCAGAAGATAACGATTTAGTGATTACAGTAATCTACAATAATAAACTGTCAACGCTCGTTAAAATACCATGCAATTCATTTAGCTGTGTTGTAATACGCTAGGAGGACTGACTATGAGAGACATAACTATTTACAAACTAGACAGAAAAGTCTTCAAGGAAATTCCAATGGAATGTATAAAGCACTGGGCAGTACACAAAAGACCGTCAATACTGGGAATATCACTTAGAAATACAGTAGATGTAACTCTAAGGAACGTTACCAACATCGCAATCATGGCTGACGATGAGTTGATGATATATGCACTTGTACCGCCATCATCAGTGGCAATCATTGAACTAAATTGCAATTCATTTACTAGCGTTGAAGTACGCTAAGAACAATAAATATCAATTAAAAAAAGGAGAAAAAGATTATGATTACAATTTTAAACGCTACAAGAGAATTTAACAAGGTGGAAAAATTCAAAATGACAGTAGGTCAGAGCATCACATCTATGAAAGACGTACCGGACAATACAGAAATCGAAGTAGACGGCTTTATCACATTCGAAGACGGAGACGAGACAACAGGAGAAATCAATACAATCACATCAATCCTTGCAACTGACGGAAATATCTACGCATTCCAGTCAAAGACATTCAGAAACATGCTTCAAGATATCAACATGATTGCAGACGGTGAAAAGTACACAATCAAAAAGATTAGCGGAAAGACAAAAGCAGGAAGAGACTATATCAACTGTGATTTAGTTTCAATCGGCTAACATCAGAACATAATAACGCTAGTAATGAATTAAAGCCCTGTGATGAAATATTCCAGGGCTTAAAAAATAAAGTTTAGTCAACTAAACAAAGGTGGTGTATATCATGGCGAAAAAAAGTAAGGGTATGACAGTAAAGCAATTGAAAAAAGCCATACGAGAGGAAAGCAACAAAGCGAACATACGAATAGCATCATACCGTGAAGAATCAAAATCAAATAAACTCATAGACAGACAGATAGAAAAACTCAAATACTACGCAGGTATAGAACATGGGGCAAGAGGAGAAATTGGTTTGAATCTTGCGTACAAGACAAAAGCACAGTTGCAGAAACAATATTCTGCATTAAAAGGTTTTAATCAATTTGACGTATACACGAAAGAGGGAAAGAAAAACCGTCAAGAACATATCGACAGGTCATATAAGAGTTACATGAGGAATCATCCCGAACTAGACATGTCAAGAGCTGAATATGAGGACATGGCAAATGTTTTCGGTGTATTGGGTGATAAAATACTAGAAGTGTTTGATTCAAATCAAGTGGCAAGTATATACACGATTATGAAAGAAAAAGGGAAAAGTACAAAAAGCTTGGCTTACGATTTACAGAAAATATATAAAAAACATAAAGGAGGTACAATCGAGGATTTAGCAACAGCAATACGAAATGAATTATTAACATGATAGGACGTAAAGAGTATGGAGCTATACATTGACCAACTAAAAGATATTGCCTTTGACACATATCGGGATAAAAACGGAAAACATTATTGCAATGACATTTTCTGCTTTGATATCGAAGTAACAAGTGCTTGGATTGACACGCATGGAAAGTTTGTCACCTACGAAAAAGGAAAAACAGCAGAATATTGGAATAGTCTACGTGCGTTATCACTCCCGTACATATGGCAGTTTAGTTGGAACAACCACACGTATTACGGACGAGAGTTTTTTATGTTCAAAAAACTTTTACATGATATTTCAGATAACAATGACATGATATGGACTTGTTGGGTGCATAATCTATCGTACGAATTCCAGTTCCTCTGTAACATATTCAATTGGAAGTCAGTATTTGCAAGGTCAGCTCATAAAGTAATGAAAAGCACACCAGAAGAATTTCCTAACATGGAATTTAGATGTTCTTTTTTCCTTACAAGACTATCTCTTGAGAACTGGGCTTTACAGACCGGAATCGTTACTAAAAAAGTTGGAAGTCTTGACTATAATGTAATACGAACTCCATTGACACCACTGAACGATGTAGAACTACAATATTGTGAATATGACTTATTATGCATGTATTACGGTCTATTAACATATAAGGAACGGTATAAGACAATACAGAATATACCATTAACGCAAACAGGAACAATTAGAAGACATGTCAAGGAATTACTTACCACTAATGAAGATTATGTAAGAGAATTGAAAAGACTTGTACCACCTAACGCGAAAGTGTATAAAATGCTTATGGAACTTTTTGCAGGCGGATATACTCACGCGAATAGGTTGCACTCTGGGATTGTACAGTGCGGTATTATAGAACATTATGACTTCACTAGTAGTTATCCATATGTGATGCTAGTTGAAAAATTCCCAATGACACCGTGGGTAATGGATTTTACGAACACTTTTCCCGATGAAAATACATTCGATGATACTGCATACATCATGCGACTAAAGTTTAGTCAGCTAAACAGCATATCATACAATACTTATATACAAGCGTATAAATGTACATATACGAATCCGGTACTAGATAACGGTCGTGTCATAAGTGCTGATACTTGTGAGCTGTATGTTACGGAACAAGATTACATCACAATAGCAAATAACTATGAGTGGAACAACATGGAAGTGAAACAAGTTTGGTCAAGTAAAAAAGGTTATCTTCCTAAAAAATTCCTGAATTATATTTTGGAACTGTATGAAAATAAGACGAAATTAAAAGGCATAGAAGAAATGAAAGACATATATCTACAGTCCAAACAGTATATAAACAGCTTGTTTGGAATGATGGTAACAGCTATAATACAAGAAGGCATTGATTACAATGATAGTACAGGTGAATGGACTGCGGAAACACTGACGGAAGATAAAGTAAACGAAAGACTGAAAAAGTTAAGAAATGGAAATAAACGTGAGAAAAGATACTTCCTTTCATATTCTTGGGGGGTGTGGGTATCTGCGTACGCAAGACGTAATTTATGGAAATGCATTGAAAGTATTGATGAAAATATGATATACGCTGATACTGATAGTATATTTGCAGATGGTGTACAGGATTTCTCATGGTATAATGAAGAAGTAACTAAAAAAGTAATACGGTCTTGTAAAGATAACGGTCTTGACATTGAAAGAACAAGACCTAAAGACAAAAAGGGTATTGAATATCCTATCGGAATATTTTCGAAAGAAGATGAATGCGTTGAGTTCATTACACTTGGAGCGAAGCGTTACTGTGAACGTAGAAAAAAAGACGGTAAATTATACTTAACAGTTAGCGGTATTAATAAAGAAGCGGTCGGTATACTGAATGATGATATCTATAATTTTAAAGATGGTATAAATTTTGATAAAGACAGTGAATATGTGAATAAGAAATTATTGACATATTTAACAAATATGCCAGAAGTAAAATATCCAGACGGGTATTACAGCACGTATAAGTATGGAATCAATATGCGTAACAACGGTTATAAATTAACTATGACAGACGAGTACAAAAGACTGATAATGTATGATAACATATCAATAAACGATATTAGTGAAAGAACTGCGAATCAATTGAAAGGAGCATGGCAATAATGAAAGTTATAAGAACTAATTATGCAGAGTATAGGAAACTGGCAGGACATATATCTAGTGACACGGATGTAGTCGAAATTCACATAGATTATGATGAATATAAGTACATGAAATCTCGCATGGAAAAGTACATGAATGAAATGATAGTCTTATGCAGAGGAACAGACGCAAGAATCAAATTATGCATCACTGATTAAACGTGTAAAGGAAGTGACGATATGTTAAAACGATATGACATAACGAATCTGTTAAAAACCAATGCCGAATACATGATTATATTAGGTCAGAAATCTAATGGTAAATCTTATCAAGTTAAGAAAACAGTTATCGAAGATTCATACAAAAACGGCAATCGTTTTGTTTATCTCAGACGTTGGGATACGGACGCGAAAGCGAAAAAAGTAAACAGATACTTTGAGGACATGCCGATTAAAGACTTAACTAACGGTGAATTTGATGGAATAAGGGCTTATATGGATAAGCTCTTTTTCACCCAAATAATCAACGGTCGGCATAGCCGTGTCAAAGAATGTGGTTATTACTGTGCATTGAATCAGCAGGAACATAATGCATCAATGACTTTTTTGAATCCTAAATATATAGTATTTGAAGAGTTCATCACAACGAACTACTATCTTGACAACGAAACCGCGGAATTGCAAAAGTTAATCAACACAATCGGACGTAACGAAAAAACACATACATTTTTAGTTGGAAATACATTTACCAGAGTTTGTCCGTATTTTAATGACTACGAACTAGACGGTATATTAAAACAGCCACAGGGAACTATTAAGATATACCCACAACGAGTAGACCATCAGATTATTAATATAGCAGTAGAATACTGTGAAGAAATGAAAAATGCAAATGCAGTTAATATCGGCAAAGTCGCTAAAGCCATCAACTCTGGCGTCTGGAATACAAACGAATATCCGGTAAGAGAACGTGGCAGAAACTATGATTTGATATATCAGATATTGATTGATTACGACAGTTTTAAGTTTGTGTTGGAACTGTTATATGATGAGGATTACAATAACTATACATTATATGTTTATCCCATGACATTAAAAAATAAACAGTTCCGAAGAATCATTACAAATAAATATTCGCCATCACCTTATATCACGAATACTTTTTACTTACCGTTCCAAACCAAAAACGAACGTGTAATGAGAATAGAAAATCTAATGCGTGAGTTATTAAGAAACGGGGATATAATCTTTTCCGACAACGTAACAGGAACGGACTTCACGAACTGTGTGAAAACCTATAAACTCATTTAGTCAGCTAAACAAAAAAGGACTGGAATAAAACCAGTCCTTATTATTATACACTTATTTAAAACATTAATCCCTGCATAATCCATTCGGAAGGTAATGCAGTTTCGTACCACACTTTATCCTGTGGAAACATTAAGAACGATGTACAGTTTTTAGCACTGAATTCGTCACCTGCACGTGGGATAATATGAACACCCTTGCCATCATCAGACGTATAAACCATAACCGGAAAATTGTTGTTGTTAACAACAGCATTTGCTTTTCCGAGAGCTGTCGGCTGATGAAACCACGCGGTCACCTGTGCAATAGGTTTACATACATTAACTGCATTTGCACCCACACACATTAATTTCCAACTTGAAGTATCACCTAAATAGTCCATTTGGTATGGTGTCTGACCTTCCGCGCACCAAATACTAATTGAAATAACATTGTTACCACCGTCATGTCCTTTGATGCCTGTCTTGTTATTATTCAGCTTTGCACTGATATGCATACTATCGGATTTTGCACCTAATTCGATGCCACTTCCTTTTGTGTTATTGTAAGCGTAGCATTCTGAGAGAATGATGTTAGGTGCGTTCAGTACGAATCCAGAACCGCCTGTGCCATCATGTTCCTGTCCGTCATTACTTTCCGAAATGATACCATTACAGATAGCCTGTGCGTTAAGCACGATACCGCTACCGTTATTGGCATAGGAATGCACGTTCGTAAATACTGCACCATTGCCCGTGTATGTCGTAGAGTTATCCAACTGAAAACCGTTACCGTTATTCAGGTAGATAATGATATTGCTGAATACGGGGTCGTGACCACCTCTGAATACAACACCCGTATTATCATTCTCATAGATACGCATGTTGTTCCACATTTCTTCCATGTAACCAGTGTCAGCACCTTCTCCTAATCCAGTTCCCCATTCGGTGTAGATACCATACTTTTTGCAGAAACGAACATCAACGTCATTTAACACCCATCTGTAGCCATATTTCTTAATACCGTATTCACCACTAGGGCAATTGGTCTTGTTACCGTCAATCGTGATATTACTGATAGATACACCACTAATACCGCCTTTAGAGTTCGTGCCTGTGAGAGTACCAAAATCCTTAGTTGTGATAACACTGTTTGTACCACCGTTTTTCAGCTTAATGACAGTCGATTCCTTACTTTCACCTACAATTTTTGTATAGCTGTTTTCGATGATTAATCCTGTTGTAATGTACGTACCTTTCGGGAAGTGCAGATATGAATATTTGGATAATGCATCCTGCAAAATTGCAGTATCGTCTGTAGTTCCGTCACCTTTTGCACCTAAGGCTTTCACATTCACAACATTGTAAGCATCGTATGTAGCTTTAAGCTTCGCTGTCTCGTCTTTACATGTTGCAATATCATTTCTGAATCCTTCAACTTCTTTCCGGTATTCTTCAACCTGTGCATTATAGTTACCAGTACACACCCAATATTCCGGGTTTTCAGCAGGATTGCCGATGTTGAAAGGAACTGCTTTTTTGCTTGTGTAACTGCTGTTATTATAAGTTACAATCACCAGACTTTCATAAGCTGTGTTTTCCTGCCAAGCTACAGGACTTGCAAATTTAGGAACATACCTCGCTCCAACATACTGTCTAACCATATTTCTACCTCTTTTCTGTTTAGTCGACTAAATACATACTTAAAACAAGTCTACCAAATTCATAGTTTGCAACATGACCGTTATCAGATAACATTTCGTTGGTGATGTCAAGACCGGTCGTGTTGAACGTAATATCATTCCATGAATCTGGAATGTAATAAATGATATAACCTGCGTCAGATATTCCAACGTAAATCATATTTGCAATATGCTTTTTGATTAACTCCTCAAGATATTTCGTATCGAAATTAGCAATCCACTGCTGAACTTCTTTCATTTCAACCTGCAATTTGTCAATTTCTTCCGACTGTTCTTTTAGACTGTCAATAATGTTATTGATATAATCAACGACTTTACAAAGTACCTCGTAGTACGACAACGAATCATCGTACACAAGTGGTAAAACTTTATAACACCACTTTCTAAAATAAGGTAAATTACGCATCATCTCACCCCTTACCACAAATTCAAAAACAAATCATCAAATTCGTTGATAAACATTAAATCAATGTTCAAAAAAGTGTTCCTGTAATCCAGTAACATTTCACTATAGTTTTTTCCTCCCTGTTTTCCTTTCAATGTCTCCTCAAATGTTTCTGCCGTGTCATTCTGCTTTGTTCCGCTATACTTTTCATTCCCTGTTTCTTTGTCGGTATCTTTACTTGTTACATTTTTTGTAACGTCCCTATTGTCAGTGTAAGAGCCTGTACTTGTAGCAGTTCCACTGTCAGTAACCTTTCTTGCGTTAGTTAAGTATGTCTCAGCATCTACACCAGTTAATGCTCCTTGTGGTGTGTCACTGTATAAGTCTTTTTTTGTATTGCCTGTCTCGGAAGAAGTACTGGACGTTCCGCTTGCATTATCATCGGTAACGTCTTTTACTGTACTGTCTTTCGTACCCTCCCGTCTATCGTCCTTTGTGTAAGTATCAGTGCCGTTATCTGTTTTACTTAGATTGTGTTTACGTGTAACATCAACATCGTAAAATGGTTCGAATTCTAACTTGGCACTTTTCCAGAGTTGATTGTAATACGGTAACATTTCCGCGAATCTGGTGTTAAGATAATACAACCATACACCGACAGTTTCGAATCCTATCTCACGTAAGTAAAAATGTCTCAGAATCTTTTTGCAGATTACAGCACGATAATTCTCATCGAAGAATTCAGCTTTGCTTGTGAAAATCTTATCCCACGAATTATCAATAACAGTATCAATATCCGCTTGCCCTGTTGATTCTCTCAGTCCGCTTTTTTGTTCGCAAATGAAACGTACTTGCGTGGTGTATTTACTCATCCTCATCACCTTCTTCCGTTTCATCAACATCTTCGGTATCAGTCTGATGTACTGCTAACATATTCGCTAAATATTTACTCGTATCCAATTCTTTTCGAAATCTTACTTCAATATTAGTACCGAACATTTTATTTATAGCATCCACAGCAGTCTGTCTTGCCTGTATGAACGCATATCTACTTGCAAGTGTTCCACCCTCTGACCGTGTTACTTCATCAGTAATAAGTCTTTCACGTTTCTGTATACTCACATTACTGATGCCTAGGAAAGTAAGCACCTCGTTAAACAATTCCGTTTTCAACTGTTGCAGTTTATCCGCGACAAACGGTGCGTCCGTTTTAAGAGCTGTCAAACTGTCAATATCCAAGTTTTTGTACCCGAATATTACAGGCGCGTTTCCGTCATACTCTTTATAGAGATTTTGTAATGTTAATTTCTGCTGGTCACTACCTAACACAAGAACTGGTGTTTTTTGAGCGCGAACGTTAACGTCAATGGTTCTGTCAATGTTCGCTAGTTTACTCGCGTACATAATAAGCTGTGTATAATATGGTTGACGCAAATAGTCATTCCATATAACAACAGAATTACTTCCGTCCAATTCCCGTCTATAAGGATTATAGATACTATAAGCTTCACGCGTTGTCGGATTACCGTACACATCCATCATGCCCTTATACATGCAGTTTAATGCTATGTCTCCGATAACTTCATCATGGAAGTAGACTGCTATACCTTTATAAAGCAATGCACTTTCAATATATCTCGCATCCACAGTATCTGGGAGGTTTAACCACTCAAAGCGTGAAAGTGCTAATTCTACAAGTCTATTAAGATAGTAGATATATGTGATATTATTTCTTTCGGCTGATTCATTAAAATTATTATTTTTTCGTGACATGTAACCTCTCCTTATTTTTAGTCAACTAAATTATACCGTATTATCTAACGAATAGTTGCCTATTTCTGAACCTTTTTTCCAGAATGTAATACCGCTATCATAGATACTACATATCTTGTTCATATCTGGTGCTGGCACTGAACCAGTAACAGTACATCCCATTGTTTTTGTGTAAGTCCAATGTGGTCTGACATTTCTATTCGGAATCTTGTTACGTTTTGTTACGTAACCAAACATGGTGAAGAAATCATCTATCATTCTAGCATATTCAGCGGTGCATGACATTCTACCTCCATAAAAATTCTGCAAACCGGCACTGACATTCGCGTTTCCGTTATTGAGAGAGCCACCGCCCTTGTCAGCTGATATACTTGCCTGATATCCCTCTTTGAGAGTATCACGCACAAGTGAGCCGAGCGGTGTTCCGCTGACAGCCCCTATCGCAGTAGTTACACCTAACGGTGCCCCCAATGCCATTCCTGCTAAACCTGTAATAGCACCTGCCGTAATCGGTATTGCATTCTGTGCCACCCATGCCCGAAATGAATCTGTTGACCATGAACACATAGGATAATTTTCCAACGTGATTGATTCTGATGTGTAAACATTATCTCCGCTACCTTTATAGTTGGTTGGTCTTAACACAACTTTTACTGGCTGAGTAATGTTAAAATACATCTTAAATTTAGGTAACAGATTGTCGAAAAATTCATACCGTAATTTTATTTCACTACCGCTTGCATTATTAACGCTAAAAAAATTATATGGATATGTGAGCATTTTTTTATTTTTCGGGGTGTAGCCATCCAATTTGGTATTCGCGTCAATTGTATTACCATCGTATTTTGCCGTAAAAGCTGACTTCGATAGTATTAACTTTATGCCTCCATCAGGTATAGCCTGACCTGTGGCGACAGCAGGACACATGTACATACTAACAACGGAATCACTTGCCTGTACATATTCTTTCAATTTACCACTAATTGATTTTACATCGTCCGCGTTATATGCGAATAATGTAGACCCACCGTAAACACCGCCATAAAGGGTGCCATCAGGTGTTTCACTCTTATCATTAATCATGACAATAACAGCCATGGGAGATGTGATACTTCCTAACTGCGCGTAATCGTTATACACATATTCACCAACGTTTACACCCTCCGGTTCAATATGTTCTCCTATATTATCTGTGGAACTATGCTCGCGTTCAACAAAGCAATAATCCACTGTGTAATCGAAAAACCATGACTGCATAACATCAATTTCAAATGTAATCTCCGATGTAACATTATTTATGTATTCAACGTTAGTAACGAATGCGTAGAACCATTTATTACCAAATGCCGTGTTTTGGAACATGATGTAATTACAATCATATAGATTTTCTGCATTAATTTCAACCCTACATGTATTTCTCTTAACTCTCTGATATGTACAGTTAATATAACTATGTTTCACTAAACCAGAAAAGTAGCTTGTCTGAGCATCTTTACTAGAAAAGTAAATTGTATGCTGATACGTGTTATCTAACGGCACATCTTTTAAGATATTTATTTTGCTCTGCGGTGTTACATATGACATATAATTCACCCTTTTTTTGATAATATATTTTTTGGTTTAGTCAGCTAAACACTCGTTAAAATGTCTAACCAACTAAACCATTATGAGAAAGAAAAAATTAGAATGGAAGCTTAATCAACCTTTGTTCATTACAACCGTACCACCGACATTATCTGTCGCGTCAATAGTCGTAGCACCTGTGTAGGTATCGTTTCCGATAGTTGCTACAAGCGTGATAGGTTTGGTACTTGCTGATGCAGGAATGATAACAGCACCGTATTTCTGAATAGCAATACCGTCTTTTGTCAACTGTTCGGTCTGAACAAAGTTATAACTGTTAGGTTTTAAAGTTGCTCCCTCGGATGTTGCATCCAGTGTGAATACTGTCGCGATATCCGATGTGTCTTTGCCTGTAATTTTGGCTGTGATACTTGTCGGGTTGCTGATATCGGATGTATCTGTTACGAATACAACCGCATTCGCAAACGGACTGTAGGAAACTGTTTTCCAGTCATGGTAAAAGTAGTTCCAATATAATCCACTAGCAACATAGTTTTCAGTGAACTGTTCAAGATTATCATAGAACTGAAACCACTCCTCATCAACAAGAACTGCTTTGACATCTTTCATAAGTGCTAACTCTGCGGCTGTCACTTCTTCGATGCCATCAGAAGCGGCACGAATCTGGTCAAAACGTTCGTTGTCGAAAGTTGTCCAATCATCAATAAGGAAAAGACTTCCCATGTATTCAGCTTCGTTCATGTTAAAAGCTGCTGATAATACTTTAACATCGTACTGTGCATTGTACATGGAATCCATGAAAATAACCTGTCTGTCTTTCGGTGTGGTGTTCATTACACCGGCTTCATTATATTCAGTTTTTGGAAACTGCATAATGTTAGACATACCACGAAATGAGATAGCCGCGTTTTCTGCTACTGTACCATCACCGATGGAAACTGGTTTCATTTTGCCGTGTGCAATAGATTTGATAAGAAGATACTTGAAAAGCAAGAATTCGTCAACCTCTGCCGCTCTGTAAATCTGGTCTACAATCTTCGCAATAAGGTCTGTGACGCCATTCTCTGTGAGAAATGCAAGTTTAAGGTCGTTGTTCTGGATTGTTACAGGATACATAACTCTCCAGTTCATCGGATGGAATACAGAAGAAACGTTCGGGATTGTACGCTGAAATTCTCTGTTGGTTGCTTTTTCTGGGCTGTAGTCTACAGCTTTAGCAACCTGTACAAAAATTTCTTCGATAGTTTCGCCATATTCAATCAGACCTTTTTTCAGTCTACGATACGGATTATTGAAAATCATAGACTGTGTACGTACAAATGCAATTCTGTTTACCAGAGCGTTAAGAAACTGGTTTGCGAATGCAGGTGTTCCGTAAATAATCTGACCTACTGTTGGAATTTCACTTGCTTTAGAAATGACAGGTACACTCTGCTGATATTCATAACTAGCGTTTTCACGAATAGTATTAATAATCTGTAATGTACTTGCCTGTAATGTTGATTTTGCTACTTTTCTAGCCATTGTTAATCCTCCTCTTCGAATAAATCATCGTAACTCGTAAAAGAAACATCTTCTACTTCACCGTCACCAGAACCACTGTCACCAGAACCACCGTCACCAGAACCACTGTCACCAGAACCGCCGCTGAAAAAACGTTCCTTATATTTCTGTCTCCATTCAGCATCGTTTGTTTCGTACTTAGCTTTCCAGTCAGTAGAATCTTTTAACCTGTCTTCGTAGTTCGTCAGAGTATCGTTCACGTCAGCGATGAAATTCAATGTTTCATCGTCTGTCATGTCAGCGGTACGGTCTCTTAAAGCTGTCATTAAATCGTCAAATGTTCTTACTGCCATTATATGTCTCTCCTTTCGTTTAGCTGACTAAATCATAATCTGTAGTTTATCATCATCCATACGGGCATGTTCTTTTTTTCTTCTGTACTTCCATCAGGATATGGAGATATGGTTAGTAAGTAATCATACCATGCACGTGCGTATTCGGCTCGCTCTGAATGTAGCGAAGCAGGACGTTCATAGTTCGCTTGAAAAGCAAGTGCAAGTTTACCGGGGTCTTCGGTTGAACTCGCCCATTCTTTCCATGACATCGGGTATGTGCTTGTGGGATACCACTGTGGTTCAATACCTCTATGTGCTTCACCGACAGATTCTTGATACTCTGCGTAAAGAACTTCGCATTGTTTTTCACCAAAATTCCAGTTGTCTGCATTTCCGTATAATACCCTTAACACATCGTATAGATTACTTGGCGGTGTCCACTGTACAAGACCGTGACCTGTACCGCCTATTTCAATGAGCTGAGGGTTGAACGTACTTTCCTGTTGAACGTTTCCGCACAAAGCCGCTATAGCTTGTGTTGTCCATCCCACACCATAAAAATATGAATATATGCAACACGCGTTGTTCAACGCTCTTGAATCACCACCGCACAACGGAACTGTTGGGTCTCCGAAATATGTTGATTCACCACCGTCATTTATCCACTGATAAGATGAACCGCCACCGCCTGTAGCACCGTCGCCGTAACGGAAAAGTCTTGGAAATGAACGTCTATATGTAGCGTTACCGCCAGAACTTCCAATACTTACTTGATTAGCAAGTGGGGCATTGCTTGTGTGTGCCCCCATAAATATACCAGAACCAGTACCGCCCTCGTAACACATTTCCGTGTGTGATTCAGATAATCCTATATCCCCGGGTTTATATTCGCCCTGTGAAGATACTTCCGTAAATCCTAACGATAGTAATACCGATGCTTCCGTATATGTGGTGAATGCGTTGTTGTTAGGTGCGTAATTTGGTGTTGCAAATCCACCGGCAAGTAACGCATAATTGATGAACGATGAACAATCATAATAAGTGATTCCGTTTACCCTCTGTTTATTCCTGTATGTTTGAGAGTACCCGACATCCGGTGCATTGCATGTCTGCACCGCCCATGTATAAGCGGCATTTATGTTTGGCATATCTTACACCCCCAATAATCGTCTCCAACATGCTTCACCGAATGTGCCATCGTTTTTGCCATTTGTGCCGCACTCGTAACCATAAGCTCTCTGCCGTGCTTGGAAACAATTGATGGCATGTACGGTATTAGTACCGACTGTACCATCTATTTCGATGGGTTTACCATCTCTCCCCGTGTACTGCAATGCCCTTAAAAGAGCTTGTAGAATGTAAACGTCAGTTCCCTCTGAACCTCTTTTTAGTTGACTAAACTTTTTCATCCTTATCACCACTTTCAATATGAAACATTTTCAACAGTTTATTAACCGGAATGTCTGGATTGATTTTATTAATATTCTCCAGAATAGATACAAGCTCAGTTGTGCAAGCATATAAAATCACAATGGGTAAAATCTGCACCCCTAGATTAAAACCTATTGCTATACCGTAAGTATCGACTAACCATGCTGAGAAATAGCAAAACACAAAGCCTACTTTTTTAAATAGACCATCGCGTAATGCAGAGGACTTGACTGTCTTAGATTTCACGGCAGAGGTGAAACCGGTGAGCAAGTCGAATAGGTTAAAAACTAGGGCAACTATAATACCTGTATACATAGTGCCTTGACCTCCTTTCCATATATGAACTTTTTCTGCTAATATTATAATAGCACATTCGCGGTCAAAAGTCAATGTTTCTACGGGAAAAATTGTAATTTTGTATTATGTATTTTGTGTACAGCAAATTGTCTGACAATTGTGTAAATTGTCTAACAATTCAATGTGTTACGTAGTTGTTACGCGTGTAACATTTTTTTGTAACAATTTGTAACACTTTTGTAATATTTATGAATGTTGCGTAATTATTACGGTGCGTAATTTTTCTGTAATATTTTTGTAATATTTCTGTAATGGCTTCAAATGTTACAAAGTTGTTACGGCTTGTAATATTTCTGTAATAATTTGTAACACTTTTGTAATAATTTGTAACAATTTTGTAATAATTCGCCCA
>ERZ1035025.1037-NODE-1037-length-15324-cov-72.318816_pt1 | contig 15324 bp, 10 predicted proteins | sample MGYA00520619_ERZ1035025 | MGnify/ENA primary metagenome ERZ1035025 (study PRJEB33766, sample SAMN09781742) | gut metagenome | biome: gut microbiome | host: Homo sapiens | place: Madagascar | study: EMG produced TPA metagenomics assembly of the PRJNA485056 data...
GTCGTATCCGCAAGGATTTGGCTGATGACAATGGTAACACATTGTGGTTGACTGGTGACCAGATTCGTAAGGGTGCTGCCCTGAACGCTGTTCAGATTGCTGAGTACTTGATTAAGGTGGGCAACGTAAAGTAAGCCATACCTTATTTATATAAAAGAATATGAGGAAGTTAAGGGATAATGAATTTTATCTCTTAACTTCTTTTCGTCTTTATACGATTCTGAATAGAAAAGTAAGAATATGCTTGAAAGATTCAAACAATTACTCGGTGAGATGAACCGAGGCATTTATGAGAAGGAGACGGAGATATCGCTCTCGCTCCTGGCTGCTCTGGCAGGTGAGAGTATCATCCTGCTAGGACCTCCGGGTGTGGCAAAGAGTATGGTAGCCAGACAGTTGAAGACGGCATTCAGGGAGGCTCAGAGCTTTGAGTATCTGATGTCGCGATTCTCTACACCCGATGAAATCTTCGGTCCGGTGAGCATTCAGAAACTGAAGACTTCGGATACTTACGAGCGTGCGGTGGAGGGTTATCTGCCTACTGCCGATGTGGTTTTCCTGGATGAAATCTGGAAGGCGGGACCTGCTATCCAGAACACGCTCCTTACGGTGATTAACGAGAAAATCTTCAGAAACGGCAATCGGGAGATGCATCTTCCTCTGAAACTTCTCGTGGCGGCAAGTAATGAGTTGCCGGCTAAGGGAGAAGGACTGGAGGCGCTCTGGGACCGATTCGTTATCAGAATAGAAAGCCGACCGATTAAGCTGGAGAAGAATTTCCGGGCGATGCTCTTGGAAGTGAAGAGTGAAGAACGAGGAGTGAAAAAACAAAGTTCGGCGGCCGAAGGAAAAGCAAATTCAAATGCTATTACTGCTGAGGAGTATGCTGAATGGACGGAGCGTATCGATAAGATTGGCGTGAAAATCGAGGTGCTCGATGCAATTTCCGCTATCCGTAAATCTCTGAGAGCCGTGAATGTGGATGAGGCTGCCGAGCGCAGAAACATCTATGTGAGTGACCGCCGATGGAAGAATATTGTCCGCCTGCTTCGCACTTCAGCCTTTATGCAGGATAGGGAAGAGGTGGATATCTGCGATTTGCTGCCTATCTACCATTGTCTGTGGCAGGAACCGGAAGAGCGGGATGCTATCCGAAACATCGTGATCCGTGCCCTCTTTTCTCCTTTTGCAGACAAACTCGTGGAGATGAAGAATGCGCTTGCTGAGGACATTAAATATCATCGTGTCCGCAGGAATCCGGAGGATGGTAGGGATTACGAGGGAGAGATAGAAACCCTTTCGGATGGCTTGACTTCGCTGGAAAGGCAGTTGGGCGAGAATCTCTTCGCATCTGCTGATGATAAGGCGGAAATATCGGCTTATCTCCGCGATTTCTATAAGGAGCTGGCGTTTACCCGTCAGGATACGATGAAACTTTATGAGGTTTAATCGCCTCCTATTACATTATTATAATATAGAAGACTCAAAACATGATGAATGAACAGAAAATATTGACTCCAGAGTTGGAGGCGCGTGTTCACCAGGCTGTGGATAACTTTATGCAGGGCTATGGCTGCTGCCAGTCGGTAGTGGCAGCCTTTGCCGATTTATATGGTCTTGATGATGAGATGGCGAAGCGCATTGGTGCCGGCTTCGGTGGTGGAGTAGGCAGAATGAGAATGATGTGCGGTGCTGTTTCGGGAATCGTGGTGCTCGTTGGCTTGGATTGCGGACAGACCGAGGGGGATGACCGTGAGGGCAAGTCGGCATGCTATAAGGTGGTGCAGGATTTGCTCGCCAAATCGAAGGAGCAGAACGGCAGCATCATCTGTGCCGAGATTCTGGGCTTGAAGGGCCACGAGAAAGCGCAGTCCAGCTATGTGGCTTCGGCAAGAACGGCAGAATATTACAAGTCTCGCCCTTGCGCAGCCAAAGTAGAGAGTGCTGCAAGAATCTTCGCAGAATATCTGATGGAGAAAAAATAAGGATTTACTCCTATGAAATACCAGAATAACAAGGATTGGGCGGAGGCACAGTATTACTTGAAGATGCTGGATGACTTCTGCAAGTCGGGACAGGTGAAGATTCCTGATCCGACAAGCACCGCCATGCCTTGGAATTTGAAGGAAGACCCGCTGAAGGATTATCTCATTCATCTCTTTACCCTGAAAGTAACCATAGAAGCAACTGGCGAAGAGGTGCAGAAATTCGTGCGCCAGGTGGTGAACAGCAAAATCAAGAGCAAGGTATTCTATGATTGTGTGGGAAAATTCATCGTGGAATGCGTCCATCACATGCGGTTCCAGCGCCAGCGTGCCTGGACCGAGAGTCATCGGGCAGATGATGTGCTCGATTGGACTCCCTTCAAGCGGATGGATGAACAGGTGTGGCTCCCTTTGCTCGACCAGCTGGAACAGGAACATGCTGAAGATGGGTTCGATAAACCTTTCTTCCTTAAACTGATGACTGGAGACGGGGCTTCGAAACCCGAAAACTGGGAACGGCTGGTAAGAGACTGGAAGGTCTGCATCGACCATCAGGTATTGAACAAGTTAAAGGACTTTATCTCGCTCCGTCAGAACAACTTCGAAACAGGACTGGTGCGCATGATGGACCAGATAACCCGCAACATGAAGACGAAGGGCGTTTCGGAACAGCGCGCCGTACAAGCCTGGGAACTGATGACGAACGGATGGACCGAAACGGAGTTTGAACGCCGCTTGAACCAGGTGAAGATTCAGGATAAATATCCAGAAATCAAGGAGATTGTGGCGAAGATGGGACGAGTAGCCGATGCCAACGGCAAAGACCGGCTCACCATCGCATCGGGCGTAGAGATGAAGATGGAGCATTCAGCGGGTAGCGATATCGAGGGCATTACCGTGGGCGATGATCTCAACTCCCTTCTCCCGCTCGAACTGGCACAGTACAGTGACGAGGATATGGAGGGACTCTTTATCTATAAGTATCGCACGCGAAGACTCCAGACCTTCCGTTATAAGAGCGAAATGTCGAAACCATCCCGCAAACTGGGCTTTACCCATGCCTCCCGCAAGGGTCCGATGATCGTCTGTCTGGACACCTCAGCCAGTATGTATGGCACGCCCGAAAGGATATCCTCTACACTCATCTCTCTGCTGGAAGAGACGGCAGAAGATCTGGAGCGAGACTGCTTCCTGATAGATTTCTCCGTCAGTACCCGTGCCATCGACCTGATGGCGAAGCGCAAGGCAGAGCGCCTGAAGAGAATCGGAATCACTATGATGGAATCAGCCGAAACAGATGCAATTCCGTCCGACGGAGATGGACAGGCGCATACCGGGCGAGGCATCCGTCGCCAGCCAACGACAACCCACCTTCCATTTATCGGCGGCGGAACTTCGGCAAAGAAGATGATGAACCAGATGTTCGAACTTCTCGACAACGACGGACTCCATTACGTGAATGCCGATGTGCTTTGGATAACCGACTTCCTGATTCCCGATCCGCCACAGCAGCTGTTGTCCCGATTCCGGGAATACAAAGAGGCGGGTACCCGATTCTACGGCATCCGTATCGTGCGTGATGACGACAAGGAGCCGAACAGCTGGAAGGAGTACTTCAATCAGATTAACACCATCCGGTACCGCCCGCTGCGAAGATATTAAAGAAGATGTTAAGGCAGAAAAGGGGTATCAGATGATAACAGAGACATGTATGAAATGTATCAAGAACTTTATCATATGTTACATTTGGCGCAGAATCACGATTTTGCGCCATTTTTTTGAATTAAAAATTCCTTAAAACGCTTGGTGATACAAAATATATTTGTACCTTTGTGCTCGGAACAATGAATAATTGTCAGCCAAACAAATTAGAAAAGAATCAATAAATATAAGCAATTTATACAAAAACTTAAGTAATAAACTAAAATTATGGTAAGCAACAACATTCCACAAGTAAAGCTCGGTATTATTGCCGTTAGCCGTGACTGTTTTCCAATCGCGCTTTCTACTCAGCGCCGTGAGAACATCGTAAAAGAGTACAAAGGTGAAATTTTCAACTGCCAGACTACAGTTGAGAATGAGAAAGATATGCTCAAGGCTTTGGGCGAAGTGAAAGAGCAGGGCTGCAACGCTTTGGTTGTATTCCTCGGTAACTTCGGTCCTGAGACTCCTGAGACTTTGATTGCAAAGAACTTCGATGGTCCTTGCATGTTTGTTGCAGCTGCAGAGGGTGACGGCGACATGATCAATGGTCGTGGCGACGCTTACTGCGGTATGCTCAACTGCTCTTACAATCTTGGTATGCGCCACCTGAAGGGTTACATCCCTGAGTATCCTGTAGGTACAGCAGAGGAAGTAGCTAAGATGATTCAGGACTTCGTTCCTGTAGCTCGCGTTATCCTCGGTTTGAAGGGCTTGAAGATTATCACCTTCGGTCCACGTCCACAGGACTTCTTCGCTTGCAACGCTCCTATCAAGGGTTTGTACGAACTCGGTGTTGAGATAGAGGAGAATTCAGAGCTCGACCTTCTCGTAGCTTACAAGGAGCATGAGAACGACCCACGTATCGATGAGGTTTGCGCTGATATGGCCAAGGAGATGGGCGAAGGCTGCTACTATCCTGATCTCAGCCGCAGAATGGCACAGTTTGAGTTGACATTGCTCGACTGGGCAGAGGCTCACAAGGGTTCTCGCCAGTATGTAGCATTCGCTGACAAGTGCTGGCCTGCATTCCCAAGCCAGTTCGGTTTCGAGCCTTGCTATGTAAACAGCCGTCTCGTTAGCCGTGGCATTCCTGTAGCTTGCGAGGTAGATATCTATGGTGCACTCTCTGAGTACATCGGTATGTGTGCTTCTGACGATACCGTTACATTGCTCGATATCAATAACTCTGTTCCTCAGTATATCTATGATGAGGACATCAAGGGCAAGTACGATTATAAGTTGACTGATACCTTCATGGGCTTCCACTGCGGTAACACTCCACAGTGCAAGATGTGCTCTAGCCGTAAGATTAAGTATCAGCTCATCCAGAACCGTTTGTTGGAGAATGGTGGTACCCCAGACTTCACCCGTGGTACTTTGGAGGGTGATATCGCAGCTTCTGACATCACATTCTACCGTCTGCAGTGCGATTCTGAGGGCAATCTCCGCAGCTACATCGCAGAGGGTGAGGTTCTCGATGTTCCTACCCGTTCATTCGGTGGTATCGGTATCTTCGCCATCAACGAGATGGGCCGCTTCTATCGTCACGTATTGATTCAGAAGGGTTATCCACACCACGGAGCCGTAGCATTCTCTCACGTAGGTAAGACCTTGTTCGAGGTATTCAAGTATCTCGGCATCAAGGATATCGCTTACAACCAGCCAGCTAGCCTGCCTTACCCAACAGAGAATCCTTGGAAGTAAATTGAGTGAAGAGGGAAGAGTGAAGAAACAAAGTTCGGCGGCCGAAGGGAAAGCCAATTCATTTGCTCTTCTTTCTAAACTAAGTTCATAAAAGATAAGGGCGATTGCTTATCCCTTGCGTGGGGAATAGCAATCGCCCTTTTTATGTTTTCCTGGAAGGAGATTACCTGATGATAATCTCCTTTACGAATGGTTTGCTTATTTCGTATTTTCCAACGCTTCCTGTTTCTGCGGAATCACCACCGAAGCCCCGATGCTGATGAGCAGTACGAGGATGATGAATACCAGCGAACTGACTGCATCAATCTCGAAGAAATCGTGGATGAGCATCTTCACACCGATGAACACCAGCAGCACACTCACACCCACCTTCAGATAGCGGAACTTGTCTGCTATCGCTGCCAGCAGGAAGAAGAGGGCACGCAAGCCCAGGATGGCGAAGATATTCGAGAAGAACACCACGAACGGGTCGAGCGATACCGAGAATACGGCTGGGATGCTGTCGAATGCGAAAATCAGGTCGCAGAACTCGATGAATACCACCGTCATCACCTGCGGACCCAGATGCAGGCGCTTCTGCATGAACTTCACTACCGGATGCTCCAGGGCATTGATCTCTTCCTTCTTGTTTCTGTTGAGGAACATCTTGGCACCGCTGTAAACCAGGAATCCTCCGAATACGAGCAATATCCAGGCGAACCGGCTGATGAGCGCAGCACCCGCGAAGATGAAGACGAAGCGCAGCACGATGGCTCCCAGGATACCCCAGTTCAGTACGTGTTGGTAATCTTTCTTGTCCACTCCGAACGAGGTGAAAATCATCATCATCACGAAGAGATTATCTACCGAGAGCGTTTTCTCTATCAGATAACCCGAGATGTAGGAGATAGTCATATAGTGCCGGTATTGCTGCAGACTCCCCTCATAGTCGTTCGGGTCCAGTTTGAGATGCGAAGCATAGCGCGAGGCTATCAGCTTCAGGTCGTCGAAGTTCTCTATGCCGTGTACCATGTCACCATGGAAATAGATGAATACGGCGAAGGCGAGCGCGAGAATAATCCATACAGCCGTCCATGAACCTGCTTCCTTGATAGAAACCACATGTGCCTTTCGGTCGATGACCAGCATGTCTAATACGAGTATGGCGGCGATGAAAATCACGAATCCCACCAAAAACATCGATTCAGTAAAAACATGTTCCATTTTTCTTTATCCTTAATCTATTTAGTATATAACACCTTATTTATCGTTGAATCTTACCAATCATTTCATCCTTTAGAAATGTGGGCGCAAAATTAGGAAAAATATCTGGAATAGTGAAGGTTCCGGTGCAAAACTTAATTGATTTTAACTTGAAAGGCAGGAATGTAACAGGTTTGTAATAATAGCGCTGTGAGAACCGGCAAAAAAGGCGTTTTAAAGGTAAAAGGGTAAAAAGGTAAAAGGGTAAAAAGAGCCTAGCGGAATGTTAAGCTAGGGGGCTCTTTTTACCCTTTTACCTTTTTACCCTTTTACCTTTTCTTAGTCAGCACATAGTGCTTAGCCATGGCGCCTTCAGGCTCATTGCCCAGCGAATCGGTCATGATGAGGCTGTTGGCATCCTTTACCTTGTAGTAAGATGTCTCGCCGCTCGATGGACGGGTGATTTCTACCACGTTGTTAGCCAATACCTTGAAGATACCGCTCGCTTCGTCGTGACCATCCTTGCGCTCCAGATAGTCGGCTGAGTACTGGTAGGTGCTGTCGGCGTTGAGCGTCAAAACGGTCTTGATGCCCGGACAGTCGGCAGCAGGGAGAGTTCCCTCGTAGGTGCCGGCGATGGAATCGAGAATGACATCGTTGGAATTGAGCGAATCATTTTCAGCATAACTGAGGCTATCCTGGTCAGCCCCCTGGCTATTTGTCTTCTTGCCATTGCAGGAGACAACTGACAATGCAGCGATGACGGCTGCTGTCAAAACTAATTTCTTTTTCATACTATACTGCTTTTTAATTGTTACTTATTTACGGAATCTCTTCTCTTAGAGAGCACTTTCCCCGAGAAGGATTTCTCTTTGCAAAAATAGTGTTTTATTCTGTAATCCGCAAGTTTTACACAGAAAATTATAGAATATTATACTATTTTCTTAATTGATGATGACTGGCACAATCTCTTCTTCGCTAGGCCAATGAGGCAGATAGAAGAGCGGGCGAGGGGTGCCGCCCAAGCCCGTCCAGTCTATCTGTTTCACAAAGTCGAAATCGGGAGGACCGAAGTCGAAACTTCTGCCGTAGAGCACGATGGCGCCTCTGCCTTCATCTATCTTCCACAAACCGCCCCCATAGGTGCATTGCTCGCCGGGTGACAGCATGTCACGGTGCAGGTAGACACGCCCGAACTTCAGTACTCCGTCTCTGTTGATAATGAATTTCTGAAACATCTCTATTTCTGGTTTATTCAATGAAATCTGTATTCCGATTGATTCAATGTAATGAGAGAATTATTTCTTCTTCCAAAACAGTTTGTCTATGAAATCATAGCGCTTCTCCATCTGGGCATCAGTTTTTACGACGGTATTCACGTCTATCTGAAGCACAGGGGCTACTGCCTTGCCGTTGGTGGATGGCCACTCAGGCAGACCCAGACCATTCGGATTGCCGGTCTTTACGAAATTGACGTAATACTGGCTGAAGATGTCGCTGATCATATAATCCTCCGGCTGCCAGTTGAACACGCGGTTGGTTGGCAATGTACCCATTGCATACTCGATGTCGGCAGAATGAACGGCTCCCTTGTCTTGTGGCGCAGGAGCCGCATCTTCCTTGGCATCTACCACGCCGCCAGCCAATGCAGCCACCTTGCCCTTGATGGTCATTGCAGGACGAGGATGGCAATAGCGGTAGCGGTAAACAGGCTGTCCGCCGGTCAGCTTGTGCATGTTGCCCCACTTCCATGTAGAATAATCGAGGAAGATATCCGAAGCTAGGTTCACGCCCGGCTGCTCCAATACATCCTTATCGCTGTTGATGCCGTAGAGGCGGAAGAGTTCTTCGATGTTCTCTTCTCCAAATGTAGCCTTGGCACCCGCCTTCAGATTCTCGACGGTAGGCTGCTTGCCCATCAATACGGCTGCAGGAGTCATCTCCTGGTTGTTACCGCCAATGAGCAGAGGTACCTTGGTCTGCTCGCCTTTGGCAAAGACCTCTGCAGGCTGTTCTTTCATGAAATATCCGTCGATGTTATAGACCGGAACCGCTCTTACGCCCGCCAGTTTCATCAGTTCCTCGGCAGGCAGGGCACGAAGCTCGTTGAGATTCTTCATGCCTACGTTCTTTTTCACCTTCTTTCCGGTTTCCTTACCCATCTTCTCGGCTATTTTCTGGGCAAGTTGCACTCCTTTCTCCTCGGCTTCCTTCTGTGTAGCCATCTTCTTGAATCCCATCACCGAACCACTGGAACCCATTGCCTGGGCAAAGAGTCCCTGACAGAGAGGGGAAGCCATCAGGGCGCTGACCGACATGGAACCTGCCGATTCGCCTACGATGGTGATGCGGTTAGGGTCGCCGCCGAAAGCCTCGATGTTATCCTTTACCCACTGGATGGCAGCCACCTGGTCCATGAATCCATAGTTGCCGGAACCCTTGTAGGATGTTTCCTTAGAGAGCTGTGGGTGGGCGAAGAATCCGAAGATGCCCTCACGATAGTTGGCTGTGATGGAGATGATGCCCTTGCGTGCCATCGCATCGCCCGCATATCGAGGTTCGCTTCCGCTACCCGCCATCAGTCCTCCGCCGTTGAAATAAATGAGTACCGGCAGATGCTCTTTCATGGTCTTTGCCGGTGTCCATATATTCAGGTAGAGGCAATCCTCGCTGTTGGTCTTCGTACCGAAGTTCATATCGCCGAAGAGAGGTTCCTGCATAGGGTTCGGTCCGAACTCCTTGGCCTCGCGAACGCCCTGCCATTTCTGTACAGGCTGCGGAGCCTTCCAGCGGAGGTTTCCTACCGGAGGGGCAGCGAATGGAACCCCCTTGAATACAGTGATGCCTGAGAGGTCTTTTCCTTCGAGGATACCTTCGGCAGTCGTAACCTGAGTCTGCGCCATCATTCCCATAGCAGGGAGCAGGAAGGCGATGGATAAAAGTAGTTTTTTCATATCTTAAATCTGTTTGTTTGCAATGATACTGCAAAAATAAACAAAATATCATTACCTTGTCTTGTTCATGCTTATTTTTAAAATCTTTTTGCAAAAAAATAAGGGCAGGCCCCTCATGATGAGAAACTTACCCTTTTTCTGATTGTTGTATTATAAATTCTTGGCTTTTTCCGGTTCATTGGTTGTCACGTAATCGATGCCTTGCTTAAAGAAATATTTGATGGCTTTTAGATTGTTGACTGTCCAGACATTGGTAATCAGGCCGAGTTTCCGGGCTTCCTTGATCCATAACGGATATTCGTAGAAAACGCTGTCTTCGTAATCGATGCCTGCATAGCCTGCATCCTTGGCATCGAGAGGGGTTAGGTCGCCATTGAGATAGGAAACCTTGGCTCCTGGAGCGTGGCGAACGAGATAATCGCAGGCGTGCTTGCTGAAGGAAATATACTCTGTTCTTGCTTCCAGTCCGGCTTCTCTTACCATCTTCAGGGTGGCATCGATGCAGCGGTCTTCATCGCTCTTCTGGATGTGCTCTTTTACTTCGAGGATGAGCTTCATATCGCCCAATGACTTGGCAGCATTGAGATAGTCCTTCAAGGTAGGAATCTTCTCGCCATTCTTGAGTCGCTTGTCCTTGATTTCGGCATAGTTGGCATTCTCTATCTTGATGCCGTCAACATCATCATCGTGGAAAACTACCACCTCGCCGTCGCGTGTGATATGAACATCAAACTCTGAGCCGTAAACCCCTATCTTATAAGAGTTCTGAAGAGAAGAGATGGAGTTCTGGGCAGAACCTTCTGTCTTCCAATAGCCTCTGTGGGCAATCACCTGCTGGGCTCTATCCTTGGCTGCTGATGGGAGAATCACTCCCATCAGCAGCATCATATAAATCAAAATTCTTTTCATTGTTTTTATCTTTAATATATTTCTTCAATATGTATTTCGTTATACTTATGAAACGTATTCCAGTCTGCACTTATTGTCTTAGAATCCCATTTTAAACATCACGCCGACAACGGAGCGGGAACCGCCGATGTAGGTTGGGAAACCAATCTGTCGGCCGGAATTACCTGCATCTACGATATATTTCTCATCGAGTACGTTCTTGCCAAAGGTTCCAATCTCGTAGTAAACCTTGCCTGGCTGGAAACGGTAACCGGCTGTGAAGTTGAGCAGTCCGTAGGCATCCTGGGTAAACTCTGGCTCGTTGCTCTCTTCGAAGAACACCTTCGATTTCCATGAATAGGTAGGGCGGAGATAGAAGGAAGCCTTCTCGCCGGTTGGCACGTTCAGGTCGAAGCCGATGGCAAAACTGTTCTTTGGAGTTAGGCGGAAACGGTTGCCGGCATAGAGCTGTGCGTTTCCGTTGTCATCCTTTTCGTTGAACTTGCCTTCGATGTACGACCAGTTGCCGAAGAGATTGAGGTAGCGACATGGAGAATAGCTGATGCTTGCCTCCAGACCGAGACTGTGGGCACGACCAGCATCATCGTATTCAAACTTGCTGGTGGTGGCGTTGAAAACCGAAGTCTGATAATTATACCAGTCATAATAGTAAGCACAGAAGTCGTAGTTAAGACGGCCTTCCTGGATGCTTCCCTTCACACCAGCCTCGTAGCTGTAGATGATTTCCGGGTCGAGAGTCTCGAAATCCTTAGGATCGTTGTTGAAGTAGAGCACTCCCGGTCGACGGCCACGAGCCACGCTAGCGTAGATGTTGTTGCGGCCAATCATATAGTTGAGGGCTGCACGACCTACCCATGACCAGTAGCTGTCCTTGGCTGTAACCTTGGCGCCACCCTCGGTAGGGTGATAAAGCACGGCACCAAACATGCTTGGTACGGTAGCTGATGAATAGCCTGTTTCCTGGTTCTCGTAAGTTCCGCGGATACCCAGGGTGAAATTCAGATTCTTGGTGAGCTTGAAGGTTCCGTCAGCGAATACTTCAACAGCCTGGTTTGTACCGTAATTCTTGCCCTGCTCGGTATAAGCAGTATCGAGCGTTTTGCCCGAAATGCCCTGCAGGGTAGCCTGAATCAGCTTGCCGTTATCGCCCATGCCTGCCAGAACCTGGTCTAAATCCATTCCCACAGCACCCAGAGCAGTCTTCAAGTCGCCATAAATATCAGGAGTGGCGGTCTGTGGTTTCAGTTTGCCATCGGCATCTGTCTCCGGGTTCTCAGGGAACCATTTGCTCATCAGCTGTGAGAGCGCAACATCTACCATCGGCTGGTAAGCTGCAGGAAGATACTGGCTGAGCAATCCCTTTACATTATCTATCTGACTGCTGAGGGAAGCCTTCACACTCTTCTGGATAAACACCGGATAGAGGTACTGGAGATTCGCCTTGGCGTTGACATCCTGCGATGAATTCTCGTAGAAATAGCTGGCTCCCACGAAGCCTGAGAAGAATTTCTTATCATCATAATTGAAACGGAATTCCTGGCTGAACTGGGTTCCCTTCTCCTTTTCCTCGCAGAGCAGGAGTGGAAGATAGGTGCCGTCTGCATCGAAATGCTCATCGCTGTTGAAGGCTCTGAAACCGGTGATGGAATTGAATGTCCAATGTTTGCCGAAGTTGTGCTCGATGTTGAGCAGGGCACCACCTACGTTTCGCTTGATGCCCAACTGCTTGCCGGCTTCCAGGTTGGCAGGACTGTTAGGGTTGCTATTGCCAAAGGCTGGGTTGATGCTGTGGAAGGAAGTGCCTGGATAATCATCGTGCTGATAATCGAGTACCACGCCTACAGAAGTATCATCGTTAGCCCACCACTGGGTAGAGTTTCTGAAAGCCAGGGCATTCTTGCCGTTCAGTCTGCCGCCTGCCTCGTTCTTGATGAAACCATCGCGTGCATCGTAGTCGAAGGCAAAGCGGTTGGCAAGCTTGTCCTTAATGATTGGGGTGTTGATGAAACCTGTTACCTGGCGTTGGTTGTAGCTGCCGTAGTTCAGGGAAAGTTCGCCCTTCTGTTCATTTACCGGTTTGTGGCGGATGATGTTGATTCCGCCAATCTCAGCACCTCTTCCGAAGAGAGTTCCCTGAGGACCTTTTACTACTTCCAATCGTTCCAAGTCGAATAGTTCAACGGCAGAAGAGCGGCTTCTAGATGTAGAAACGCCATCCATAAACACGGAAACTCTTGGCTGGGAATAAGCCTCGCCGCCATCTGAAGTTACACCACGAATCACGTAGCCAGGGTTGTTAGGACTCTGCAGCTGAATCTGAACGCCTGGGGTAAACTGAGCCACGTCGTCCATCTGGTGGAGATTGAGTTTCTCCATCACGCTACCTGTTACGGCACTTACAGCCACAGGAATCTCCAAACTACTCTGCTTCTTCTTCTGGGTAGTGACGATAACTTCGCCCAGAGCCTGTGTATTTTCCTTCATCACTACCTTCAGGTTGTTGTCGTCAGCATCCTTGGTGATGGTGTTGTATCCTATATAAGTAAAGGTGAGTTTGTCACCATCGTTCACGTTGACGTGGAACTCGCCGTTCAAATCAGTCTGTACATTCGTGTTTCCGCAGCGAACCACCACGCCAGGCAAAGCCTCGCCCTGTTCGTTGGTCACCTTGCCGCTTACAGCATTCACGCCCAATGCTTTAGAATTAGTTTTGTTTCCTTCTGGAGTATTGTTGGCTTTCGCCTCCAGACATGCTACACCCTGCACGAGCAGGGAAGCCATTAATACAATCTTAAATCTGTTCATAATCTATTGTTTCTTGCATATTTATTTTTTTCGACTGCAAAAGTAGAATGATTTTGTTACATCGTGGTTTCTATCTGGTGAAGAAAAGATGAAGTTGAAATCAGTATTTTTTTCTTCACTCTTCTTTCATTTCTTTGTAACATGATGGCAACATCCTTTAAATATCTTTGCAGCGGTAAAAAGCATTACAGTATTTTTGAAGAAAGAAATGAATAAGGTATTTAGTTTTATTGCGTTGGCATTTCTGGGATGCGGCTCTGCTGCTGCCCAACAGGTGAATGTTTCTAACGTTCAGCGCCCCAAACTGGTAGTGGGCATCGTGGTTGACCAAATGCGATGGGATTATCTCTATCGCTATCAGAAACGCTATGGTGAAGGTGGATTCAAGCGACTGCTCAACGAGGGCTTCTCTTGCGAAAACACCCGTATTCCGTATGTTCCATCGGTTACCGCCATCGGTCATACTTGTCTCTATACAGGCAGTGTGCCTTCTATCCACGGAATCGCCGGAAACAATTTTGTGAAGAATGGCAAGAAGGTGTATTGCACGGATGATGAAACCGTGAAGCCGGTGGGCTCCAACAGCAAGGCGGGCTTGATGTCGCCTAGAAACCTCTGGGTTACGACTCTCGGAGATGAGATGAAGATTGCATCCAACGGCAGAGCCAAGGTAGTGGGAGTGGCATTGAAAGACCGTGCTTCCATTCTTCCTGCAGGTCATAATCCGAACGGTGCCTACTGGTTTGATGATGAGAGCGGAAAGTTTATCACCAGTTCTTATTATATGAACCAGTTGCCCAAGTGGGTGGACGCGTTCAATAACCAGCATCTGCCAGAGCGTTATCTCTCGGAAAAATGGAACACACTCTATCCTGAGAATACTTACGTTGAAAGTACGGAAGATGAGAACGAATATGAGGATGGCATCCGCAAGGGCATGAAGGCTACGCTGCCGCTCAATCTCCCTGCCCTTTATAAGAAATATGGTTATGAAATCATCAGAAAGACTCCTTTCGGCAATTCGCTGACGATTGATTTGGCAAAGGCGGCGATAGACGGCGAGCAGTTGGGTGCAGATGATGAAACCGACTTGTTGGCAGTAAGCTGCTCCAGCACGGATTATATCGGTCATCAGGTGGGAACTCATGCGGTAGAAACCGAGGATACGTATCTGCGACTTGACAAGGCGATAGCCGATTTCCTTTCTTATCTCGATGAGAAGGTGGGCAAAGGAAATTATCTGGTTTTCCTGAGTGCCGACCATGGAGCGATGAACAACGCCCGTTTCCTGCAAGACCGCCGCATTCCAGCGGGTAATTGGGATGGTGATGCGGTGGCTGAGAAACTGAATCAGACCCTGGCTCAGGAGTATCCTGACGTGGGCAATCTGGTGAAGACCGTGATGAACTATCAGGTGTTTTTCAACCGTAACATCATCAAGGAAAACAAGTTGGATTTCGCCAAGATCAAGCAGAGCGTGGTGGACGTGTTGAAGGAAGACAGTTGCGTGCAGTATGCCTGCGATATGGAGAAGACGATGACCGAGAGCATTCCTGAGGATGTGAAGATGCGCATCGTGAATGGTTACAACCGTGAGCGAAGCGGTGATGTGGCCATCGTATTGAAGCCGAATTTCTATGCCCACGGCATGAAGGGAACCGATCATGGTGAGTGGAATCCATACGACACCCACATTCCTTTGGTTTTCATGGGTTGGGGAATCCAGCATGGTGCTACCACGAAGCAGACTTTCATGACCGATATTGTTCCAACCATCGCCGCCCTGCTTCATGTTCAGGCGCCAAATGGTTGTGTAGGTCAGCCGATATTCTAGTATTTTATTTAGAGCCTTATTCCTGAACTCGATTCAGGAATAAGGCTCTAATCGTATTCTGAGTTTTTAACCCTATCTTCATTTTTCTCTCACATCTTTGAAATATGAAACTTATACCTTTGCACTCGGAAAGGGGCGATGGACAGCTTCGTGTAACATGCATCTGCCGCATCGCCAGCATAATATTAGATGTTTAAAGATGTATAAAGAAAAATGAAGGTAATTTTTGTAATTCAAGGAGAGGGTA
>ERZ1035025.1042-NODE-1042-length-15283-cov-4.767336_pt1 | contig 15283 bp, 10 predicted proteins | sample MGYA00520619_ERZ1035025 | MGnify/ENA primary metagenome ERZ1035025 (study PRJEB33766, sample SAMN09781742) | gut metagenome | biome: gut microbiome | host: Homo sapiens | place: Madagascar | study: EMG produced TPA metagenomics assembly of the PRJNA485056 data...
GAGCACGCAGGTCGTCACCGCGGCGAGCTCGAGGGAGAGCTTCACGGGACCGAGGTTGACGCGGGAGACGAGTTCAATGAATTCCGAGAGAAAGGAGTCCATTCCAGGGGATCTCCATGAGAGAGGAGGGCTTCATCCGCGCTTCCGGAAGAAAACCCGGCGCCCGGACATAGAAAAGCGAAGAGCGCCCCGAAGGAGGCTCTTCGCAAAGATAGCGTCCGTCTCACTGAACGCAGAAGTCGGCTCCGAAGCGATCCCGCCCGGCTTCGCAGCGCCGGCCGGGAATGCGCTCCGGATGCTCCTCGAAGGCGGCCCTCCTTCGCGTCCCGGGTCCTTCAACCCTTCCCCGCGCGTCAGAAGGCTCCTGCGGCCGGACCATCAGCTGCGCCGCAGGCCTTCGGGAGCTCTTACTTGGCCGTGCCGTAGCCGTAGGCGGCGCGGATGTCAGAAGCCTCCTGGCTCTCCTTGAGGAACTTGAGGAAGCGCTTGGCGCCCTCGTTCTTCTCGCCGGCCTTGAGCAGGACCGCGTCCTGATTGATCTGGCCGTAGAGCTCCTGCGGGATCACGTAGCCCGAGCCAGAGGTGAACTTGCCGCCCTTGAAGCACTGCGAGAGGGCGATGAAGCCCGCCTCGGCGTTGCCCGAGCTCACGAACTGCAAGGTCTTGCCGATGTTGTCGCCGATGACGATCTTCGACTCGGCGTCCTTCTCGAGGCCGAGGGCGCCGAGCGTCTGGTAGGCGGCCTCGCCGTACGGGGCGAGCTTGGGATTGGCGACGGCGAGGTGCTTCACGGCGTCGGACTTGATGACCGCGGCGACGTCATCCTTGACGAGGTTCGCGTCGGAGGACCAGAGCACGAGCTTGCCGATCGCATAGGTGTAGGTGGACCCGGCGACGCCGTAGCCTTCCTTGACGGCCTTGGCGGGCGTCTTGGCGTCGGCGGCGAGGAGCACGTCGAAGGGAGCGCCGTTCTTGATCTGAGCGTAGAACGCGCCCGTGGCGCCGAACGAAAGAATGAGCTTGTCGCCCGTGGCCTTCTCATAGGCGGGCTGGAGGTCCTTGGCCGGAGCCGTGAAGTTGGCGGCGACGGCGACATGAACCTCCTCAGCGCTCACGCCGAAGGCGGCGCAGGTCATGAGGAGAGAGGCGACGGCGGTGAGGGTCTTCTTCATTTGTAGAATGTTCCGAAGTGACAGGTGATCTGCTGCGCTTCCTGCGGCCGGCGGCCCGCTGTCAGCGGTCCGTTATTCCTTTTTAGAATAGCGGTGAGCGACTCTCTTTTCAACCTCCCAGCGGAGGAGGCGGCCTACTCATTTGGAGGCACTCCGGTCCTTCGCCCGCGACTCGAATCCGTCCATGTCCATCACCGACGCCCCCGCCGAGCATCCGGCGGACCCCGGCGTGCTCGCCGGCATCCTTTCCGAACAGACCGACAAGCGGATCGACATCCTGCGGCGGATCGCCGACGTGGGCTCGATCTCCGAGGCCGCGCGCAGCGCGGGCGTGAGCTACAAGGCCGCCTGGCAGGCGATCGACACGCTCACGAACCTCGCCGGAGCCGCGCTCGTCGAGAAGGCCGTGGGAGGCTCGCACGGCGGCGGAACGCGCCTCACGGAGACGGGCCGGATGATCCTCGACCTCGCCGACGAGCTCGCCCGGGCGCGCCGCGAGGTGCTCGACCGCTTCACACGGACGAGCCGCGCCGCCGCGGACGCCCCGGGAGCGGTCACGCGCCTCTCCACCTCAACGCTGCAGACCTCGATGCGCAACCAGTTCCCCGCGCGCATCGAGCGCATGAAGATCGGCTCGGCGCTCGTGAAGCTCATCCTGCAGATCGACGACACGCACATGATCCGCGCGGCCGTCACCAAGGAGTCCGCGCAGCTCCTCGGCCTGCGCGAGGGCATGGAGATCCTCGCCCTCACGAAGGCGACCGCCGTCGACATCCTCGCGGACTTTCCCGAGGACGCCCCCGACCGGCAGGAGAACCTCATCGTCGGCGAGGTGATCCGCTGCTCGCGCGCCGCCAAGGGCGGCGAATGCTCGATCCGCCTGCCCTCGGGCCTCGTCATCGTGGGATTCGCGCGCTCCGGGCACGGCCTGCGCCTGCACCAGAAGGCCGTGGCGGTCCTCGCGCCCTCGGTCATCGTCATCGCGCTCGCGCGGTGAGTCCAAACGTACGCTCTCCGATACCTCCCTCGGGAGGTATTCCCTTGAATTTCCGTTAAGTTTTACGGAACAGGAAGGGACAAATGGTGCGCGGCTTGACTGCTGTCAAGGAAAAAGGGGGGCTCCTTACGCTCAGCTTACGTTTGGTTGCATATCATTGCACGCTGGAAAATGGGAGCGGTTCCCCTGCCGCCCCGCGCATTGTCTGACCCCGGCGCCTCACCCATGGGACGCACGCCGCCAGGAGCCCCTTCGGGACGATCCTGACCGAAGCCGATTGATCGGTGTCGCTCGCCGCGGAGACACAACTACTATCAAAACAGGTTCGAAAATGAAAAAAGACAGCCCTTGGTATCTGGCTCTCTGGTGTGTCGTGGGCGTTGCCATCGGCATCGTCTTCGTCGGCGTTCTCACGTCCGTCGTCCACTGGGCCGGCACGGAGAAGTTCTGCGGCGAGTTCTGCCACTCGATGGACGTGACCTACACGGCCTATCAGAAGGGCATGCACTACCGCACCGGCTCGGGCGCCACCGCCGGCTGCTCGGACTGCCACCTGAAGAATGAGTCCAACCACTTCGTCGGCCCGATCGACTACACGGCCCTGCTGATCGACAAGGCCATCGCCGGCTCGAAGTCGCTCTTCGGCGAGATCCGCGGCACGATGAGCACCCCCGAGAAGCAGATCGAGAAGCGCGAGGAGATGGCCACCGCCGTCCACCAGATGATGATCGACCGCGACTGGGCCGCCTGCCGCGGCTGCCATGACGTCAACCGCATGTACAACCCGAAGAAGCCCATGGTCGGCGAGCTCCATCGCCACATGGGTCCGGGCGCCAAGAACGTCGACTGCCTCGCCTGCCACCCGACGGCCGGCCACAACTACGGCTATGTCGTTCCGTTCAAGAAGGCTGACGCGAAGTGATTCGCCTGAGCTGAACTGAAAGGCTTTCGCAGGAACCCGGTCCGGAGACGGACCGGGTTTTTTGTCGCCCGCGCGCCGCGCTGCGCGAGGACGCGCCCGCGGGCGCCTTAGAATCAGGGGCACCGAACGCCCTGGCGCGCCCGGGTGCCCCGCCTCGCGGGGCGGCGGCCCCGCACGCCCGAACACCTTTTTCCTGCAGGATCCCATGGCAAAGACCATTCATCGGGGCGACTATCGCGCGCCCACGCATCTTGTTGACTCGATCCGGCTCGAGTTCGATCTCGACGCCGAGGAGACGGTCGTGCGCAGCACGCTCGAGGTGCGCGCCAACCCCGCCTCGAAGCAGCCTGACGCGCCGCTCTTTCTCAACGGCGAGGACATCGCGCTGCGCGCCGTCCGCGTGAACGGACGCGCGCTCGAGTCGTCGGAGTACCGCGTCGACGCCCGCGGCCTCACGATCCCAGGGCTGCCCGCCGAGGCTCGCATCGAGATCACGAACGCCTTCAGCCCGAAGGCCAACACGGAGCTCTCGGGCATCTACGCCTCGGGGGCGAACCTCATGAGCCAGTGCGAGGCCCAGGGGTTCCGCCGCATCACGTTCTTCCTCGACCGGCCGGACGTGCTCTCGCGCTACACCACGGTGATCCGCGGCCGCACGGACGCGTATCCCGTCATGCTCTCGAACGGCAACCTCGTGAGCGAGCGCACGCTCGAGGACGGCCGCCGCGAGGTCACCTACGAGGATCCGTTCCTCAAGCCCTGCTACCTCTTCGCCCTTGTCGCGGGCAACCTCGTCTCGAACGCCTCGAAGTTCACGCTCAAGGACGGCCGCACGGTCGACCTCTCCGTGTGGGTCGACCCGCAGGACATCGACAAGACGCAGCACACGCTCGACTCGCTCAAGCGCGCCATCCGCTGGGACGAGGAGCGCTGGGGGCTCGAGCTTGACCTCAACGACTTCAAGATCGTCGCGACGAACGACTTCAACTTCGGCGCGATGGAGAACAAGGGCCTGAATGTCTTCAACTCGCGCTGCGCCCTCGCCAACCCGGCCGTCGCCACCGACGCGGACTACCTGCGCATCGAGGGCGTCGTCGGCCACGAGTACTTCCACAACTGGACGGGCGACCGCGTGACGCTGCGCGACTGGTTCCAGCTCACGCTCAAGGAGGGCCTCACGGTCTTCCGCGACCAGGAGTTCTCCGCGGACATGCTCGGCGAGCCCTCCGCGCGCGCCGTGCAGCGCATCCGCGACGTCGCGTACCTGAGGAGCGCCCAGTTCATCGAGGACTCCGGCCCCATGGCGCATCCGATCCGTCCGGAGAGCTACCAGAACATCAACAACTTCTACACGGTCACCGTCTACGAGAAGGGCGCGGAGGTGATCCGCATGCTCCAGACCCTGCTCGGCAGGGAGACCTTCCGCAAGGGCTTTGACAGGTACATCGCGACGAACGACGGCCGCGCCGTCACGTGCGAGGCGTTCCTCGACGCGATGGCCGAGGCCTCCGGCCGCGACCTCTCGCAGTTCTCGCTCTGGTACTCGCAGGCGGGCACCCCGCGCGTGACCGTCCGCACGGCCTGGGACGAGGTGAACCATCGCCTCACCCTCACCGCGACGCAGTCCACCCCCGCGACGCCGGGCCAGTCGGCCAAGCGCCCCTTCCTCATCCCCTTCCCCGTGGCCTTCCTCTCCTCGAAGGGCGAGGAGATGCCCGTGCAGCTCGCCGAGGAGGACGAGGCGCCCGTCGCCGGAACGCGCATGTTCGAGCTCTCCGCGGAGCGCACGCAGTGGGTGTTCGGGAACCTTCCCGAGAAGCCCGTGCTCTCGCTCAACCGCGGCTTTGCGGCGCCGATCATCCTCGACGCGGCCCTCACGCCCGAGGAGCTCGCCTTCCTTGCGGCGAGCGACCCCGATCCCTTCAACCGCTGGGACGCGATGAACCGGCTCCTCATCGACGCCGTCCACGCGCAGACCCGCGCGTGGCTGCTGCGCACGCCCGAGGAGGTCTCGCCCCTGGTCATCTCCGCGGCGACGAAGATCCTCAAGGATCCCGCGCTCTCGCCCGCCTTCAAGGCCGTCGCGCTCGCCATGCCGGGCGAAAAGCTCATCGGCGAGGAGGACCCGCTCATTGATCCGCACGCCGTCCACGCGGGCTGGATCGCCGTGCGCAAGGCGATCGCCGAGCGCAACGCGAGCCTGTTCCTTGAGGTCGCCGCCGCAAGCGTCGTCGAAGGCCCCTACGAGCCCTCGCCCGAGAAGGCCGGCCTGAGGGCGCTGAGGAACCTCTGCCTCGGCTACGCGCACGCCGCGGGCAACCCCCGCGCGGCGATCATGATCAAGGACCAGTTCACGAACGCGAACAACCTCACCGACAAGCTCGCCGCGCTCTCGATGATGGCGAACTCGCAGACGCCCGCCAAGCAGGACATGGCCGTCGACGCGCTCAAGGCCTGGTACAACGAGCCGCTGCTCATCAACAAGTGGCTCACGATCCAGGCGACGACGCCCTCGTTCCCGGGCGAGCCGCTCGTGCTCGAGCGCGTGAAGGAGCTCATCCGCTGCCCCTTCTTCTCGCTGAGGAACCCCAACAACGTGTACGCGCTCCTGCTGGGTTTCTTCCAGAACAATCCCTCCGAGTTCCATCAGACCGACGGATCGGGCTACGCGTTCTGGGCCGAGATGGTGCTCGAGCTCAACCGGCTCAACCCGCAGGTCGCCTCGCGCGCTGCGCGCTCGCTCGACAACTGGCGCCGCTACACGCCGCAGCTCGCCGAGAAGATGCACGCCGCGCTCGAGTCGGTCGCCGCAAGGAAGGCCGAGCTTTCGCCCAACGTCGCCGAGATCATCTTCAAGGCGCTCGGCCGCCACGCCTGAGCGGACGGATCCGCCCGACGAAAAACCCCACAGTCAAAAAGGAAACAAGCCGTGACTCCGCTTTCACTCCAAGAGTTTCTCTCCCGCGAGGAGGCCCGCGCCGGCCTCGACCCCGTTCTCTCGCGCCTGCTCATCGGCATCTCCGAAGCGTGCAAGGAGATCTCCGCCAAGGTCCGCGAGGGCGCCCTCGCCGGCGTGCTCGGCCTTGCCGGCAGCGAGAACGTCCAGGGCGAGGAGCAGAAGAAGCTCGACATCATCTCGAACGACATCTTCGTCGAGGCCGTCGCCCGGACGGGCGCGGTCTGCGGCATGGTGAGCGAGGAGGTCCCCGAACCCGTGGCCGTCCCCAAGCCCCTGCCCCTCGGCCCGTACCTCGCCTGCTTCGATCCGCTCGACGGCTCGAGCAACATCGACATCAACGTCTCGATCGGCTCGATCTTCTCGATCCTGCCCGCCCCGGAGGTCCGCCGCACGCCCGAGGCCGCCGACTTCCTGCAGCCCGGCCGCAATCTCGTCGCCGCGGGCTACTGCATGTACGGCCCGCAGACGATCCTCGCCCTCACGCTCGGCCGCGGAACGGTTCTCTTCACGCTTGACGCCGTGACGGGCACGTTCCGCCTCACGAAGGAGGACGTACGCGTGCCGCGCGAGGCCGCCGAATTCGCGATCAACATGTCCAACCAGCGCTTCTGGGAGAAGCCCGTCCAGCGCTACATCGCCGAGCTCGTCGCCGGCAAGGACGGTCCGCGCGGCAAGAACTTCAACATGCGCTGGATCGCCGCGATGGTCGCCGAGGTGCACCGCATCCTCATGCGCGGCGGCGTCTTCATGTATCCGCGCGACTCGCGCAATCCCGACCGCGCCGGCAAGCTCAGGCTCCTCTACGAGGCCAATCCGATGTCGATGCTCATGGAGAACGCCGGCGGCGCCGCGACGAACGGCCATGTCGCGATCCGCGACATCCGTCCGCAGGGCATCCACGAGCGCGTCGCGGTCTTCTTGGGCGCGGCCGAGGAGGTCGAGACCGTCACGGGCTACCACGAGGCCTGACGGACTGACGGGCGGCTGCGGGAAGCGCCCCCGCCGGGGGCGCGGACAACGCGGACGCGAAAAGGCTCCGGCCGGAAGCCGCTTGGCAACCAAGCGAGCGGCTCCGCCGGAGCCTTTTTCGTCCGGCCGCGCGATGCGGCCGGGCAGGCCCGGTCACTTGAAGAGATCGCCAAAGAGCTCCTTCTTCTTCTTTTCGTCCTTCACCTCGCCCTCAGGGGCGGGCAGGACGTTCGAGACCTTCTTCTCGATGTCGAGAAGACGCTGCGAGACGGCCGTCTGCGAGGCGCTCTGCTCCTCCTTGATCCGGTCGCGCAGGAGCGCAACCTCGCGGGACTGCGCGTCCGCGCGCTCACGCACGAGCTTCTCGACCGACTCGCTCTTCTGCACGATGAGCGCCTCGAGCTGATCCATGCGGGCGCGCATGTCCTTCTCAAGTCCGGCGACGCGGCTCTTCTCGGCCTCGTCGGCGACTTGGCGCGCCTGGCGCTCGGCCTTGTGCGCTTGGCGGATGTCCATCGCGACGCCCGCCTGCTGCCAGATCGTGTAGATCAGCATAAGGCCAATCACGCAGCCGAAGGCGATGACGACGATGATGCCGAGGGGAGCGGTGACCTCCGTATAGATCAGGTTGACCTGCGTCTGCGCGGAAAGCGCGGACCAGTTGATGATGAGAAAGACTGCCAGCAGCACGAGCATGAGCATCATGCCAAGCGTACGAAGCTTCACTTTGAACTCCAGTCGAAGAGAAATCCTATGCGGCGGCGACGCATGCCGCGCTTCCTATAATACCCAATGGCGCCTTGCGCCCACCCGTCCCGCGTCCCGCGCGCCAGGACGATCCGTCAACCGTTTTCGCCGAGTCGAATTCCTCCTCCGAAGCCCATGAAGTCCGATCCCCGCTTTCCGCGCCTCCACATCGTTGATCATCCTCTCGTGCAGCACAAGCTCACGCTGATGCGTGACAAGCGCACGAGCACCCGCGACTTCCGCGTACTGCTGAGCGAGCTCGCCATGCTCATGGGCTACGAGCTCACGCGCGACTTCCCCGTCTCGCTCGAGGAGATCGAGACGCCGGTCGCCCGCTGCTGGTCGCCGATGCTCACGGGCAAGAAGTGCGTGATCGTCCCTGTCCTGCGCGCCGGCCTCGGCATGTCCGACGGCCTGCTCGCCCTGATGCCCTCCGCCCGCGTGGGCCACATCGGCCTCTACCGCGACGAGAACCACCGCCCGGTCGAGTATCTCGTAAAGCTCCCCTCGAACCTCGAGAACCGCACCTTCATCGTCGTCGATCCGATGGTCGCGACGGGCTACTCGGGCGCGCACGCCGTCGACGTGCTCAAGAAGCGCGGCGTGAAGGGCGAGAACATCCGCTTCATGGCCCTCGTCGCCGCCCCCGAGGGCGTTGAGGTCTTCTCGAAGCTCCACCCGGACGTTGACCTCTACGTCGCCTCGCTCGACGAGAAGCTCAACGAGGACGCCTACATCATTCCGGGCCTCGGCGACGCGGGCGACCGCATCTTCGGCACGAAGTGACGCCTCGAGACCGCCCCGGCGGCGGTCCCGGCATCCCTCAGAAGGGCGCGCCCCTCCGAACTCCGGAAGGCGCGCTTTTTTTCGTCTCCGAGGCGGGATTCTTTTGAACACGAAATTCAAGGGTTAACCCTTGCATTAAGACTGACTTAAGCCTGAGAGGTGTTTTTTCATACGTGTTCACACGTATTTTCAGAAGAACCGAACAGCCAAGCAGAACGAATGGCGTAAAAAAGTTTGACATTTGTCAAGCGCCATGTCCGGTCCGAGCGCCATCATTCGGGCGAACAAATTATTCCAGCGGGCCCCAAGGGTCCGGAAGAAGTTTCTCTCACACTAGGACCAGTCAAAATGACGACCCCTGATTCCATCAAGTACGCGCACACGCCCTCCGCCACGGACAACGTGTGGGGCGTCGGCCTCAAGGATGCGAAGCGCCAGAGCAAGTGGACCGCCCGACTCGACGTCGGCCAGTCCGTCACCGGCCTCATCCTCGGCATCTTCCTGTTCTGCCACATGGGCTTCACGGGCTCCGTGAACTTCGGCAAGGACCTCTTCGCGAACCTCATCGCCACCTCCGGCGGCGTCTGGCTCGACGGCTCCGACCACGCCTGGATGCACGTCCTCTTCGTGGGCTTCATCTTCCTGTGCGTGATCATCCACATGTTCTGCGCTCTGCGTCGCTTCCCGACGTCCTACAAGCAGCTCCAGGGCATCCGCTCGCACGTCAAGCTCGTCCATCACGAGGACACGACCCTCTGGTGGTTCCAGTTCGTCACGGCCTTCTGCCTGTTCTTCCTGGTGTTCCCGCACCTGATGAGCATGCTCGTCAATCCGCACGGCTTTGACCCGAACCTCATCGGCGTCCACACCGCCCACAACGGCTACCTCTACACGTTCTTCTTCCTCGTCTGCACGGAAGTGCACGGCATGATCGGCCTCTACCGCCTCGCCGTGAAGTGGGACATCTTCGCGAAGAATCCCGAGAGCAAGATCATGGACCAGCGCGCCGCCACGGACCGCACGGGCTTCCGCAAGGCCATGCTCGTCGTCGCCCTGCTGATGATCGTCGGCGGCTCCATCACGATGTGCACGAACATCGCCATCGGCGAAGAGCAGATCGCGAACAACGCCGAGACCCAGCGCTATGTGATCGAGAACCCCTGGTACAACCAGAAGTAATCCTTCGCAAGGACCGTCGTTCTCCTTTCGTCAGCGGACCGGACCTCCGGTCCGCCGGCGAGACGATCGAAAGAAAAGCTCCCGCGAGCCTCCTGGCTCCGGGAGCTTTTCGTTTGTCCCGTTTTTCCTTGCCTTTCCGGGAGTCGTCCGGCCCGCAGCGGGCCGGACGAACGGCGCCGCCTCAGCGCTCGCGCACGGGGCGCACGGCCCTGCCGAGCCAGGCGCGGCAGCGCTCGGAGACGAGAGGCAGCAGGCGCTCGACGCGCTCGGCGTTGAAGCGGTTAAGATCGTCGGCGAGCTCGCCGAAGGGCTCGGGCAGCGCCCGCGTGTCGATCGGCATCATCGTGAGCGCGCGGAAGCGCAGGAAGACGCCGAACTCGGTCTCGCGGTCGCGCTCACAGACCATGAGGTTCTCCACGCGCACGCCCCAGCGGCCAGGACGGTAGACGCCCGGCTCGTCGGAAAGAACGTTGCCCGGAGCGATCGGCACGGGCTTTGCGCGCGGCGAGATGGAGACCGGCCCCTCGTGGACGTTGAGCACGTACCCGACGCCGTGGCCCGTTCCGTGGCCGAAGTCCATCCCCTCGCTCCAGAGGTCGATCCGGGCGGCGAGATCCACGCCCGCGCCCGTCGTCCCCTCGGGAAACTTCAGGCGCAGCAGCCGGAGCATCGCCCGCGTGACGAGGCCGACGTCGCGGAGCATCTCCGCCGAGGGCCTGCCGATCGGCGTCATGCGCGTGATGTCGGTCGTGCCGCACTCGTACTGCCCGCCCGAGTCGATGAGGAGCAGCCCGTCGCCCTCAAGCGCGGCTCCGCCCTCGCCCGGCGTCGCGTAGTGCGGCAGCGCCCCGTGCGGACCGAACGCGCAGATGGTTTCGAAGCTTTCGTCGAAGAACTCCAGCTGCCGTGCGCGAGAGGCGTGCAGCATCGCCGCGGCCTGCGACTCCGTGATGCGCTCGCCCGCGGCGAGGCGCTCGTCAAGCTCGGCGTAGAACTCCGCGAGCGCGACGGCGTCGCGCAGCATCGCCTCGTCGATCGCCGCGATCTCCTCGGGCGTCTTCACGCACTTGAGCATCAGAACGGGCGAGGGCCCGCGCAGCGCAGCTCCTTCGGGAAGCCTTGCCGCGACCGCCGCGTTCGTGTGATCGGGATCGATCAGGACTAGCCCCTCGTCCGGGAGCGCCTCAAGGGCGCCCTCAAACGATTCAGGCGCCTCCGTGCGGACGCCGTCCGCCTCAAGCGCCTCGCGCACGCCGGGCTCGAGCCGCGTCGCATCAACGAAAAGCATCGCCCGCTCACGGGTGACGATGAGGTTCGCCGTGAAGACGGGATTGCAGGGAACGTCCGAGCCGCGCAGGTTCGTGACCCATGCCACGTCGTCGAGCGCCGTGAGCGCGACCGATCCGGCGCCCTCGCGCGCCAGGGCGTCGCGAACGAGCCCGAGCTTCTCCCCGCGCGACCGGCAGGGACGGCGCATCTCGCGCACGCGCGAGCGCTTCGCCTGCGGGCGCTCGGGCCAGATGAAGCCGATGTCAGGGAACTCCAGGCGAAGCGCCAGCCCCGCTTTTCCGAGCGCCTCCTCAAGGCGCTCGCGGGTCGCCAGGGAGATGAGCTCCGCGGGCGCGCCGACGAGGCTCTCCGCGGGAAGGTTCTCCTCGAACCACTGCGCGATCATCCCGACCGCGTCTCCCTCGAGACGAAGCAGCTCGATGCCTTCGGGGAGCTGCCCGGAGGCCTGCTCCCAATAGCGGCTGTCTGCAAGGAGCGCCGCGGCGTCATGCGCGACGAGCAGCGTCCCCGCGCTTCCCGTGAAGGCCGAGAGCGCCTCGCGGAGCTTCCAGTCCGCGGGAACGTATTCGGAAAGATGCGGATCGGCCGTGGGCACGACCAGTCCGTCCAGATCAAGCCGCGACATCTCCTCGCGGCAGCGTGCGAGGCGACCGAGCGCCTCCTCCTCTCTCTGCATTCCGGGCACTCCTCAGATTGTTCGGGCCGCCCCTCAGGCGGGGGGGCGCAGGTCAGTAAAGCTTGCGAATCAGCACCGTGACGGGAAATCCCACGTGGCGCTCGCTCTCGGCGTCCTCGCCGATGTCTAGAGAAACGACGCGCCAGCCGGCGTCCCTCAGGTCGTCGAGCGTCGCGCTCACGCCGAGGTCCGAGCAAGCGAAGGGCGTCTCCTTGATGCGCGAGAGCACCGTGACGGGGCGCTCGGTCGTGCAGGTGACCTCGGAGTGGTAGGGCGCGTCCAGAAGCGGATCGCGCGCGCCTGCCGCGCCCGAGGAGCCCGTCCGGCCGGAGTCCGGACCGCCGCTTGCGGCGCAGCCCGCGAGGATCGCGGCCGCGCCCGCAGCCGCGGCGAGCGTCGCGAACGTGCGCAATTCAAGGTATCGCATGAAGATGTTCCTGTTGGGTGGAGCCGCTCGAGTGTAGCGCGATCATTCGGCCGAGCCGTCCGCTCCGCTCGAGCCGCCCTGCCCCTGCCGGCGCGGGCCTTTCCTGCTGCCGCCCTTGAAGCCGGGCTTCTTGAACTTGCGGAACTTCCCTTTGGGATTCTCGGGCTTCAGCCCCGGCGCGTCGCCGCCGAAGGACGTGCGGAACCCCTCGCGGAACTCGTCCCGATCGACGGGCGTCGTCTGCGCGAAGGAGAGCGCCTGGGGACGGTCGAGCCCGTAGGCGTCGGCCGTCTGCCAGGGCATGGCGCCCGAGCGCTTGCCCGAGCGCGGCTTGAAGTCGATGGTGTTGCCGAAGTTGTCGTCCGCATCATCGTCCGAATAGCGCCAGCTGTCCCCGGGGAAGCTCTGCGCGCCGGGAAAGTCGGGCTGCGCCTCGCCGCCGTAGGGCTGGGGAAGCTTCGGCCCCTTCTTGCGGAAGGCGTTCCGGCGCTTCCCCTCGGGGCGGTCCTTCCTCTGGCCGGACTTCGCGCCGCGGGCGGCGCCCGCCGGCGCGGATGCGCCCGAATCGAGCTGACCGGACTGATCGGGCTGATCCGCCCGGGCGGCCTTGGCGAGCGGCGCGACGAGCGCGGGCGCCTCCTGAGGGGCCGCTCCGCTCTCAGCTCCGTTCACGGCCCCATCTTCGCGGCGCTTCCGGCGATCATCCCTGCGTCCGAACTTGCCGCGCTGGCGCCTGGGCTTCTCGCCCGACGCGCCGTCCGCAACCGGAGCTGCCGAGGCGGCCGGAGTTGCCGCATTCTCGGCTCCCTGAGCCGCCTTGACGGACTTGCCGCTGCGCTTCTTCGCATTGCGCCTCTGCTTCACCGGACGGGACTCGCCGCCGCCGGGCAGCCCGAGCGCATCGGGCGGCAGGTCGGCCGGAGAGATCGCCGCGGTCGGCACGGTGAGCGCCTCGCTCGCGGCGAAGTCCACGGTCGGAAGAAGCGGCGCATCCGTCTGATCGGCCGGGCGGCTGCGAAGCTTCTGGCTCCGACGGTCCTTTTTCTGGACGCGATCCGTCCTGCCGGCCTTGCCCTGCGCATTCTGCGCGACGCTCTGCGGGCGAGTCTTGCGGGCCGCCTGCTTTGCGGGCTTCTGACGCTTCTTCTGCGCCTTCTCGCCGGGGAGCCGGGCGCCGGGATTGGCCGCGAGAATACCCTCGACCTCGCCCATCGGCGCGTTCTGACCGCGCTTCTGGCGCCTGACGGTTCCGCGGCGGCCGACCATCTGGTGCGTGAGCCGCCCGTCGCCGCGCATGGCGCGGCGCATCCGCTCCTGCGCGGCGCGCAGCTCGACCGTGTTCGAGGAGAGCGGCTCGGTGATCATCACCATGGGCTCGTCCTCCTCGCGGGGAACGTAGTCCGCGCGGATGGTGAGCGTGCGGCGATGCGGCGCCTCATCATCCTCGCTGAAGTCCGTCCCGTCATCCTCCCCGTCATCCGGAAGCGGAGGAAGGGGCGCGAGGGGCGGCAAAGGTTCGTGATCGGCAAAATCGTCGAACGCCTCGCGTCCGACGTCCTCCGCGACCTTCTCTTGCTCGGCTTGCTCGTCAGGCGATTCGCCGGACGATTTCAATTCAGACGGTCCGGAAGAGGCCTCCGAAGACGTCCCGCCGGGCTCCGCAGACGCCTCGAGCGCTTCAGGGGCGCCTCTTTCATCGACGAGTTCGGCCTGTTCAGCTTTCACGGACTGCGCGGCTTGAGCAGCCTCATCGGCTCGATCAGAGATGGGTTCGGAGATTGGAGCCGTTTCCGCAGACGCATCCGAAGACTTCGAAGCTGACGCCGCGCCGTCGGTCGCGAGGAGAGCTGCGTTCTGAGGCGCCTGCGCGACGGCCTCAGGCAAAGCCTCGGCGGCCTTGCGGCGGCGGCCTCGCCTTGCCGCGGGCTTCACCGGCGTCTCCGCCGGGGAGACCGGCTCCCCGAGTTCGGAAGCGCTTGACGCCGTCTGCTTCGTCTGCTCGGCAGGCTTGGGCTCCGCCCGGCGGCTGCGCTTCACGGGGCGGACGCTCGCCTCCTCGGCCTCGCCGGTCACGTCACTGACGTCAGGATGGAGTCTGCCGCACACGGACTCGAGGGGCGAGAGCACCGGCACGTCCGCGGTCGCGGTGAGGCCGTCGCAGCCGGCGACGCTCTTCTCCATGAGGCCGGCGAAGAGCGCCGCCCTGTCCGCGCCCTCCCGGGCAAGGTCCGCATCGGCCCGGGCGAGGCACGCCGCGGCTCTGGCAAGCGCCGCCTCACGGGTCTCGAAGGGCCCCTCAGACTCGGGCGCCGGACGACGCCCGTTGTTGATGAGGCTCCGGCCGCCGCCCCCAAGCTGGGCGACGAGCTCGCGGAACGTTCCGATCTGCTCCTTGCCGACGAAGGTCGTCAGCTCGCCGCTCCAGGGGCGCCCGGCCGAGGCCGGAAAGACCGCGAGGCTCGCCACGGTCTCGTAGAGCTCCGGCGTGGTCGGCGGGTTCATGAGATAAACGATGTCGAATGTCCCCTTCGGAAAGCGCACGTCAGAGGCCTCGGAGGTGACGACGACGCGGGCGCCGGACGCCATGAAGGCGGCGAGCCCGTTCAGCCCCCGGCTGTATCCGTCAATCAGATGGACGGACAAGCCCATCCCGGCAAGCGTCTTCGCAACGGCCGTCGCCCGGCGGCGATCGCACCAGACGAGCGTGCGCAGGCAGTCCGGAAGATGGCTGATCACGTAGGAGAGGTGCGCGATCTTGCTGACCTTGGAGAGCACCTGGAAGCGCTCGAAGAGCTCGGGCGCATGGTGGAGCGCGCCGATCCGGACCGCCTTCACCTCAGGCGAGAGGCTTCGGGCGAGCGCCTCGAGCGATTCGCTCCAGCGGTTCGAGATGAAGCTCAGCCGGGAGCGGACGGGCTCGGGGAGCACCTCAAGCAGCGGGCGCAGGGCCGCGAGGCGCTCCGCGCCCGCCTTCCCCGCGAACGCGGAGGCGTCCGTCACGAAGACCGCTTCGACCCCGTCAAGCCAGCCCGGAATCTCCCGGCCCTGGCGAAGCATCGCCTCCGGCGTGCCGGCGACGAAGTCCACGCCGAGCGCGAGCCGGCGCTCGCGGCCGTAGTCGCGCCCTGCTCCCAGCACGAGGGGGGCGAGGCGCGAGCC
>ERZ1035025.1046-NODE-1046-length-15256-cov-10.476219_pt1 | contig 15256 bp, 14 predicted proteins | sample MGYA00520619_ERZ1035025 | MGnify/ENA primary metagenome ERZ1035025 (study PRJEB33766, sample SAMN09781742) | gut metagenome | biome: gut microbiome | host: Homo sapiens | place: Madagascar | study: EMG produced TPA metagenomics assembly of the PRJNA485056 data...
AAAAAGAAATATTTAGAATCATCCAAGTAGCAAACATGAGTATTTTTAAGTGCTGTTTTAACAAATTCGCAGCGCCCTGTGGTTGGATGTCTGACCGTAGGTGCGGGCATTTTGGCTCGCAGCGAGGGAGTTTCCAAAAGAACAGGCGCGGATAGGCGATTTGTTAAAACAGCTCTTAAAAATGCGGAGTTGCTACTGGATGATTCTAAATATTTCTTTTTCTTTTATTTCTGCCATATACATCAAAGACTATAGTATCGAATATATATCAGTGCTATAATAAAAGTATCAATGATGATTTATTTTGAGGAGGATGATTCTATGAAAAAAAGATTGACTTGTTTTTTACTTGCTTTCGTTATGATGTTTTCAGCGTTGCCAGTTTCTGCGGATGAAAGTTGTACTCACGACTGGTCGGACTGGTATATTACAGATGAAGCTACCTGCGGCGAGGCTGGTACTGAGACTAGATATTGTCATAATTGCAATGAAGAGCAGACAAAATCCATTCCTGCAACTGGTGAGCATGAGTGGTCTGATTGGGAAATTGCAAGATCTGCTACAATTTCCCGTAATGGGTTAAAAGAACGTTATTGCTATTATTGTGATAAGACTCAGACAAAGAAGACTTCCAAATTAAAACCATATGCGAAATTATCTAAAAAATCTTTAAAACTTCGTGTTGGTTCTTCTTCTAAATTAAAAGTTTCTTACGCCAAAGATGATTCCGTTAAAAAATGGAAATCCAGTAAAACACGTGTTGCAACTGTTTCCAAAAAAGGGACTGTAAAAGCGAAAAAGGTTGGTACTGCTAAGATAACCGTTACTTTAAAATCTGGAAAGAAAGCTACCTGCACCGTTCGTGTTATTGCTAAAAAGAAGAAAAAATCAAATAAAAAATCTAACACTGTTTACTGGACACCAAATGGATCTGTATATCACAGTACTCCAAACTGTCCAACATTATCCAGATCCAAAACGATCTGCCATGGAAGCTTATCAAGCTGTCCAAAATCACGTCCATGTAAAGTATGCCATTAATATAATAGGAAGGAGTTATTTTAGCTCCTTCTTTTCTTTTATGCAGGAACAATAGTTGCCACTAAACATAAACTCCGTTATAATAAACAACTGACATTTAACATAATAATTTATCTTAGAAAGGATTTACACATACATGAAACGTAATATCAGATTAACGATCGAATACGATGGTTCCCGTTATCAGGGATGGCAGCGCCTTGGTGGTGATTCTAATGCCAATACGATTCAGGGAAAATTAGAAGCTGTTTTATCAAAGATGACTGGAGAAGATGTCAATATCAATGGTTCCGGGCGTACCGATGCAGGTGTTCATGCTTATGGTCAGGTAGCTAATTTCCATACAGACTGTAAGATGTCTGTTGGTGAGATCAAGGAGTATCTTACAAAATATCTCCCATCGGATATTGGTATTGTTGAAGTTTCTGAAGCTTCCGAGCGTTTTCACAGTCGTTTAAATGCTAAGGAGAAAACTTATCTTTACCGTATTGCAATTCCTGGTGTATCGAATGTTTTTGAGCGTAAATATCTATGGTATTTCCCAGAAACTTTAGATATCAAAAAGATGGAAGAAGCTGCATCTTTGCTTATCGGAACTCATGATTTTAAGGGATTTTCTTCTATTAAAAAGACGAAGAAATCTACCATTCGTACGATTTATGATATCAAAATCAAGAAGACAAAAAAGGAAATCCAGATTTCTTATACGGGAAATGGATTCTTACATAACATGGTCCGAATTCTTACTGGAACTTTGGTGGAAGTTGGATGTGGAAAGATTAAGCCTGCGGATATTACAAAGGCTTTGGAATCTATGAAACGCGCTGATGCAGGGATTACTGCCCCACCTCAAGGATTGTTTTTGGTGTCTGTGAAGTATTAATGCTTATTTTGTGTTAAAAATCTTCCTTATGAATTGAAATGTTATTTATCTTAAAAGAGGAAATCCACGGAATTAAAACTTCCATGGATTTCCTCTTTTAGATATTTAACTCTTATTTTTTTGCAAGCACACTACTTATTAAAGTGCAAAAATTCTATTCTCCCCAGACTTCCTCTGCGATTTCTTTCACTAATTTTAGTTTTGCCCACTGTTCTTCTTCTGTCAATTTATTACCAATTCCACAAAAAGCAAAACCACACTGTGGACTTAAGCATAATCTTTCCAGAGGAATATATTTTGCTGCCTGTTTGATCACATCCTGATACGCAACACCAATATCCTGAATCAGTTCTTCGTTTGTCGCATAATATTTTCTTGTCGTTTCAATGTTTGCTGGAACGATCAATTGTTTGCTTCACAACCTATTTTTAATATCTCAGCATCTGATTTTAATGTTATATGCTGATTAATCATAAATACAATCATTCCGATTGGTACCGTAACTGCCAATAACAAATAGAAATAATCAATACTTACATTTCCATACAGTACTCCTCCGATGATCGGTCCTAATGCCATTCCTAAATCGAGGCCTACATAATATGTACTATTTGCAAGTCCTCTTTTCCCTTCTCCTGCAAGCAGGATTGCTTTTGTTTGGCATACAGAACACATGATTCCGTATCCACCTGCCATAAATGCTGCTGCAAAAAACATAGCAATATTATTTTGCATAACCATCAGCGTTATGATGCTGATCAATGCACTGATAGAACTTAGGATCATGAAAAATGAAAATGACTTCTTATCAAATAGATTCCTCAAGGATAATCTTAAGATCAATAAAACTCCTGCATACAATGGAAAAAACAGACTGACTGTGATATTTAACCCTTTTGTGGATGCGTAGCTTACCAAAAATGACTGTGTTGCACAGTATGGAATAGCAAATAGCATGATAATGATTGCTACTGGAATTACCTTTTTGTCTACGATCTGAAGATTTACTTTGTTATTTGAAACAGATTCATTTACATGTTGTGCCGGCTCACCTTTATCATGGATGAATTGTACCAAAAGCATCGTTAAGATTGCAAAAACTGTAGTAATAATAAAGGAACTTCTATACCCAACTTTCTGATACATACTGACACCGATTGCTGGGGCAATTGCCATCGCGAGGGCATTCATTGTTCCATACATTCCCATTCCAGATCCAATCTTTTCTTTTGGAAGAAGGTTTGACATCCACGTAGACATGCAAACAGAACAGCAGGAAAATCCAACTCCATTGATAATACGAAACAGCATCACAATATTTGGATTCCATGCGATGATATATCCAATACATGCGATCGTCATCAGACTTGCACCGATAAATGACAGTTTATATTTGCTAAGTTTATCTGCCAGATTCCCAACAAATGGGCGGCAAAAAAGAGAACATATTTATTTCTTTTTGTTTCCATGTAATTCCTTCCTTTCTATTTAATATACAGCAAGCTGTATATATGTTTAAAAATAAACTATTTTACATTTTCTAATGCTTTTTTGATCAGCATTGAAAATTGTTCTTGTTCACCTTTCGTCATCCCTGTTAACAGCTGGTCACCTGTATGTGTTCCATTTTGTTTCAATTGTTTTACGATCTTATCTCCATTCTCAGTGATGGAAACTGTCTTATATCTTCCGTCTTCTTCTGATACTGATAATTTCAAAAATCCTTTTTCTTCTAAGCGCTTTACAATTCCTCTGGCTGTCTGATGTCTAATTTGAAGGTATTGTTTTAGATCAGAAATACTGCTGCCTTCATTGGCATCAAAAAACAACAGGCTGTCTGCCTGTTCTGCTGTTATATTTAATTCTTTTAAATGACTATTTCGTTTCTTTACGATTCGGTTTGCCAGCGTTAATACTTGTCTGGCTAGTTCGTATTCTTTTTGTTTCATTTTCTCTCCTTAATTATACAGTGTACTGTATAATTTTATGTCGTTTATGATTTGTTGTCAATATTTTTTTCAAAACTAACTTGACAAGTTTCTGATTTCGGAACATTATATGTTTACGATTTCAATTTGTCACTAATACGATTCGTAAAACTGATCAAATAGGAGGTTTAAATGAATTTATTACTTACCCTTGATGAAAATTATCTGCTGCCTTGTAAAGTTATGTTATATTCCTTTTTCGCCAACAATTCAGGCGAAAATGATGTGACGATATATCTGCTGCATAGCAATATTTCTACCGAGAAATTAGATGAACTTTCAAATTATTGTTCTACGTTCGGTGCAGTCCTAAAACCGATTTCTGTTGATGCTTCCCTTTTTGAAAACGCGCCAACAAACAAGCGTTATCCAAAAGAGATGTACTATCGACTGCTTTCTCCATTGATTTTACCACAGGAATTAGATCGTGTGCTTTATCTCGATCCAGATATCCTCATCATCAATTCTTTACGTCCCCTGTGGGAAATGAATCTATACGGAAAAACCTTTGCGGCGGCTTCCCATACAGGACTCACTGAGATGGCTAATGGAATCAATCAGATGCGTCTTGATACAAGTCACGAATACTTTAACTCTGGTGTTATGCTGATCGATCTGAACGATGCTCGAAAAACTGTTATTTTGGAAGATGTCTTTCGTTGTGTCCGCGAACACGAAAAGGAACTGATCTTGCCAGATCAGGATGTATTTAATATCCTGTACGGCAAACAGACGATGCCTGTAGATGATGTCATCTGGAATTATGATGTTCGAAATTATCCTAAATATCTAGTTCGCAGTACAGGCAAGCATGATCTAAACTGGGTTATGCAAAACACAGCAGTCCTGCACTTCTGTGGAAAAAATAAGCCTTGGCGCGAGGAGTATAAAAATCCATTTGGAATACTGTACCTGCACTATATGAATTTGACGATGCGGAAATTGTATGAAAAATTTAAAAACGATTAAATCTTAACAAGACAAATGTTTCGATACTTCGCATATCGTGCAGTAAAACCTGTTTTTGCACGTCTTGCTGCACGATATTTCTATGAAAATTTTTTCTTATTCATATTTACACTTCTCTACATTCCCCTGAGCATTAACATACCGTAATATTCCTTTTATATATGTAATTTTATCGTCTGATACTCCCTCTGCAATAATCTTCTTCTTTCCACTTTTTATATCGACCCGTGCAATATAATATTTCTTTTTCCAATAAATAAATCCATCTGTTACAAAAAACCATTTTGTATCTTCTGCATCATTAAAATATTCCTCATACTTTTTTTGTTTCTGGATCATTCCAAAATAGTTTTCAATATTCTCATCTGTGGAATCATAGACTAACGTGTTATCAAAATTTTTGAGATTAATTTTCCTGACACATATTCCATTACTCTCGTCGTTTTCAGAAAGATAGTAACAATCATTGCCATATATAAATATCTTTTGAATCTTTAATTTTGAAGGGAATACATCTCTGATGAGATTTTCTTTTTTCCCATTTTCATCTGTATATATAATATTGTTATTGTCATCATCTATCTCGATTGTTTTTCCATTCCATACTGCCTTTTCCTGCGTGTCTTCTTTGCTTATGGATACTTCATTATGATTCGTACTTTTACTGCATCCTGTAGCAAATAAAGTTGATGCAATGAAACATAAGGTCATGATTCTTATCGTCTTTTTATAAGTATGAAATTTCTTTATTCTCCATTTTGAAAAAAAGATAACACATAAGACACCTAGTATGATTATTTCACCCAAAAACACAGCATTGACTGCTACAAAACTTCCATAAGATATTTCTTTGAATGTACAGACTTTAACCAATTTACTTCCAACATACTGACTGTCAAATTGGGAAGGCCACAAATATCCTACTGCCTTTAGTGGTCCCAACGGTAAAGGCAATCTATAAATTATTGAATCACTTTGAAAGATGATCAATGTTAGTATAATTGCTGCCATGCTTATGATCATGCTGACCGTTTTTCTTTTGATCCATATATTTATCAACATTGTCATAAAAGCAAGAAGAACTGCCCCGATCAGTCTTATGATAAATACCATGACCACTGCAGACTTGAGAGTTATATGATAGGAAGAATTTTGAAAAAATTTTAAACTCTGGATTGGATAATTACCATGTGGAAGCCCTACGCTTCCTGCCAGATATATGATCTGAATGAGTTGAAATATTGCCGATAATATGACCGAAAAAATACCTCCTAACACCACTTTTGCAAAAGGTGTCTGATATTTTCCTTTTTTACATGACCTTAGCATCCTATCCATTTGCGTTTCATATTCATTTCCCCAAAGTGCTGTCATAACGATGATAATACAGATAATTAAGGGAAAATCTAAACTATCATGTTCTAAAATGCTCTGCCAGCCTCTGGTCTCTAAAATATATCCACTTCCTTTTTCTTTCTGATATGTATATTGGTCATAAATCACCTGAAATGCTTTATTTTTCTGTTCAGATGCTAATAATTCATTACTAGATGAGTTTATCTTTTTATATTCTTTCTCTATCTGTTTTTGTTTTGCATCTGTGATCTTTCCCTCGTATTTTTTCAGATATTCATTATAATACTTTTCATTTTCATCGATCATATAATGAGAATCATATCCCGTTATACAAACGGATACCATTCTTACAGCCAGCAGAATCATAATAAATATCCATATTTTCTGTTTTATAAATAATTTGTAACTTTCTTGCATCAACATGTTTCCTACCTGAAGCTTTCCTTTCTGCTGCTAGAATGTTTATATTTGTAGTAAGAAATACAAATCAGTAACATTTCAAAAATTACCTGTATTGCAATACAAACATTAATTCTTAATTCAAATTTACCAAACAAATCTAATTCATACAGTGATTTAAAAATATTAAAACCTTTGAACAATGAAAATGGACTGGCAATTGCAATCACTACTTTTTGTACATTGTCGCTGCAAATATATCCGCTGCAATATAATTCCAATACAGTCACTCCAATAAATATGATAAAAGACATCATTGTGTTTTTTGTCATATTGGATATCAAACACATCAATGTGCTTACAACAACGAGAGCCATACATTTTAGTCCTTGTATAGCAAAATATGCCTGCAGTAATGTCAAATTGTACGGTGAATATTGGAATTCTTCTAATGCATATATGGGCATTTGAGATCCTTTCAGCCCGTAAGTTATGCAAAATACAATATAATTCACACAAGCAATCACTATCGTGCATATTATAATTGCTGCGATCACTGAAATATATTTCCCAACAACATATGTTTTTCTGCCTTTTTTGGTTGCCAGAATCATATCTTCCATTCCATAGATCCGTTCCTGATAAAATAATGGCAAAGCACATAAGAACAAAAAAATCATTAGAATCACATCTGAAAAATTATAATCAAGCAGTTTCTGAAATCCTGTTGTATCATAAAAATCATAGATTACCCTGTCTTGATATTTCTTTACAATGTATTGATTTTTCTTAAGTTCATATCGATTGCCTGCTTTTTTATAAAACTTTATATTTTCTTTTGCCTGATCTACCAGTTTCTTATTTTTCTCGGCATAGGAAACTAAATTTTTGATTGGCTGATAAAAATTTGTTTCGATCAAGGAATAATCACCAAAAATATATCCCGTTCCTGCACTCTTTGTATATCCTTTTTGATAATCACCATTGTCTACTTTTTCTTTCAAATTATCATAGAGTTTGATGATCTTATCTTGTTTTTCTTCTGTTATTTCTCCATCAAATTGTGCATGTAATTCTTTATAATACTTCCATTCTCTAGCAGATGAATGATACCGATTGACCTCACAGGAAAATGGATCATTTTGAAAGCGGTACTGTGCATAAATTACGATTACATTTACGATCAGTAAAATAATCATTGGTATGATGATGGTTTTTCTTAAAATATTCTTCCGAAATTCAAATAATACAATTTTCATATTATATCCCTGCCTGCTCACGAAATACTGTTAAAAACACATCCTCTAGCTGCGGTTCTAATGTTCTGGCATTTTTTATCGGTTTGTTCTTGCTAATGATCCGCATAAGTACATTTTCATCAACTCTTTTTATATTGGATGTCAAATAATTTTTCATCAATTCTTCTGCCGTTATTTCATCTACATTAACTTCCCAGACACTTCCCTGAATATCATTGCACAGTCCTTCTACGGTACCCATCCTATTAAGTTTTCCCTCTTGTAGAATCACAACCTGATTTGCAATATATTCTATATCTGATACGATATGTGTGGAAATAAGCACCATTCTGTTTTTGGCTATATTAGAGATAATATTTCGAAATCTGATTCGCTCTCCTGGATCAAGTCCTGCCGTTGGCTCATCTAAGATTAAAATTTTTGGATCATTTAAGATTGCCTGCGCAATTCCAAGTCTTTGTCTCATTCCTCCAGACAGTTCTTTGATTTTCTTATTCATATGATCACAAAGATTTACTTCTTCCAGAATCTCTGGCAAGATTTCTTTTGCTTTCTTCTGTGGAATATCTTTGATGCTGCACATATACATAAGAAATTCTTTTACCCGAAAGTTCGGATAAAACTGCGGATATTGTGGAAGATACCCTATTTTATCCAGATATTTTGTTCCCATGTCTCTTATATCACTGCCATCAAGTTTTACCTGTCCAGATGTTTGCTGCAGGATTCCTGTAATGATACTGATCAAAGTCGTTTTTCCAGCACCATTTGCTCCTAAAATGCCATAAACACCATCGCTAAATTCTATATTCAAATCTTTTAGTGCATATTTGTTCCCATATTTTTTACTTACATGATCTAACAATAACTTCATAATTTTCTCCAATGATTATCGCAATTCAAACTCCTCTAATTTATCTCCTTGATCCGTACTGTAAATAATTCCGTAAGACTTTCCGTTATTGACGGAAATAATATCATTGACATGAACGGATTTATGAAAATCGTATTTCTTTTCCTTCAAAACCTTTTCATTTTTAATATCGTATTGCCTTACACGGAAACTTTTTTCATCTGTCTGACTGGCTGCAATCATATATTTTCCATCTTCTGTGATCCTTGCTTTTGCACTCTCAATACCATCAAGATGAACCAAATGATTTTTCCCTGTCTTGGTATCTATGACTGGTACTTTTCCACTTGCTGTTTTCGTATTTGGATTTTCTCCATCATTGATCCAAATATATCTCTTATCTACATTTAAAGAAAAAGCTTCATATTTTTTCTCAATAAATGTATGTATTTTTTTATTCTTTAAATCGAAATATCCATAACAAGTATCTTCTTCACTTTCTCCCTTCGTTCCATAAAATGCCAACTTATCATTTCCTGCAAATATAATATTTTCTGCTGTAATATCTTTCTTCGTAATCTGGTTGTATTTTGTAAATTTCTTTATTTTTCTATCATAGCATAGGATGTTTTCCCCAATATCCCATGCAATCTTCGTACCATCTGGACTTACTGTAAAACTGGTCATTAAAAGATCTTCATCTTTTCTTTCTTTTGCCAATCTAGTAATATCAACGGTATCTGTTTCTTTGAGCTTTTTATCAAAGAGTTTTATAGAAGCCTTTACAATTTCACTTTCATCTGGTGTATCTTCTACCACAGCACCCTGAATTACTTGATTTTTCAATTCCCTGTTTGCTTCATAAATTTGTACGCAATATCCTTGATCAAGTTCTATGATAGAACCTGTACACTGTTTTTTACCTAGTTTATATTTATTCACAACTTTATAATTCATCAGATTTTTCAAAACCAATTCTTTTCCTTTTGTTGTTAAGCGTAAAACTTCTTTTTGTTTCTTTTCTTTCACTACACTTTTTTCTTTCCCGCACCCTGCCAGTGCAATACAAATGCAGATCATACAAACAATTATTTTCTTCATTGATTCCTACCTCTACTTATCTATTTACTTATTGATCAAGAGTAAACTGTCCGTTTTAGAAATATCCTGTATTTTATAATCTCCTCCGCTCGTCATAACAATTGCATAAATTGAATTGATCCGGTCATATCCTGAAAGATCTAAATTTGCAGTAACTGTGATCATTTTCCCTTTTTGAGTTTTCACTTTTATATAATCTTTTTTATCAATTTTTACTGGTTTATTATTGATAAAAATTGTAATCTTCTCATTCACACTTGCTCCACCATACAATTTCAAAGTGATTGGAACCTTTCTATTTTTTCCATATAAAATCTGTTTGTCCTTGACACTTGATTCCATCTCAAAGTTTACAGATGTATCTAAAGAATCATATTCATCACTTACATATGTATTTTTCCAATCGTTTAAAATTTCTTCTGGTATATCACTTACTTTTACATGTTTCTTCGTTGCCTTTAATTGATTCGTTCCATTACTTTTCATTTTAATTTCTAATGGAACGTTCGCACTTAACTGTTGATTATTTTCCCAACTTGGATTTTTTTCATTTGGTAAACTGTCTGGATTCCATATCGTTGCTGGAATCACTCCAACTTTGTCTCCTTTTTTACCTGATACTGGCTTAAATATCAGTTTAAACTCTTTTCTTTCTTTTGGTTTTAATGTGATTTTTTGCATTGTTTGTATTTTGCCATTTGCTTCTATTCTATAATCCTGTATATTTCCATCAACGAACAATAACAATCCTATCGTTGCTACACTTTCATTTTTATTTCCCTGATTTTCCAGATAAAATGGTATTTCTACATCTTTTCCATCATATTCATAGACATCTTTCTTCTCATTAAGATATCCAAAAGAAATCTGCCCGCTAGACTCTTTGATAATATCTTCATTACTTTCATTTTTTTTCTCAAATCTATTTTCTACGGCTGTTTTATTTTCTTTATCATTCTTATTTTTATTTCCTGTTTTACAACCTGTTAATATAATAGTCAAAATCAATAATATACACCCGATTCGTTTCATATATGCTCCTTTTTATACAAAGTGGGAGCACTCACTATATGCCCCCACTTTGAAATTATTTTAAAATATTTCGGCTTTGTATTTTACAACATTCGTTTTTCCACATGCTTCATGAGTAGAAAAAGCTGCTAATTTTTTATTCGTATTCAATAATATTCATTACCTCTTTTCTCTCCCCCTTTTCTCTAATACTATTTATGGAATTCCATTTTCATTTTTGCACTTTTTAAGGCCTTATCCACTGTGCAATTAAATATTATCATGTAAATTGTATTTAAAATAAAATGTTGTTTATTTTGTATGTTTTTGTGTTTATTTTGTATCTTTATTTCATAAAGAACGCTAAATTATTTTGCACAAAATAAAAATGCCGGTATCTAGCCGACATTTTACTCATATCCTTTATTTAATTTGGAATCAATATTTTGACAACCACCTCGGTGCCTTTTTTATCAATCGAAAACTCTCCTTCATATTTTGTAACAATGCTTTTTACACTTCTGATGCCTATTCCATGAAACTCCTGCTTCTTCTTTGTTGTCTTTAAATTTTCAGAAAAATCTCTGCTATATTGATTGATGATCTTAATTACAAGAAATGTTTTCTCCTGTCGGATTGTCAGATCAATATATGGTTCTTCTTCCCCTTGGCTTGCTTCCATGGCATTATCAATCAAATTCCCTAATATATTTGACATATCTATTTCTCTTACACAACACTTCTTTGGAATTGCTGCATTTACTATAAATGTGATACCTTTTTCCTCTGACAACCTTTGTTTTGTATTAACAATTGCATCCACAACAGAATTTCCTGTTTTTATGTAAAACATCTTTTTCTGAATTAATTCATTTTCACAATTCAGGTATTCTTTTATGCCTTCCATATTTTCATCTGCTGCAAGTTGTCGTAATGCTATGACATGATTTTTATAATCATGGACACTTCTTCGCCATAATTGAAATGCCTGCTCTGTTTCATCTAACGATTTTTGAAGCATGGTATTTTTCATGTCGATTAATTCATTTTTCTGCTGTTGCTCATAACTTTCTCCTGTTTTTATGATAAAATAAAGCACTAAAAGTTCAATCGATATAGAAGTAATAAAAAATATTACAAGAAACAATTCTGTTTCAGGGCTTCTATTTTTTATATTCAATTCCACCATAATATGAAGTGAAACTAATAGAAACGCAGAATAAATACACATAATAACTATATATTTTTTTATAAATATTATTGATTTTCTCAATAACTTACGTATTGTGACTACTGTTAATATCAACAGAAACTTTGACATCAAGATGCATAAAATTCTTGAAAAATTTTGATGATTCAATAAATAGTTTGCATCTACTTGTAAGATCAATGCTGTAAAATATGAAACCGCAAAATCAATGGCAGCTAAAATTACTGCATAAATCAATGGAAGTACAATACATAATCCTATTTTCGCTTTATATAAAAATAGCTGAAACAAAATAATTACAAATAAAACGAATATAGAATTAAAAACTGAAAATATCTCTATTTTATTTAATCCTGTGATTAACAATGCACTAAGTGCCGCCCCTGCAAATGCCAGATATTTTCGATCACCAAATTCCTCTTTTACTAGAAAAGCCCCACAAAAAACACAACACATGAAAATTTCAATGAAACTTGCGATGTATTCTATAATCCAAAAAAATGTCGTCATACCTGATTACCCCAATAATTCATTAATGCTATTTTCACACTTTTTATTCTGGTTCTGCTTACGATCAGATGCTCGCCATTATCTAATGTAATATCATGATTCGAGTATTTCCCAATATATTTAGCGTTTGCAACACATCCACTATGTATTTTGATAAAATGCTCATCATTTAATTCCTCATATAATTCTTTGATTGTTTTTCGTACAAATAATACCTCTCCATTCTTTAAATGGATTCCTATCTTTCTTGCACTTGTCTCAAAATACATAATATCTGAATGCTTCACTCGAACTTCCGCTTCTCCTGTTTTCACAATCATATAAGAATCCTGCATTTCCTCAAGTCTTTGGTATGCTGCCTTCAAACATGGCATTAATTCTTTTTCGATTCTGTTTTTTCGAATATATCGAAATGGATTATATTCAATCGATTCAAACACATACTGTTCATATGCTGAAATAAAAATTAATATGATATCTAAATGTTTCTGTCTTAATTTTTTTGCAACCTCAAGTCCTGAAACATCTGGCATATCAATGTCTAGGAATAAAACATCAAAATCTTCTTTTTCATTGTAAATTAAATCTAATACTTTCTTTCCCTCTTTATAAGCGTAAGTTTCAATTTCAATCTTTAACTTGTCAGCTATATGATATAATTCTTTCTGAATCATCTGTAAAGATTTCTGTTCATCATCACATATTGCAATATTTATTCTCATCATAATTCCCTCGTTTTCCTTTTTGTATGAAAGATATTATACCATAAAAAATATAATAATAAAATTAGACTAAACTAGAGACTTACTCCCAAATATTTTAGAACTGTTTATACTTTCTTTAGAATTGTTCATACTTTGTATATTGAATGAAGATGAGATTTTGATATACTTAAGACATAGTTTTTCATATATATTTTTTAATCCTCTCTTTTCAGAAAAGCAACCGCTCACAAGATTTGTGAGCGGTCTTTTTATTGTTAGGCTTTAACCTTCAACATACACATCCACTAGTGGTTTCGATCACTGAATTTATTGAATATTATAAAAATGGTTATCTGTCGGCGACCGTAGGAACACGTCTGCACTTAGCGAGTGGATGGTCGTAAAGACCATTCAGGAGCTTAGTACAGCTACGTGTGAGTCGAGCGAGAGCGCGTCGCAGACAGATAACCATTTTTATAATATTCTATCAATAACTTCAGTTTATCAAACTATATTTTATACAGGATATGCTTCTTCATTTCCTTCTGTAACATCAATTTTCTTCTCCTGTGCATCGCGATATTTAAAATACTCTGTAGCAACCTGAGGGAATAAAGCGTAACTTAATACATCTTCATCCTGTTCTTTATAAGCTGCTACCTCCTTTTCAAATTCAGGAAGTTCGTCTTCGATCATGTCTGCATATCGGCATGTAATTGGCTGTTTATCTCCAATACATTTTTTCTGTACTTCGGGATTGAATGGTTTAGCTGTTGCTCCGTATTTCCCCTCAAGGATTTCTTTGGTTTCTTTTGTTACCATCTTGTAGCGTTCACCAGTCACAACGTTAAATACAGCCTGTGTTCCAACAATCTGAGAGGATGGAGTGACGAGTGGGCATTCTCCCAAGTCTTTTCTTACTTTTGGTACTTCTTCTAGTACTTCGTAGTATTTATCAGATGCATGCTGGCTTTCTAACTGGGATGTCAGGTTAGAGAGCATTCCTCCTGGTACCTGATAGAGCAGGGTCTTGATATTGACTCCTAAGTTCTTTGGATTTAATAATCCAGAATCTAAGGCTTCATCTCTGATCGGACGGAAATAGTCTGCGATCTCGGCTAATAATTTCTGGTCTAAGCCTGTGTCGTATGGTGTATTTTTGAATGTTTCTACCATAACTTCTGTTGCTGGCTGGGATGTTCCCATGGAAAATGGTGACATAGCTGTATCAATGACATCAACTCCGGCTTCTACTGCTTTCATGTATGTCATAGATGCTACTCCGGATGTATAGTGTGTATGTAACTGGATTGGAATATCAACCGTTGCTTTTAGTTCTTTTACCAGTTCTTCTGCTTTGTATGGTAATAATAATCCAGCCATATCTTTGATACAGATAGAGTTTGCTCCCATATCTTCGATTCCTTTTGCAAGGTCTTTCCAGTAATCTAAGGTATAGGCATCTCCCAATGTATATGACATTGCGACCTGGGCATGTCCTTTTTCTTTGTTTGCTGCATTTACTGCCGTCTGTAAATTTCGAAGATCGTTCATACAGTCAAAGATACGAATGATATCGATTCCATTTGCAATGGATTTCTGTACAAAATATTCAACAACATCATCTGCGTATGGACGGTATCCTAAGATATTCTGTCCTCTGAATAACATTTGTAATTTTGTATTTTTAAATCCATCTCTGAATTTTCTTAGTCTGTCCCATGGATCTTCTTTTAAGAAACGCAGGGATGCATCGAAGGTTGCTCCACCCCAGCATTCCACAGAATGGTATCCGACCTGATCCATTTTGTTGATGATCGGTAACATCTGTTCTGTCGTCATTCTTGTGGCAATCAGGGACTGATGTGCATCTCTTAAGATTGTTTCTGTTATTTTAATTGGTTTTACCATAATATTTTCCTCCTCATATAATCAAGTGTTTTTTATTGAAAATTCAAGGTTTTCCAACCTT